>Ga0105239_10000873_pt1 | contig 42895 bp, 38 predicted proteins | sample KBSC44metaG_FD_92761 | JGI IMG/M metagenome (GOLD analysis project Ga0105239, IMG submission 92761) | Corn rhizosphere microbial communities from Kellogg Biological Station, Michigan, USA - KBS C4-4 metaG | ecosystem: Host-associated > Plants > Roots > Rhizosphere > Soil | place: Michigan, USA...
CCGGTGGTGGTATGCCCGGCAAGCTGGCCGATTGCTCTGAGCGTGACCCGGAAAAATGTGAGCTATACCTTGTGGAAGGAGACTCGGCGGGTGGTACTGCAAAGCAGGGCCGAGACCGTAGCTTCCAGGCCATATTGCCACTACGTGGTAAGATATTGAACGTAGAAAAAGCGCAGGAATACAAAATATACGAGAACGAGGAAATAAAGAATATGTTCACCGCGCTGGGTGTAAGTGTAGGCACACCCGACGATCCGAAGGCGCTGAATCTTACGAAGCTCCGCTATCATAAGGTGATCATTATGACCGATGCCGATGTGGATGGTTCGCACATTGCCACACTAATACTTACGTTCTTCTTCCGCTATATGAAGGAGTTGGTTATGCAGGGATACGTATACCTCGCACAACCGCCATTGTACCTTGTAAAAAGAGGCAAGGAACAAGAATACGCATGGGACGAAGAGCAGCGTAAAGCCCTTGTGGAAAAGTTAGGCAATGGTAAAGAAGATAGTGTGAACATACAGCGCTACAAGGGTCTTGGAGAGATGAACGCTGAGCAGTTATGGGAAACTACTATGAACCCTGATACACGCTCACTGAAACGCGTAACCATAGAAAGTATGAGCTATGCTGATGAAATATTCGCTATGCTGATGGGCGACGAAGTGCCACCTCGCCGTGCATTTATAGAAAGCCACGCAAAGTATGCGAGGATAGATATTTAATAGTCAATACATCTTATAAAATGCGACAGGGCTTTCGTTATGAAAGCCCTGTCGCATTTATGACTGTTAATAGATTATCCTATTGCTTGTTTGAGGTCTTCAATAAGATCGTCGATGTATTCTATACCTACGCTGAGACGGATGAGTGAATCTACGAGGCCGTTCTTTATTCTTTCTTCACGGGGAATGGAAGCATGCGTCATAGTAGCAGGGTGGCCAATGAGCGACTCAACACCGCCCAGAGATTCTGCTAACGAAAAGAGCTTTGTACTCTTCAGCACTTTCACTGCTTCGTCTATATTATCATTCTTCAGTGTAAAGGATATCATACCGCCAAAGCCGCGCATCTGCTTTTTCGCAATAGCATGATTAGGATGATCTTCAAAGCCTACCCATAACACCTTGCCTACTTTAGGGTGTGATTTAAGATAGCGCGCTATCGCCTCACCATTCTCGCAATGGCGCTGCATACGTACGTGCAGGGTTTTGATACCACGTAGCACCAGCCAGCAATCGTGTGGGCCGGGAACGGCGCCGCAGCTATTCTGTATAAAGCGCAGTTTTTCTTCCAGCGCTGCATCATTCATAATGAGCGCACCATGCACCACATCTGAGTGGCCACCGAGATATTTTGTAGCGGAATGTAAAACAATATCAGCACCCAGATCAAGCGGGTTCTGCAGGTATGGCGATGCGAATGTATTATCGCATACCAATGTCAGCTTATGCTCTTTCGATATGGCCGCACACGCTGCTATGTCTATAACATTAAGCAATGGGTTGGTAGGCGTTTCTATCCATATCATCTTCGTATTACCGTTGATGTATTTTTTGATATTCTGCGCATCATCCATGCCTATGAAATGGAACTTGATGCCATAGTTGGCAAATACCTTCGTCATAACACGGTAGGTACCGCCATATAGGTCATTAGATACGATGACCTCATCGCCCGGCATCAGTAGTTTTATCACCGCATCTGTTGCCGCCATACCACTGCCAAAGCTTAAGCCAAATTTACCATTCTCTATAGCCGCCAGTGCATTTTGCAATGCTGTACGGGTGGGGTTTTGCGTACGTGCGTATTCGTAACCCTTATGGTCGCCGGGACCTGCCTGCACATAAGTGCTGGTCTGGTAGATAGGCGTCATAATGGCGCCGGTGGTAGGATCGGGCTCTACACCTGCGTGTATGAGCTTTGTATCGAGGTTATATTGTTTGTTATCGGACATAATCAGATTTGAAAGTGCAAAATTAGTTGAATAGTTGGTAAGTTGGTGGACACTATAATTTATTCAGAATCTTTGCGGAATGAAAAGAGGTATCATTAAAGAATACTCCCCAAAAGATAACATTTGACTTAAGAGGTGTGGCAGAATAATTTCTTTTGATCTGAACTTCTGACTTTAAATATGCTGATAAATATGGCTGATACAAACTGAAAAAATAACGATACACAGAAAACTCTTGCTTATGAATGTTTATAAATCGACCGTTTATGTGCGTATGTACCCAATCAATACTAATGCTATCTGCTTTACCAAATTCGTTGATGTAAACTCGAAAATCAATTAACCCGTCTGTACCTAAACTAGTCGGAATTACAATTGCGTGTGTATTAGTTGAAAGATTATAAGGATAGTTTGGTTTATAATCGGTTGGTGCTCTTAAAAGGGTTAAAGTATTGGCATTCTTTTGACCCCAAAATGTAATCGGCAAGAATAAAAACAGAATTATTAAATACTTCATGCGATAAAGATGCAGGAGGCAGTAATTTCCATAAACCAATGAAATGACTTGGTAACTATTCAACTTATCAACCTACACGCACTTCATCATACTCTCCCACAACCTCTCAGATGACCGTTGCCAGTCAAACTTAGCGACCTGTGCGGGTGCATTGGCTATAAGCTTAGCACGGAGGGCCTCATCTTTATAAAGCATGTGCATTTTAGATGCTATGTCCTCTACATTGGTAGGATCTACCAGCAGGCCTGCATCACCTGCTACTTCGGGCATTGAGGAAGTGTTACTTACTATTACAGGTACATTGCATTGCAGCGCCTCGAGTATGGGTATACCAAAACCCTCGAACAGCGAGGCAAATACCATAGCATAAGCAGCGCCTGTGACACGCGACAACTCCTCTACATTCATATAACCCACCCATTTCACATCTTTTCTAAACTGCATGGTGGCACGCATCTGCTCTACTTCTTCGTACTTCCACGCCAGGCGGCCTACAATAACCAGCTTCATATTGCTGTGCTGGCGTTTTTTAAAAGCTATAAAGGCTTTAAGAAGGTTCACAATGTTTTTGCGGGGGTGCAGTGCACCGGCAAAAACAAAATACTCAGCTCCATCGGCATACTGTTTCTTCACGGCCTCTCGCTCGTCCCAACTTAATGGGCGATACTCATCATGTGCTCCATTATAGACAACGTCTATTTTAGATGGGGCGATGTTATAATGCTCGCAGATGTCTTTCTTCGAAAACTCAGATACGGTAACTATGCGGGTGGCCTTGCGCGCGAATAATGGCGAATAATGCTTCCAGTATAATCGTTGTGCCCACACATAATGCTCAGGATAGTGCTCAAAAGCCAGATCATGCATTACAAGGCAGGTAGGCACCTTTGTCTTCAGCGATAAATAACTATCCGGTGAGAGAAAGAGGTCTATTTTGTGCTTTTTAAGCATGTGGGGCAAGCTCCACTCAAACCATAAATAGAATAATATGGGATGGCGTGCCTGCGGGTGCACAACTACAGGGGTTACATTAGGCGCGAAAATAAAGGATTCATCGTACTGGCGGTCGAAAAAGAAAACGAATTCATGCTCGGGATGGTCGCGAACAATACGCTCCACCGTCTGATACGTAAACCAACCTATCCCTTCCAGCTTTCCTTTTAATAACAGCCTTGTGTTGACACCTATGCGCATACCTTGCAACAAAAATATACTTTTACACCGTTTAAACAGACGATGCGCCGATTTTTTGTAAAAAACCTCTTATTTGTAATAGCCGTTAACGTGCTGGTAAAGCCTATATGGGTCTTTTTCATAGACCGTGGCGTGCAGGTAAGAGTGGGGCCTGAGGCTTATGGTACCTATCAGGCGCTATTGAGCCTTAGTATTATATTCCAGATGGTGCTCGATTTTGGCATATCCAGCTATAACAGCCGCACTATAGCCCGAGACCCTGAAAGCTTGAAGGACGTTTTTCCATCAATGCTATCAGCAAGGCTGGTGCTGATGGGCATCTATATGATACTGGGCTATAGCTGGGGGTATATCTTTGGGTACAGAGGTTGGGAGCTTATATTATTGGTAGGTGTTCTGATGATACAGTCGCTCAATGCATTGCTGGCGTTTATACGCAGCAATGTAGCCGCTTTGCACCGTTTCAAAGTAGATGGTATACTGTCCGTGACGGATAGATTGCTAATGATACTTGTCTGCGGGTTCCTGTTTTTTTACCCGGCTACAGCACATGCGTTTAAGATACAATGGTTTGTAATAGCACAAATTATCTGCTACTTTATAGCGGCTGTGACGGGATATATTGTACTGCGGCGGATAGCAAAAGTGCATTTGAAATTTGCCTTTCACATACCTACAGTAATAAAGATCATAAAGCAGAGCATGCCTTATGCGCTGCTTATATTTCTTATGTCGGTGTATAACCGTGCAGATTCATTGATGATAGAGCGTCTGTGCAAGCCGAATGGTAAGGAGCAGGCGGGTATTTATGCCGCCGCCTTCCGGTTGCTGGATATGGTAAATATGTTCGGGTTGATGTTTGCCAGTATGTTGTTGCCATTATTCGGACGCATGCTGGCACAGCGGCAAAATGTACAACCAATAGTGAAGCTGTGTGTAAATATATTACTGCCAATGTCGCTGATGGTGGCAGTGGGTGCAGCATATTATAACTACGATATTATGCACCTGTTGTATGTGAAAACAGCTGATGCTTATTATGGGGTAGTGTTTGCGATAGTAATGGGCGCTTTTCCAGCATACTGCCTTATGTATGTGTACAGTACACTGCTGACCGCTAATGGAAGCTTAAAGATATTGAACTCGCTTGCACTGGTAGGGGTAATAGTGAACCTGTCGCTCAACTTTTATTTTATACCGCATCATAAAGCGCTTGGTGGCGCTACCGTAGCGCTGGTAACGCAGTGGTTGATGGCAATACTATTTATCATCTATGCCGCACGGGTTATAAAGCTGCCCATCAATATTAAGTGGACGATGGCGCACATTGGTTACTTCCTGCTCATTGCGTTGTTAGGTTACGTGGTCTTGCAACTACATATAAACTGGATCGTGAAGCTGTGCGGCTTCGGAATGGTGTGTGTTGCACTGATGTTCGTGTTCGGTTTTGTAAGCATAAGCGCTATTAAGAAGCTGGCTAACAAGGAGATGGATACACCAACTACTGAAGGAGATATACACTAATGTCTGTTTGTTACAATTACTTGCATGATCTGCAACTCCCGCTACTTTATCCTTGTCGCAAATGCCCTTTAGATTGTCGTTATTGCCCTCTCATGCAATAGTATAATTGTGGAGCTTCGTATTCTAAACAGCACAGTTATGAACCAACAAGAGCTTGCAATGATACAAGTACGATTTGATGCAGTAGCGAAAGACCTACGGGAAACACTTGCCACTTTTCAACAAAAAGACCTTAACGTTTCGCCATTTGAAGGTAGCTGGTCTGCATCAGAAGACGTGGAGCATATGGATAAGGCCATGATGGGCGTAGTGATGCTGTTGAATGGCGAGGGTATTCCCACAAATCGCGATCCGGCAGAGAAGGTGGGTATATTTGCAGATATTTTCCTGAACTTCAACACAAAGCTACAGTCGCCACCAGATGCGCTGCCATCAGGTAAGGAATGGGATAAAGAAGATCTGACAAATCTGGTAGAGAAAACAACTGCTGCTATGAGCGCATCTATCGGTGCTCAAAACCTTTCGCAGATATGCGCCAATTTTGAATTTCCTACTGTGGGACCAATTACAAAACTAGAAGCAGTGCATTTTGTGATCTATCATACCGAAAGACATGTGCTGCAATTAAAGAACATTGCAAAGCATTTTTAATTATAACGCAGTTATAACAAATAAAGCTTCTTTAGTGGTTTGCTGATTTATGTATCTTTATACCCATGCGGCGTACAGCAGCAAAATTATTCAGGGCGTTTCTCAAGGGGCTTATATTACTAAGCCCTATCGGTATTACCGCCTACCTTCTTTATTCTGTCTTTATCAATGTCGATAGCCTGATACCGGGCGTGCCAAGGGGGCTTGGATTCGTTATTATCATCGTATTCGTTACAGCCGTGGGCTACCTGGGCACGCGCTTTCTGTTTGGTAAGTGGATATTTGATGGCTTTGGCTACCTGCTGGAGCATACGCCGGGCGTAAAGTTCATCTACTCCTCTATAAAGGATATGGTCACCTCGTTCGTAGGTGATAAAAAACGTTTTAATAAACCTGTATGGGTATGTGTGAACCTTGCACCCGAAACATGGCGTATTGGCTTTATGACACAGCGTGATATGGCACACATGGGTATGGCCAATAAGGTGGCGGTGTACCTGCCGCATGCCTATGCAATATCGGGCTGGGTAATTATTATAGAGGCAAAGTATGTGAAACCTGTTACGAAAATGACTGCTGCCGAGTCAATGAAATTTGCCGTAAGTGGTGGTATAACTAATATAGAAGAAGAACCGAGGATAGATCATGCAACGAAAGATAAACTTTAATGCAGGCCCTGCAACACTACCGATGGAGGTATTGCAGGAAGCCGCTGCTGCGGTAACAGAGTATAACGGCACCGGCATGTCGATACTGGAACTGCCACACAGGGGTAAGGAATTTGTGGCAATCGTAGAGGAGAGCAAGGCGATAGTAAAGGACCTGTGTGAGCTGGGTGACGACTACGAAGTACTATGGCTACATGGCGGTGGCAGACAGCAGTTCTTCATGCTGCCTATGAACTTCCTGGATAAGGAGCATGATGATGCCGCAGGCTATATAGATAGTGGCCACTGGAGTGAGGAAGCACTGGAATATGCCACGCACTATGGTGATGTACAGGTACTGACCTCATCGAAGGAAAGTAATTATAGCGTGTTGCCTGCCTGGCCGCATACTGTACCTGCCCAGCTTAAGTACGTACATTTTACCAGCAACAATACTATATACGGTACACAGTTCCGCAACATACCTAAGTGCAATGTGCCGCTGGTAGCGGATATGAGCAGCGATATATTCTGCGGCCGTATGAACTATACCAACTGCGCTATCTTTTATGCAGCGGTGCAGAAGAACCTCGGGACGCCCGGTGTGGCGCTGGTAGCTATACGTAAGGATATGCTGGCTATGTGCAATAAGGAACTACCACCTATGCTCAGCTATGCAGCGCAGGCGCGGGAGAATTCCATACTCAATACGGCCAATGTGTTTGGCATATATACATCGCTGCTAATGCTGCGATGGACACAGAAAAAAGGCATAGACGCAATAGAAAAAGAGAATAAGGAGAAAGCGAACTTGCTGTACGACACAATAGATAAGAGTAAGGTATTCACAGGTGTGGTAAAGAAAAAGGCCGACAGGAGCATGATGAACGTATGCTTTACAGCAGATAGTGAAGAAAGAGAAAAGGATTTCTTAAAGCTGTGCGCGGATAATAACATTATCGGTGTAAAGGGGCACAGGTCTGTAGGAGGATTCAGAGTATCGTTGTATAACGCAATGGGGCTGGATGATGTGACCGTACTATGCGACCTGATGAAAACATTTGAAAAGATATAAATAAATAGAAGGAGAAAATTAATTTTACACTCTTCCTGAACATAAAACTACTATGGCAAAAATAACACCGTTCCCGGGCCTGCGGCCTGTAAAAGAATTAGCTGCCGAAGTGGCTACCCTACCTTATGATGTAGTAAGCGAGGCCGAAGCGCGTGAGTTTAAAAAAGATAAGAATAACTTTTACCATGTAACGCGCTCTGAGATAGACCTGCCGGAAGGTACCGATGTGCATAGCATGCAGGTTTATGAAAAAGCTAAGGAGAACCTTGACTGCATGGTGCAGGACAAAATAATGGTGCAGGACGCCGAGCCATGCTACTATATCTATGAGCTGGTAATGGATGGCCGCTCGCAGACGGGACTTGTATGCGGCTCATCGATAGACGACTACAACAATGGCATCATAAAGAAGCACGAGTTTACCCGTCCTGAAAAAGAGCTTGATCGCATCAACCATATAACCACAACCGGTGCACAGACAGGTATCGTATTCCTTGCGTACAACGATTGTAAAAATGTGCAGGATATCATTGATACATGGAAGAGGGATCATAAGCCGACAAACGATTTTACGGCTCATGATGGCGTGCGCCATATTTTTTGGGTGGTAGATGATTATGCCAAGGTGGCGATGATAACCCGCTACTTCAGCGAAGATGTACCATGCACTTACATTGCAGATGGCCACCACCGTGCAGCATCTGCTGCAAAGGTGTGCAAGGATATGCGTGAGAACGGATATTCGGTAGATGGCGATGAGGCATTCAACTTTTTTGTGACATGCATCTTCCCGGCAAGCCAGTTGCAGATAATGGATTATAATCGTGTAGCTAAAGATCTAAAGGGCATGGTACCGGAAGAGCTGGTGCAGGCATTAAGTAAGGATTTTGACGTGTATCGCACAGGTGACGAAACAATAAAGCCGCAACACCCACATGAGTTTGGTATGTATCTCGATGGCTCGTGGTATAAACTGGTGGCTAAAGAAGGTTCTTATTCACACGACCCGATAGGTATACTGGATGTGACGATATTACAGCAGAACGTACTAGACAAACTACTGGACATTAAAGACCCACGTGTTGATAAACGTGTGGACTTTGTAGGTGGTATACGCGGTATGGACGCTCTGAAAAAGAGAGTAGATTCCAAGGAAGCCGCAGTGGCGTTTTCTATATACCCTGTTACGATGCAACAGCTGTTTGACATAGCAGATAGCGGTACGGTTATGCCTCCGAAAAGTACATGGTTTGAGCCGAAGCTGAGGGATGGATTGGTGGTGTATTTGTTATGAGTCGTAAGTTATAAGTCGTAAGTCTGAGGAAGTAATAAAGCGATATATTTTATGGAATATAGAAGAATGGGTAAGACGGGATTGCAGTTGAGTGTGCTTTCTTATGGATCGTGGGTAACGTTCTCTAAGCAGGTAGACGACAGCGCATCTGATAAGCTGATGGGGCGCGCTTATGACAACGGCATTAACTTCTTTGACAATGCGGAAGCCTATGAAGGTGGCAAGAGCGAGGAATTGATGGGGCGCGTGCTAAGCAGGAAAAACTGGGACAGAAGCACCTATTGTGTATCGAGTAAGGTATTCTTTGGCCTGCATGGCAAGGATAATAAACCTAATCAGCATGGGCTTAGCCGCAAGCATATAATTGAGGGTTGCAATGATGCATTGAAAAGATTGCAGGTAGAATACCTGGATCTGTTCTTTTGTCACCGGCCGGATAGAGAAACGCCGATGGAGGAGATAGTATGGTCGATGAACATGCTGCTGCAGCAAGGCAAAATATTTTACTGGGGTACCAGCGAGTGGAGCGCGGCTGAGATAATGGAGGCGCATGCGGTAGCTGCAAGGCTTAATCTTATAGGCCCGGCGATGGAGCAGCCACAGTACAATCTCTTTGAGCGCCAGAAAATGGAGCACGATTACTACACTATATTCCGCAACCTAGGTATGGGCACTACTACGTGGAGCCCGCTGGCATCAGGCCTGTTATCGGGTAAGTATAACAATGGTATACCGGAGGGTTCGCGTTTGTCACTGGAGAATTATTCATGGCTGAAAGACAGAGCGATGGCCGGTGATAAGATAGAACGTGTGAAGAAACTGGATAAAGTAGCTAAGGAGTTGAATACAACCGTTGCCACCTTATCGATAGCATGGTGTATACGTAACCCGAATGTGACCACGGCCATACTCGGCGCAACTAAAGAAGAACAACTGCTTGAGAATCTGAAAGCGGTAGCGGTATATCATCTCCTTACAGAGGATAAGATGAAAGAGATAGAGGCGATAATGGGAACAAAGCCTGCGGTACCGTAGCATTGCGTCGTAGTTTGACAGACTCACCGCGATAGAGTTATTATTGTACTTTCTAAAATTAAAACAGCCGCTCTGATGGAGCGGCTGTTTTATGAGGTACTACTATTACCGTAACTAGTGCGATAATTGTTATGTGATATACATTTCTACTGTTGAACATATTATAGTGTATTGGGTAATAGTCTTCTACACATATATTTGGCGATTTACAGGCATAATATTTATTCCATCTCATACGGACTATAAACGAATCAGTATGAAAAAAGCATCTTTGAAAACACTGGCGGAAAAAATGAAGAACCTGGATTTCTGCATGATGATAACACAGGATGGGCGCGGTGGCTTGCATACGCGGCCGATGAGCAATAACGGCAAAGTCGAGTATGACGGCAATTCCTGGTTCTTCAGCGACGGAGACACCCACAAAATAAAGCAGATAGAAGCCGATCCTAAAGTCAGCTTAATCTATCAGACCGATAATATGCTGTTTGTAGAATGCTATGGCCATGCAAGTATTGTGCGCCAGAGAAGCACCATGGCCGAGAAATGGGTAGATGAGTTAAGCCAATGGTTTCCTAAAGGAATAGATACACCGGGCCTGTGCCTTATAAAAGTAACGGCAACCCGTGTGCAGTTCTGGCACAAGGAGGAAGATGGTGAATATAAAGCTTAATGACAGGACATAAAAAAATGGCAGCCGGTTACCGGCTGCCATTTTTTTATGAGTACATCTAGAAATTATCTGCTGCTGTCATAGGGCGTGGGCCTTTCTTTTTAGCAACCGCACCACCTATCAATGAGAATAACAATCCCCAGAAAAGATCGCCAATAATAGTACCACCTATCAGAAAAATGGTCCAGTATTTTTGCATCATATTTATACCCATTTCTACCTGCTCGTCTGTTGCTTTCTGGTCTTGAACCATCTTATCACGTGCCATTTCAATTGCTTTTGTCTTCATATCCGGGAATACAAACATGGAAATGATAGCCCATGCCAGCATTACCAATGTAATGATGGCTGTGGTTTTAAAACCGCTACCAAAAACATTACCGAATGTAACGAATCCGTCATTTGCTTTTGAATAAGCAACACACTCCATTATAACCCCGATGAGAAATGGTATAAATACTAAGTAGCCCACCGCCTGCATACCAGGCTTGAATGCTATGCCCGACATATAAAATATGACCTGACAGATGACCATTATAATACCGGTAATAAACCCGTATGACATGTGTAAATTTTTCTTTTCCATTTTATTTATTGTTTAGGTGAATGTTTCCGTTGTTGATAATACCTAGTACTTGTCCGCTGAGTGGCTTACCCATAAAGGGATTATTCATTCCCAGCGATTTTTTATTAGTAGCTGATAACGTATGACTGCCATCTGTAGTAAAAATAGTAGCGGTTTGCAGATTTGCATCTATTCCATGCTGTTGTATACCAAATATTTCTGCAGGTTCCGTGCTCATAGCCTCTATAAGTCTGTCGATGGTTATCTCCTTCTTTACGGCTTCCCAGATAATGTTGAAGGCTATCTCCTGCACATTCATACCCTCGCCGGCATATTCAAATTCTTTAGCCTTGGCATCCCATTCATGCGGACGGTGGTGTGTTGCTATGCAGTCAATCGTACCATCCTTCAGTGCGGCTACCAGTGCCTTTCTGTCGGCTTCAGTACGCAACGGCGGCGATACTTTATAAAGGCTGCTATAGTTTCTCAGTGACTCATCCGTTAGAGCTAAATGATATGGCGTTACGGAGCAGGTTACCTTTACACCCTGTGCTTTCGCCTTGCGTATCATATCGGCACTCTCGGCAGTTGAGATACCGCTTATATGCAGCTTTGAATCTGTATATTTCGCCAGCTCTATATCACGATGCACCATAAGTGTTTCGGCAAGTGCGGGTATACCCGCCATACCCAGGCTGGTGCTTACCTCGCCTTCGTGCATCAATCCACCTGCTGATAATGTGCTATCTACAGGTATCTGCACAATGGCGCCATCGAATGCTTTTACATATTCCAGCGCCTTTTGCATCAGGCCGGCGTTCTGTATGGGTTTCCAGCCATCGGTAAATATTATTGCGCCGCTCTGGTGCATATCCAGCATTTCTGCAAGGTCTTTACCATCGATGTTTTGCGTAGCAGCTCCCATAGGGTGCAGGCTCACGCTGTGCCCCTCGGCCTTTTGCAGCACAAAGCGTATCATGGCTTTTGTGCTGAGCGTTGGGTTAGCATTGGGTGCCAGCAGCACATCGGTAAATCCGCCCGCTGCCGCGGCATTAAGCCCTGTAGTTATTGTTTCTTTATGTTCGTAGCCTGGCTCGCGATAGTCTGCAAATGCATCTACCCAGCCGGTACTTATATATAGGTCTTTGCCTGCCCACACTTCTTTTCCGTCAACTGTTATAGAACTGCCTTTACTTTTTGATACGGAAACGGTGTGTTTCCCCTTAGTTGTCTCTATATCAACGAGCTTACCATGAAGATCTGATCGTGGGTCTATAACCTTTGCCCCGTTGATGTGCATTTGCATGGTACTATAATTTCTTTTTATGAAGTTGCTACTTTGCGGTTAGCCGCCAGCAGATACGTTTCTGCAGCCAGCATTATTACCGCTAAAATAATACAAACTTTCCAAAGCGGGAAGCCGCCGTCATCGCCCTTGCCTATGGCTGCGCCATTGTCGCTTACATCGAGCCACTTTATATGCTCTCCTTTCCACTTATCTTTCAGCGCGCTTATGCTCCACACATCCAGCCGCGACTCGCTTCTGTCCTGGTTCAGCGCTATGGCAACCGTATCACTACCTGGTGCTGCCAGCTTATAAAAACCTGCCTGTTGTACTGCCTGGTCGGCAAAAATATCCAGTCCCGCTCCATTTGGTCTTTGCGAGGGTATTACGTCTATGCCGTTGCCGTATATATGTACCGTATTGCGCTCCGTAGCATTTGTGAGGGGCAGATATACCGCCTGTTGCCTGCCCGTAGTTATAGCATATATACTGCTGCTGCCGGACTGTATAGCCATCTCGTACAGGAATGGTGCAAAGAAATAGCTGCCGGGGAAGTTGCCCGACTGCAGATCGGCAGCGGTTGCAGCAATATATAGTTGCCCCTTAGATGGTGTATAGCGCGCAAGGAACGGATCGCCATTACGAAAACTGAGTACAGACTGGCGGTTAGCGCTGAGCCCTGCTGTAATTATATAATGCCAGTCGGCAACGGGTAACTGTACATTCTCCGGTATTTTCTCGAAGAGGTCTTTTACCAGCGTGCTGCCTTCCTGCAGCGATGTGGCCGTTTGCGCTGCGGTATCCATACCTGTTATGCTAATGTCGCCGCTTTGTTTCAGCCCGCTATTAATAGCATCAAAGTTTGTAGTGCGTCCCGGGAAGATGCATACACTCTGCCCCTGCTGCAATGCATCGCTCAATGTCTTAGCCAGTGCATCATCTATCCGGGTAATGCCGTTAAGTATAATGAGATTGTAATTTTTCCAGTCGCTGCCACTGTTTATATCGGTCTGGTTGAGGCGGAAACCATTGTATGCCCTAAAGGCTGCCTGTATATATGGATTGGGCTGGCCTTCGTTGAGTACCAGTACCGCGAGGTTTGGTGTACTGCGCGCTGTAATACGGAAGGTGTCATCAAAGCGTACCGACTCATCATTGAGTCGCAGCTCTATCTGCTGCCAGCCCGCATCATTTACCTGGAAGCTAAGCGTATCCACGCTTTTCGTTTTATCAGAAAAATTGAGCGATGCAGCGCTTTTTACCTGCCCGTTCACCGATAGCTGTAGCACAGGCATATCCTTTGGCAGCTTGCCTATTGCTTTGGTAAGCACTACAAGACGATTACTTTGTCCCGACTGTAACACGGGTGTGGTAAGGTATGCTGTATCTATATAGATATTCTGTGGCTCACCGGCCTGTACAGGCAGCCCGTAAAAGGTAATATTTTTCATCTGTGCATCCACAGCCTGCGCGGGGAATGTATTGTGCTGATAATCTGAATAATAGTACACATCGGCACCTGTTGTACCTTCATTCTGCATCAGGCTTTGTACTGCATTCAGCGTTTGCTCTGCCGACCTGCTGATAGGCGATACATCTATATTATTCAGTTCTCCAAGAACTTTGTCGGCCGGCTGTGGTTGGTAGCTGGTAGGCTTATCATTAGTAAGTACTACGAATTTTGTACCTACCGACGCCTGCCGTAACTGACTGCGGGCTGCGTCTTTGGCTATATCCAGCAACGTACGTGCTCCCTTCTTTACAGACATGCTGTAAGAGTTATCGATATAGATAACCTGAAGCCTGTTACCGGTAGCGGCAGTTTTATTTTTATTGAAGAACGGCTGCGCAAATGCCAGTATAATACTGATGAGGAATAATAGTCTTGTGAGCAGTAGCCACTTATACCTTACCTGCGATTGCTTGCGTGAATTGAGCTGTATGCTTTTTAAAAACCGTGTATGCGGAAACAGCACCGTTTTATACCGCCGCAGGTTGAACAGATGTATCAGCACAGGTATGGCCAGTGCCGCACCCGCAATTAAAAATAAGGGATATAAAAAACTCACCGAACAAATATAGGTTAATGCGTTGATTGCGGAATTAGGTAAAAGGTTAAATGGTTAAAAAGGTGGTTATGACAGGTTAGCTGCCACAATAAACGGAATATCGCGCTTGTTCTCTTATACTATACCGGGGAAAAACATCCATCTATCTGCGTCTTATCTCCATTTTCCATTACCTGTTGCCGGGTCACCTTTGTGTTGTCAATAAGACAACACTTTAAAAAAGTAAAAAATGCAAACATTCAAAGTTCCCTCAAGGGCAGAAGTATCCGCAGACAACCAGGCTGCATTTGATGCTATTCAAAAAGCACTGGGTATGGTCCCCAACCTTTACGCCACCATTGCTTACTCCGAGCATGGCCTTCCTAAATATCTTGCCTACCAGGGTGCTAAGACATCACTGACCAATAAGGAAAAAGAAGCTGTGAACCTGGTAGTAAGCGAGGTGAATGGCTGTAAGTATTGCCTGAGCGCGCATACCGTGCTGGGCAAAATGAACGGTTTTACAGATGATGATGTGTTGGCCCTGCGCAAAGGCTCCAGCCACGATGCTAAGCTAAATGCGCTTGTAGCACTTGCTAAAGATATCACTGAAAATAAAGGGCATGTGTCTGAGGGTAATCTAAACCGGTTCTTTAATGCGGGTTATAATAAGGGCACCCTTGTAGATGTTATCTTGCAGGTAAGCGATAAGATAGCTATGAACTATCTTCACAATCTTACAGAGGTAGCTATCGATTTCCCGTTAGCGCCTGCGCTGAACTAAATTATTTATCACCATCCGTACTTTATAAGAAGTGCGGACATAATATAGACTGATATGATAAAACCTCCATTTACAATGGAAACTGCTTTGCAGAAAGTGCAAATGGCAGAGGACGCATGGAACAGCCGCGATCCTGAAAAAATTTGTCTTGCATATTCGCTTGATACCGAATGGCGCAACAGGGCTGAGTTTATTAATGGCAGAGAAGAGGTAAAAGCATTCCTATACAGGAAATGGGAAAAAGAACTGGACTACAAATTAAAGAAAGAACTTTGGGGGTTCAGAGAGAATCGTATGGCTGTGCGTTTTGAATACGAGTGGCACGATAAAGACGGGCAATGGTATCGCAGCTACGGGAATGAGCTTTGGGAATTTGATGATGACGGATTGATGCGCAAACGTTTTGCCAGTATCAATGACCTGCCGATAAATACAACGGACAGGAAGCTTTAATAATGCAAACCCACTATGGTACCCTCTTATACCTATACATTAGCTGATAAGGCCACCGGCAACATCGTTTTCAAGCTCACAAAGCTGGAAGACACACCCGGCCTGGATGTGCTACAGCGACTGAACTGCTATGCCATGCTGCTCATTACCGATGGTAATGGCAGCGTAACATCAGATGTGGCAGCTTATACGTTTACGAATGACTTTTTGTTGTGCTTTGCACCCTATCAGCCTTTTTTGTTGAAGACGGAAAATTGCAGCGGTTTTATCATCTATTTTCATCCTGATTTTTTCTGCATTCACAAACATCACAAAGAAGTAGCTTGTAACGGTGTTCTTTTCAATAATATATATCAGCCCCCGCTACATAAACTGACCAGTGAGGATACTAAAAAGCTGTTAAATGTTATTGCAGACATGCGCGAAGAGCTACAGCAAGAAGCTTTGGCGCAGCACGAACTATTGGTATCATGGCTCAAAATATTTCTTATTACAGCTTCGCGCTCAAAGGTGGTCCTTATAGATCCGGGAGTTGTACCTATAGAAAATGATGAACCATTCATTTTACAAAAGCTTAAAGATGCCATAGAACAGCATTATCGCGAAAAACATACCGCAAGTGAGTACGCAACAATACTGAACATATCGGTAAAGGCGCTGGCAAAGATCACTAAGAGCCACTTTAACCGGACGCTGACAAATATGATAGCAGAGCGGATAATTATAGAAGCCAAACGCGAGCTATACCTGACCGGCAAGCCCGTAAAGGCCATAGCTTATGAACTCGGATTCAATGATGAGTATCATTTTAGCCGCTTCTTTAAAAATAAAGCAACTATCTCCCCTCAACTATACCGTAATAAGGTGGGTGCTGCAAGGGGCGCTGCATAAATAGAAATAAAGAGCCGGCTAAATGTCGGCTCTTTATTTTCATTATTTCTTTGCCGCACGCTTTTTAGGTGCAGCGCTCTTTTTGGTTGCAGTTTTCTTTGTGGCCGTACTCTTTTTAGAAGCAGTCTTTTTGCTTGCTACCTTCTTAGGAGCTGCAGACTTTTTTGTTGTTGATTTCTTAGTTGCAGTTTTCTTAGTTGCGCTCTTTTTTGTGCTAGGATTTGCGGGCACTTTTTTACCTTCCTTACGCGCTTCTGACAGACCTATAGCTATAGCCTGTTTGGGGTTGGTAACTTTTTTACCTGAACGGCCGCTTTTCAGCTTCCCTTCTTTCATTTCCTTCATTTCTGTGTGCACCTTTTCTGATGCGGCTTTTGAATACTTTGCCATGGTTAGTGTTTTAAAAAGTTGTAAATGGTTTATGAATTACTCACTTTACAAAAAAATAAGACCATCATATAATGCATGTACTTACCATGTGTTGACCGGCTTTGTTGAGGAATAAATTACCCAAAGCTTATATATCGTATATTGCAGATGGCCTGTATGCCTTGCCTATACTGCATTTGTGGGTATGGCATCATGGTTGCACATACACGCTAAACACATATCCTGATTAATGGCTATAAAATTCAAAGAATACTTCGGTTTACTAAAAGACGCGGGCAGCGAATTTTCTGATGACAACGCGACGAAGCTGAGTGCATCATTGGCGTACTATACCGTCTTTTCCATAGGGCCTTTATTACTGGTCATTATTACTTTAATGGGCTTTTTTTATAAAAAGGCAGAAGTTGCCGACAAGGTTTTCTCTGAGATGAGTACGTTGGTAGGTAAGGATGGTGCAAAGCAGATAGAAGCAATACTTACCAATATAAGCAGCCAGAACCATAGCACATTGTTTGGGGTAATAGGTGTTATCATTCTTGTGTTTGGTGCTACAGGGATATTTACAGAGATACAAAGTTCCATCAACTATATATGGTCTATAAAGGCAAAGCCAAAACGTAGCTGGCTTAAATACATTACTGACAGGCTGTTATCTTTTTCACTCATAATCGGTATGGGCTTTGCCATGCTGGTCACACTATTCATCAACATCATTCTGGATGCACTTACTGATAGTTTGCAACGTTTATTTGGCCAGGGCGATGTACTGTTCTTTAAAGCGCTTAATGTATTGCTGCTTTTCGTTATCATAACCCTGATGTTTGCTGTTATCTACAAAGTGCTGCCTGATGCTATCATAAAATGGCGCGATGCTTTGGTGGGCGCCAGCTTTACCGGTGTATTGTTCATCATAGGCAAGTTCCTTATCGGTTTCTATCTCGGTAGCTCCTCCACCGCTAATACATTTGGGGCAGCGGCATCTATCATCATACTCCTTTCGTGGATATATTACTCCTCACTGATCTTATATTTCGGGGCTGAATTTACAAAGGTATATGCGTTAAAGCGCGGTGGTGGAATTGCAGTATACGAAACAGCCGTATTCATTGTAAAACGCGAAGCAAAGGAAATATCGCACAAAAAAATGCCTCCCGATGAAGCTAGTGAAATATTGCACGATAGCGCAAAAGGGAGTAATGTATAGAGCCTAGGGCATTACAAAGGGAGCGGTAAATGCCGCTCCCTTTGTAATGCTTTAATATTTATGATGTTTTGTACTACTTACATCCATTTTGCTTTATCGCTCATTGCTGTATTCCTTACGCCGTCCTTAGCCGGCTCATCTGTATAGCCGAGGTAGATAAGACCAAGTACTATATCCTGTTCGCCCAATTGCAGATGCTGTTTCAGTGCGGGTGAGTTTGTCATGCCTCCTGTGCTCCAGAACGATGCTATACCCTGTGCTGTAGCACCCAGCATTACATTCTGTATCGCTGCTGCTGTAGCGGCCAATTCTTCCTGCTGTGGTATTTTTGGGTTTTCGCCACGCTTCATTACAGATATAACCAGGTGTGATGCCAGGTCGCCCATGTGCTGTAATTTTTCCTTTGTTGCTTCCATGCGTTTATCTTCCGCAGTATTTTCCCAGTAGAGGTTAGCATGTGTATCGCCCCATTGCTTCAATGACTCACCGGTATATACAAAAAAACGCCATGGCTCCGTGCGACCATGTGTCGGCGCCCAGTCTGCAAGATTCAGTAGTTGGTTTACTGTTTCGTTATCTATTGTGCGGCCATTCATTTTGCCTGCACCCACAGAGCGCCTGTTCTTTACAACGTCTGCTATTACTTCGAATTTCGTTTGTGACATATCGCGGCAAAGGTATTGAGTAGAGCCGTAAAAAAGGTGTAACTTAGATTTAAGAATATTAAATATCCATGAAATATATAAAAACACTTCTGCTCTCCTTTACTATATGTGCGGCGCTTGCTGCACAGGCTCAGCAATACAGACCTACTGATAAGAGCTCTGAGGTAAGCTTCTCCATTGTAAACCACCTGCTGGGTTCCAGCACCGTCACGGGCCATTTCGAAGGGCTCGCAGGAACTATCATATTCGATCCGAATAATCTTGCGACCGCATCCTTCAACGTATCTGTAGATATAAATACCATCAGCACAGGTATAGGCATGCGCGATAAAGACCTGAAAAAAGAAAAATTCTTTAACTACGATAAGTACAAGGATATTACTATTAAGTCGACCAGTGTTACCAAGGGCACCACGCCCAATGTTTACATACTACACGGGCAGCTTACCATAAAGGGCACCACCCATACTATTACACTCCCATTCTCCGCTACGCCATCTTCAGGCGGAATAATGTTCCGTGGCGCTTTCAAAATAAATCGTAAAGATTACAAAGTAGGCGAGAATGAAAATAAAATATCAGACGAGCTTACTGTATCCTTATCTGTAAATGCTGTAAAGCGATAACCATATAACATTATAGGCTACTTTTGCTGCATCTAAAAAAGTACTGATGAAAAGCTTCGCAAGCGATAACTACGCAGGCGTGATGCCCGAAATGATGCTGGCATTACAGAATGCAAATAATACCCATGCCCGCTCTTACGGCGCCGATGATATCACAAAGCGCACCACGGCATTATTCCGCGAAGTATTTAATGCCGATGTGGATGTGTACTTTGTATTCAATGGTACTGGTGCAAATGTACTCAGCATCAGCAGCGCTACACAATCATATAATGCGGTGCTCTGTGCCGATACATCTCATATATACAACGACGAATCCTCAGCTCCTGAAACATTCACAGGCTGTCGTTTCTTTCCGTTGCCTGCTAATGCAGATGGTAAGCTTACCGCCGATGTAGTGAAAGAGCGCCTGATACGCAAGGGTGACGTACATTACGCACAAACTGCTATGCTATCGATCACGCAGGCTACAGAATATGGTACCATATACACACCTGATGAAATAAAAGAACTGGCCACACTCACAAAAGACAATGGCTTATACCTCCATGTTGATGGGTCCCGCTTTTTCAATGCGGCGGCATCACTTGGCTGCGGACTGCAGGATATAAGCAGCAATGCAGGTGTAGATATATTATCACTTGGCGGCACCAAGGCGGGGATGATGTTTGGCGAGGCAGTGGTAGTCTTTAATAAAAATTTATCGCAGCATATCGCTTACAAACACAAGCAGGTGATGCAACTCGCATCAAAGACACGTTTTATAGCAGCACAATTTGAGGCAATGCTGCAAAATGAACTGTGGAGAAAGAATGCAGCCCACGCTAACAGCATGGCGCAATTATTACACAAAGCATTATCAAAATTTCCTGAAGCAAAAGTCACGAAACCTGTACAGGCAAATGCCGTTTTTGCAGAGATACCTCGCCACTGGTACGAGCCACTGCAAGAGCATTTCCCTTTCTATGTATGGAAAGACAGCACCCACGAAGTACGCCTCATGTGCGCCTGGGATACACAAGAAGCCGACATCAACAACTTCGCCGCTGCAATAGAAAAACTGAAATAGAGATCAGGGATTTTAATTACTTTGGTCTCCGTGCTCTTTAGTCGCGCAATGCATTTGTGGTTAAACCCTAATTCAGGTAAAAGCTACTCTTGCTACCGCCCAGCCTGTAATGTACTGCTATATAGAATCCCGGGCTGATCATGTTTCCCGAGAGATTACCCACTACATTCGTCACATATACATGCGGTTCATATACCGACATATAATACGTATTCCTTCCGGTCAGCAACAGCGTATACTGTACATTGATCCCCAGGCTCAGGTATAACTTTCTTCCGACTGACTCCCCGTACACATATTCAAGCCCTAGGTTTATAGCAGGAAATGCATGACCTACATTAGCCGTAGAGTCCAGCGTTACCTGCGATTGGTCATCTGTTGTCGTCAGTGTTCTGCTGAACAAAAATGTTACCCCTATACCTCCGTAAAAATACAGCTCGCCATTGCGTGTTTTAATAATATAGTTCTCATTCAGCATGGCATTTAGGTAATCGAAGTTTGCACAGGCTACATTCTTACCCAGTTGCTTCAGCGGCAACCTCGTACGCCCGAAGCTCAGATTAAATATCGGGAAGAACTGCGTTTCAGACGGCTTGTAAGCTATACCGGCCTTTAACCCGAAACTTATCTGACCGTAATTTAATTTGGCATTGCTGCTGTTTATAAGCATAGGGTAGCTCATATCTATACCGGAGGAGAGCTCTATCTGGGCATAACAATGATTGATAAATGAGCATATCAATATTAGAAATAAAATAGCGCGCCTGCTAAACTCACTGAATCTCCTCATTCTAAAAAGGCATTTATTTCTTTTTCTAAAACAGGTATATCTTTCATTATGACCTTCCAGATGATAGTATCATTTACACTATCATAAGCGTGTATTACTTGATTTCTGAGGTCAACGATCATCCTTGCATAAGAAATGGTGATCGTAGGGTCTTGTTTCAACAATTTACTAACGGCTTCGCCAATTATCTCTAACTCTCTTTCTACCGCTCGACGAATTGTTTTGTTGCCGGTATATAAACTAAAGTCTCTTTTATTTTGTAAATGGGCATCAATAGAGTTAATTGCCTCCCTAATATCCAGCAGTAGTTTTTTCTCTGTAGTATTCATTAATAGACAGAGATTTTATTTTCATTGATAGACTGTAACAGGTAAGGGTTTTTGACCGTCTCTGCAGCTACAAGGTCAACGCCTCTTTTGAGTAGCCGTTGAAGCGCATGTAAAAGGTCGAAGTAATTATCCGCATACGTGACATAATCCAGATCTTTAGGAAATGTGATCAAAAAATCAACGTCACTTTCATCCTCCATATTCCCCGATGCTGCGCTCCCAAAAATAAAAGCATCTTCCACACCATATCTTTTCATCAACAGGCGGATGTCAGGCAAGTATGATTTTACGGAAACGTCCATGTGGCAAAGTTACAATATTATCCTTACTCCTTATAAAAGAACCATTTTACCAGCTCTTTGTAGCTTGCCTTCTTGCCATACATAAGTATACCCACACGGTATATACGTGCCGCTACCCATGTGGTGAACATAAACCCGAGTATCATGGAGCATATAGAAGTTATAAGTTGCCATGCAGGTATATGCCCGAATGGTACGCGTATCATCATAGCTATCGGCGAGGTAAATGGTATGATAGATAACCAAACTGAGAGTGTGCTATCCGGATTGTTTACAATAAAGCTCTGCCCCAGGGCGAAGGTGAATATAAGCGGCAGCGTCACCGGCAGCATAAACTGCTGGGTCTCCGTCTCACTATCCACTGCAGAACCCACTGCTGCAAAAAGCGCACTGTATAGTAAATATCCAAACGTGAAGTAGAATAGGAAGTAACAGATGATGCTCACAATAGGCAATTCCTGTATACTTTTCATTACCCCGGCGGCCGAGTCGTCATCGTTCTTTGTTGGGGCGGCGGCTATAGCATCGTGTGTACCGGTACTACTTCCCTGGTGCATAGCTACCTGCTGTTGTTTAGCCATAGGGCTATTATGCATCATAGCGGTACCAGCGACTGTTGATAGCCCCACGGAAAGCACGATCCACAGTACAAACTGGGTAAGCCCCACCATGCCTACGCCTATTATCTTACCCAGCATCAGTTGAAAAGGCTTTACCGATGATATTACTACTTCTATGATGCGGCTTACCTTCTCTTCTATCACACCACGCATCACCTGAGAGCCATACAGGAACAATGAAAAATAAATAAGAAAAGCCGACAGTATGCCTACGCCATAAGCCGCCTCAGTATGCGCATCTTTTACCTCACCCTTTTCGCCGATTTCCAGTGGCTCAATGCTTATTGTTTTCTGCGCCTTGGCAAGTACCGCGGTATCTATACCTGCGATCTGCAGGTTGTGCGCTTGCGATACGCTGCTCAGCTCGTGCTCTATGGAACTAAGCATAAATATACCCCCCTTTTTCTCGCCTATTACCTGCACGCCGGTCAGGGTAGCAGGTATATGCAGCAGGTAGTCATAGCCATCTTTTATCAACGTGCTTTGCGCCGCGGCTGCGGTCTGTGTAGTGTAGGAGTAGGTAATGGTACCTGTATTGTGCAGCTTGTTAACAAACAAACCGCTCTCATCCACTACCTCTATCTTCTTCTTGTCGCCCAACTCGTCTTGCTTGGCCGTCAGGTAGCCTATGCCGACTATCATTCCTATGAACAGCACCGGCACCAGGAACGTAAGCACCAGGAAAGATTTCTTCTTTACCCTCGAAAAATATTCGCGCTTTATAATGAGTAGTATCTTGTTCATGGCTTATTGTGGTTTGCTTACTGTTTGTATAAAAATGTCGTTCATCGTAGGTATCACCTCTTCTACATAGTTGATGCTCGCCAGCGGCAGCATGTACTGCAGTACATCGTTTACTTTGGCCGCGCCCTTTATCTGCAGCTTTATGCGCTGGTAGCCATCGTCCTGTGTTTCAGCTATGGTATCAAAAAGGGTACTGTTATTCAGGTTTACCTTATTACCCTCGTATGCAACCATATAGGTATTGCTGCGATAGGTATTGCGTATATCCTTCACCTTTCCATCCAATATTTTGTGTGACAGGTGCAGCAATGCTATAGAATCACACAGCTCTTCAACCGACTCCATCCGGTGTGTAGAGAAGATGATAGTAGCGCCTTTCTTATTCAGCTCCAGTATCTCGTTCTTTATCAGCTCGGCGTTCACAGGGTCAAAACCCGAGAATGGCTCATCGAGTATTATAAGATCGGGCTCGTGCATTACCGTTGCCACAAACTGTGCTTTCTGCTGCATACCTTTCGATAGCTCTTCTATCTTTTTATTCCACCAGTCCAGTATATCCAGCTTCCCAAACCAGTACCTCGCACGCTTTTCGGCCTCATGCTTGGTAAGTCCTTTTAGCTGTGCCAGGTATATTATCTGCTCGCCTATCTGCATCTTCTTATACAGCCCGCGCTCCTCAGGCAGGTAACCTATACGTTCTATATGTTTCTGATCCAGCCTCTCCCCGTTGATGAATACCTCCCCTGAGTCCGGCGCTGTTATCTGATTAATGATGCGTATCAGCGATGTCTTGCCTGCACCGTTTGGCCCCAGCAGTCCATAAATGGTACCCTTCTCCACTTCTATACTCACATTATCCAGCGCACGGTGGCCGGCATATTGTTTCACTATATTTTTTATACTCAGCATATATGTGATGGCTTAAATAAATAACGGCATTACCCGCACAAAATAATCTTATTACAGAAACCCTTGCAAATTATTTAGACGAAATATTATTTTTTTTAGACGTAATGTTTATGAGCCGTTGTAATTGTGTTATTTCTTTCGTTGCGCGCGCTCATACTGTTTTGGCCATACAATATCCGCATCTAGTTCCTTTGCCGCCCGTAGCGGGAAGTAAGGGTCGCGCAGCATTTCGCGCGCCATAACAATGATATCGGCCTGCCCGTTTTGCAAAATATCTTCTGCCTGTTGCGCGGCTACAATCACGCCTACAGCGCCGGTGAGTATGCCTGCCTTACGCACCGCCTCCGCAAATGGCACCTGGTAGTTTGGCTTGGCGGGTATCTTTACATCACCCACTACTCCGCCCGATGAGCAGTCTACAAGGTCCACACCTTTTGTCTTTACTACCTCTGCCAGTTTCACAGAATCATCAACCGTCCATCCGCCATCTTTCCAGTCGCTTGCAGATATACGCAGAAACAATGGCATGCCTTCCGGCATCACCCCGCGCACCGCGTCTATTATCTGTAGCAGAAAACGCATACGGTTATCAAACGAGCCACCATACTCATCTGTACGCATATTACTTAGTGGCGACAGAAACTCATTGACAAGATAGCCATGTGCACCATGCAGCTCTAATATCTTAAAACCCGCTTTGATAGCCCGCACCGCTGCTTCTTTAAAGTCGGTTACTATTTTTTGTATCGCATCTATTGTCAGTTCTATCGGGGTATCTTTTTCTGGTAAGAACGCCACAGGGCTAGGCGCCACTGTTTTCCATCCACCTTCTTCAATTGGCACCAGGTGATCACCATTCCACGGCTCCGTGGTGCTGGCCTTGCGGCCCGCATGTGCCAGTTGCATGGCAGGTACAGCGCCTTGTTTTGTTATAAAGTCGGTTATATGCTTCAGTTCTGCTATGTGCTCATCCTTCCATATTCCCAGGTCGTGCGGCGATATACGCCCCTCCGGCGACACCGCGGTAGCCTCGGTACATACAACGGCCGCCCCACCCACAGCCCTGCTGCCAAGGTGCACCAGGTGCCAGTCATTGGCAAACCCGTCCACACTCGAGTACTGGCACATCGGCGATACCATTATCCTGTTCTTCAGTTCTATATCCCTTATCTTAAGTGTCGTAAACAGCATCGTAAAATTGTTTCATTAAAATTACACTTCATCACAACACAAAAAACAGCCTACTATAATTTATCCTCAATTCATTTATAAAATACTATAGGGGCTGAAAATTTCAGCCCCTATAGTATTTTATCGCATCAGTCGCAGTCACCGCTCCTTCGGAGCAGCCGGGAAGGTTTCTACCTCAGTTTCAGGTCCATGGCTACACGGCGATTCTTTGCTTTGCCTTTAGCCGTTTTGTTGCTTACTAGTGGCTTGGTATCCCCATAACCGTGTGTTATCAACCTGTCAGAAGATATGCCCTGGCTTACGAAGTAATTCTTCACTGCCTCTGCACGATCTTTAGATAACGCAAGGTTTTTAGCCGGCTTGCCAACATTATCTGTATGGCCATCTATTGTCATGTCGTAGTCTTTATATTCTTTTAGTATTGCTACTACTTCATTCATTATTTTGTACGAGGCCTTTTTAATGACCGCCTGGCCGGTAGTAAACTGTATTGCCGTAGCTGCAAATGCCAGTCTCTTTTTTACCTGTGCAGTGATGATAGTTGCCTCGGCTTTCTTTTCTTCTATCGGGCAGCCGTGGTTCGATACGGGGCCTGCTACAGTAGGGCAGCCATCCTCGTTATCCGGTACTCCATCGCCATCTGTATCAGGGCAACCATGAAATACTTCCAATCCTTTTTGCAGCGGACACTTATCCAGGTTATCGGGTATACCGTCGCCATCCGTATCGGGGCAGCCGTTGTATTTTGCCAGGCCCGGCTTGTCCGGGCATACATCATCTATATCTGCAATGCCATCCCCATCACGGTCGGGGCAGCCATGCAGCGCCACAGGGCCCGCTTCAAGTGGGCAGCGGTCTACCAGGTCTGCTACACTATCCAGGTCGCCATCGGGGCAGCCATGCGCTGTTGGCGATCCGGGCACATCTGGGCATTTATCCACAGAGTCGGGTATGCCATCATGATCTTTATCAGGGTCGGGGCAGCCATGAAATTCCCATACACCTGCCACATCCGGGCATAGGTCTTTTTTATCGCTCACATGGTCGCCATCGCGGTCCTTAGGTTTATGCTTCGCGAATGGTACAGAGAGGCCGAGGTATGCGTTTACCCCATGCTGGTTCTTGTTAAAGAAAGCCAGCATATCATCACTACCTATAAAAAAGCCGGCGATACGTATACCGAGGCCCATCTTCACATCATCTGCCAGCATACTATAGGTAATAGGTATACCTACGCTTATTAGGCGTGTATCGTATCGCGGTGTTACCGTTATCTGGTTATAGATAGAGTTACCAAAATTATTGCGGTTAGCGAGGTTATTAAAATAAGTAGCGTTCACATATAGCTGATGAACCGCCTGGTAGTCTGCGCTCACTATAAGTGTGGTCGGCATGTACAATGTAGCATTATTGCCCGGCGTGGTACTGCTAAAACCGTGTGATGCCAGATAACTATTAAAATCATTGTAGTTGTAGACATTGCTCACTATACTGTTCCCTGATATGTAACCATTAACAGTGTACTTGTTAAGCGCAACACTATTGCCGCTGTATTTTATTGAGCCTAAGTCCGTTACTGCTGCGCTCAGGCGTAGTTTGTACCTGTTCATTGTCCGGTCGCGCAAGCCGGTTTTGCCGTCCATATCGTACGTATATTTTTCAGGGTGCGGATTGTATTCATATACAACGCCTATATCACCGCCCCAGCCGTGGCCACCACCCGAAAGATTCTGCAATATATTAGAGGAGCTAATGTTACTCAATGTATTGTTGCCTGATGTGATGTTAGTGCTGTACTCAAGATCGGTATTGGTCACTTTAAGAGAATCAGCTGCGCTGTAGTAGTGAGCATCAAGATTGTTGCCCTTCACTCCTATGTATGCAATACCAATCAGGTAGCGTACGGTTATACCCGCCTTCAGCTCGCTCTTACCATTTTCCAATAATACTGCACCATAAGTAAGGCCAATCTCGCTCCACGCATGCGCCGTCCAGTTAAAATTCTTCGATTGAAGATCATAGTCACCATTTGTGTTGCCGTAATTAGGATCATTGAAGGAGCGGTACAGCGACTGATTAAAGTTATTGAACTGGTTCATTACACGCACACGTGTGGTAAGCGCCAGGCTGTGCTTATGATTGATGCTCACCATCAGGCCCGGGCCGCGAACTTCGGCATAGGGTGCCTGCATGCTGAACTGCTGACGGTTAGAGAATGTAAATACATTATTGATTGTGGAATTGCTCGTACCACTATCGTGTTTGAAAAAACGGCTTAGCCCACCCTTCGTATTCAGTGCGCCCAGGCTGTTATCTATCCCAAAGTTTACAGAGAACAGGTCCACCGTAAATTTTTCCCTGTTGTCAGCGATGTTTGCAGGATTGAGGTACAGGCTGCTTGTACCGCTCCAATTCCCCGTAGCCACACCCAGCTCGCGCTGCCCGTAGGCCGATGTGGTAATTAGTAAAGCAAGAATTGGCAGGTAAAATATTTTTTTCATATTTTGCTGTTTTAATATGCCTATTACGCAAGTTTCCACATCACAACGCTAAGGTAATATTATAATTTAAAAATTCTTGAAGTAGGAGATATAATTTTATACTGAAAGTGGATATAGATAAATGGATTATTCCCACGCTTAGTATCTTACTCTGAAATACACACAATGAAAAAGTATTACGCTATAAAATTAAACCCGCGCCGTGCCGACTTTGCACAAACAATGACTGCACAAGAGCGCATTATTATGCAACAACATATCGGGTATTGGAAATTATATCTGGATAAAGGCGTAATGCTCATCTTCGGTCCGGTGCTGGATCCTAAAGGCACTTATGGGCTAGGCATTGTGGCTGTGGATAGTGAGGAAGAACTGAAAGAACTACTACACAACGATCCGGCAGCCACTATCAATGATTATGAATATCACCCAATGCTTGCGGTAATGGCAGACAGTATAGGGTAATATGGCCGGGGCGAATATATCATCTTCAAATAGTCACAAGCTTGCAGGGCTCGATCATCTCCGCGCGCTGGCAATAATACTTGTATTACTGTTTCATTACCGGCTCTTCGGGCATCCTCAATGGATAGAAAGTGCAGGCAGGTTTGGGTGGACAGGTGTGGATCTTTTCTTTGTGCTGAGCGGCTACCTGATCTCAGGGCAGTTGTTCAAACAAATTGCTGCAGGACAAAGCATATCACTCCGCGACTTTTTTGTAAAGCGTTTCTTCAGGATCATACCTGCCTACCTGTTTATAGTTGGTGTTTACTTTTGTGTACCTGCTTTTCACGAACGTGAGGGGCTATCTCCCCTCTGGAAATACCTGACGTTTACGCAGAACTTTGGCCTCGATCTGCGCTACTATGGCACTTTTTCGCACGCATGGTCACTATGCGTGGAAGAGCAGTTTTATCTGCTGCTGCCTGTAATTGTACTCGCATGTGTTCTGTTTAAAATTGGTAGAAATGCTGCAATAATTATCGCGGCCCTTTTTATTGCAGGCTTCTTTATACGGTCATTTAACTGGCACACATTCGTAAAGCCTTTTGTTGATGAAGACATACGGCGCATCAACTGGTATAAATGGATATACTATCCTACCTTCAACAGGCTTGATGGGCTATTGACAGGCATTACGGTTGCCGGGCTTTGCCAATTCTACCCAAAAGTGAAAAGCTTTATTTACAATAATGGTAACCTGTTCTTTGTCATAGCACTTATAGTATTAACAGGAGCCTATTTTGTATGTCTCGATCCATTGACCTATAGCGCATCGGTATTCGGATTTCCATTAGTCGCCATAGGGTATGGATGCCTGCTTGCTGCGGCTATATCACCACGTTGCTTTCTTTACAAAATTAGGTCGCGCGTTACTGCAAGCATCGCTACGCTCTCTTATTCTATATACCTTTCACACAAAGGCTTGTTCCATGTTACGCAAGAGTTATTTGCAAAGCTGGGCGTACAAAAAGATAGTATACCAATGATATTTTTGTGCCTTGCGGTAGCCATTCTCGGCGCTATATTGCTGCGGTACCTGGTTGAAAAGCCATTCCTTAAAATAAAAGATCGGTTGTTACAAAAAATGTGATCTGCACTGCACTCAGCGCAAAAATTTATATGCGTTTTCTCCAAACGTTTTTTTGTCATTGTTTGTCTTATTAAGATATACAATATGGCACAGATGTAAGAAAGTTTGTAAAAGAATAAAACTGTTTGTTTAGATGTGGAAAGCAAGGGTTCGGGATACCGGCCCTTTGTTTTTTTATGCTGCATCTTAAAATCTTTGTAAAAAACGTGCATCCATAAGGCGGTGCGGTATAAACATCCATAAAAACACTTATTTTAGCGCATCCATGTTAGATATATCCATCGTCATACCATTGTACAACGAAGAAGAATCGCTGCCTGAACTGGTAGCGTGGATAGAGCGCGTATGTGCCGAGAACGGCTATACACACGAAGTGATAATGGTAGATGATGGCAGTACCGACAACAGTTGGAAAATTGTAGAGCAGCTTTCACTGGAATATCCAGCTGTAAGAGGTATTCGTTTTCAGCGCAATTACGGTAAAAGCCCCGCACTCTACGAAGGCTTTAAAGCTACAGAAGGCAGCGTAGTAATAACTATGGATGCCGACCTGCAGGATAGCCCCGATGAGATACCCGGTCTGTACAAAATGATAACCGAAGAGGGCTATGACTTAGTAAGCGGCTGGAAAAAAGTACGCTATGATAATGCGCTTACTAAGAATCTCCCTTCTAAATTATATAATTCTGTAAACCGCCGCCTCACCGGCCTGAAGCTGCACGATATGAACTGCGGGTTGAAGGCGTACAAGCGTAAGGTAATAAAGAGTATTGAAGTATATGGCGAGATGCACCGCTTTATACCCGTACTTGCCAAGAATGCAGGTTTCCGCAAAATAGGCGAGAAGGTTGTGGTACACCGCGCACGCAAATATGGCGTATCAAAGTTTGGGTGGGAGCGGTTTATAAACGGCTTTCTCGATCTGCTTTCCCTGCAATTCGTAAGCCGCTTTGGCAAGAAGCCTATGCATTTGTTCGGGCTGTTGGGCTCGCTTACCTTTTTCTTAGGATTTGTTATTACTATCTGGCTGCTTATAGAGCGGCTAAGGGAAGGCGCTTCATTTGGCCTTACCAATAAGATAGGTTTTTACCTCGCCCTCACCACAATGGTGATCGGTACATTGTTTTTCCTCACCGGTTTCATTGCAGAACTCGTGGTCCGTAACGCCTCCGACCGTAATGTATACCTCACGGAAACGAAACTGGGCTGGAAGGAGAAGGAGGGATAGCACTACACATTCACCACATACCGCGTACTTCTGCCGCCGCCTTCCACGAGTAGTACATCCATTTCTTTAAGCACCTGCAAATCACGGGTGGCAGTGGCTTTTGAGGTTTTGTTTATAGAGCCGTACTTCTCAGCGTTTATGCCCCCAGTAAAACCTTCAGGGCCCGCATCCAGCATCTTTTTTATCACTTTTAGCTGGCGTTCGTTCAGGTTGTCTTTTATACCATCGAAGAATTTTGCCTTTTTCAGCGTAAAGCTTACCATATTTTTTGCCTGCACTTGCGCTTTTAATACAGTACTAACAAAGTATTTCATCCACGGTGTTATCTCATTGTGCATCTGCGCTTTTTGCAATGCGTTATAATAAACTTTTCTTTCTTTTTCTATCGTTCGCGAGAGGCTGAGCAATACCGGCCCGCCCAATGTTTGCGACAAAGCCTTCTCTGCCAGTGCACGGCCTATCCTGCCATTACCATCCTCAAAGGGGTGTATCGATTCAAAATATAAATGGGCTATGGTCGAGCGTACAGGCGCTTTCTTTATTTCCTTTTTGCCACCGGGGGCGGTATCATTAAACCATTTTATAAATTGCTTCATCTCCTTCGGCACCCTTGCTGATGGGGGCGCCTCGAAGTGCACCTTCCGCTTACCTATAGGCCCTGATATTATCTGCATAGCATCAGCATGGGTTCGCCATGCGCCGGTTATCATATCGGGTGTGGTTTCCAGCAGCATCTTATGCCATTGAAACAGTTTTTCTTCGGTCAGCGGCTCTTTGTAAGTCTTGCGCACATCTACCATAAGCTCACCTGCTCCTTTCGCCTTTTTATCTTTTACATTATCGAGTGTCTTGTTAAGACCCAGATTGTTGCGTATAGATGACATTACATCATTACGGTTCAGGTGCTCGCCTTCTATCTCTGATGTTTTTATCGCCTCTGCTACCATGGTATCTATTATGGCCTCCATGCGTGTATCGCCGGGCATGGCTTTCAGCAAGCCGCTCACGTGGCCTGTCTGCTGCGCAAAAGCGAAGAGCGCATCCTCTAATTCTTGCTCGTTAAAGCTGAATTGAGGCCAGTCCGGTAGCTGCCAGTTATACATTATGAGCCGAATGTACGAATTATTCGGCTCATAATAACGTGTTTCGTGAGCCGAATAGACATTTTATTCGGCTCACGAATACGCTGCATTATAATGTGGTAAAGGGGTTCAGCCGATTTTAATTAATGATATTTTTATTGCAAAAAATATCCCCTTTATCTTTCATTATATTCATTAAATCCTTAGTGAGCGCGCTATCTCTGTATCTGCCATTTAACAATACTTTATTATAGCTGAAATCACCATTTATCGCATATTTCTGTCAATTTTGCGCATCATTCCATATCTATGAATTTACTCAAGTCTGTAGTGCTCTCTGTTATCTGTACATTCTCGTGTGCAGCATCATTTGCACAGACCGATTCAGCAAGATCAGCACATACTGACACCACAAAATCACATACGTCTCCGCTGGATATATCAACACCCACAGATACCCCACAAACAAGAACGGTCACCGCCCAGCCGCCTGCCAATGTGGGTAGTCTTACCGGCAAGCTGGTAGATGCCAAAAATAAACCCGTGAGTTATGCAACCGTTACGCTGATACGTATGGACTCTACCGTTGTGAACGGCGACCTTACCAAAGACGATGGTTCTTTTAATATCGCACCTACAGGCATTGGCAATTTCTTACTGCGTATAGAATCTATAGGTATAGCGGCAAAGACCATTACCGTACAAATACCCACTAATAAACCTGATAAAGACCTGGGCAGTGTAAAAGTGGTGACCACAGAAACTTCCCTCGGCGAGGTAAGCGTGGTAGGCGAAAAACCTATTATGGAGCTGAAGGTGGATAAGAAAGTATTTAATGTAGAGAAAAATACCACAACCGCAGGTGGTAGCGCTGCAGATGTACTTCAAAACGTACCGTCCGTATCTGTTGATGCTGATGGTAATGTGAGCCTGCGCGGTAAAAGCGATGTAACCATACTTATAGATGGCAAGCCATCTACCCTGCTGGGTACAGATCCCGCATCAGCATTACAAAGCCTGCCCGCTGCGAGTATAGAAAGTGTGGAGGTGATAACAAATCCATCTGCAAAATATGATGCGCAAGGTACCAGTGGTATCATCAATATCGTGACCAAAAAAGATGGCCGTTTTGGTATTAATGGAAACGTGACACTTGGTGCCGGCACACGCGATAAGTATAACGGCAACCTGGGGTTGAACCTAAAAAAAGGCAAGTGGAATGTGTTTCTTAACAGCAGTGTCAGGCTCAATAGCAGCTACAACAATATAACTACCGATATTGACTATCACTCATATTCTTCGCATACATACGAGCACGCACCACGCCACTTCAATGGTAATTTTAATAGCATAGGTGCCACTTATGATGCGAATAAGTATAACTCTATAACGCTGACGGAGAATGTGAACATTATGAACTTTGGTTTTAAAGACCAGTCTGATTATAATGTGAAAGACTCTGTCGGCACAAACATCTATAATCTTAATAAAAACAGTGATGGCGGTGGTGGTCCTGTTTCCACTTCTACTTCACTTGATTATAAGAAAAAATTCAGGAAGAAGGATGAAGAGTTGAGCGTAGATGGTACGTTTGCTTATACTTCTTTCCAGCGATCCAGCAATTATCAAACAATGGCCGACTCTCCATTTGCCACGCATCCACTATATGGTTATCCTAACTCAGAGAGTGCGCCGGGATTAGGCACTAACAGTACACTAAACTTATGGGCAGACTATACAGACCCTCTTTTTACAAAAAATGGCAGACTGGGTCTGGGTTTTAAATCACAATTCTATTGGTTTACCAGCCATAATACACCTACCATAACCTATCCAGACATTGATTCGTCTGGTATAGATAATACGTTATTAGCCAGATATAATTATAACCAACAGATACATGCAGGTTATGTAAACTGGAATGACCAGCTTGGCAAATTCAGTTACCAGGTGGGCCTGCGTGTTGAAGATGCCGTATATCACGGGACAGGAAGTATACCAAACGATACAAGTCTTCATAACAGCTTTTTCAACCTGTTTCCTTCAGCATTTATTTCTTATCAGCTTAACGATCAGCAGAGTATTTACCTCAATTACAGCCGCCGTACCAACAGGCCGGGCTTCTTTGAATTATTGCCATTCATAGATGCCTCTAACCCGTCTACTATACGTACAGGTAATCCGGGCCTTATACCTGAGTTCATCAATAATGTAGAGTTCAGCTACAGTAAATCTGATAAAAAGGGTAATAATTTTATACTGAGCGCGTATTATAACTATACGCAAAACCTTATAGAGCGTGTTACTATACCTATAACGGCAAAGGATTATCCCTACCTGGCAGCCTATACCGGCCAACAGTTGTCCATTCCGTTTAACCTTGCATCCGGCACTACTTATGGGCTTGAAGGCACAGGCCACATACAAATATTGCCTATCTGGGACGCAACACTTAACGTAAACTTTTTTGAGAACCAGCTCATCATTAATAAGAGTGATACCGCTAACAGTAAATATTTACAGAATAATAGTGGTTTTACCTGGTTTGGTAAGATCAATACCAATGTCAAATTGCCTGGTGGCTTCTCGCTGCAGTTGAATGGCAACTACGAGTCGCCTAAGGTAATAGCACAGGGTACCCTTAAGGATACTTACTGGATAGACGCAGCAATAAAAAAGAATCTATGGAAGAATAAGGCTACCATCGTAGTTAACTGCTCTGATATCTTTAAAACACACCGCTATATTACCACTTACAACCTTCTTGTCTACGACGAAACCATAGATCGTGTAAAGGAAACACGTGTCGGTAATCTTACATTTACCTACCGCTTTGGTAAGACCGATGTAGGTAAGGGTGCAGCAGGGACTAAGCGCGCTAAGGCAACAGATGCTAACAAACCACAAATACCTACAGACGAAGACCGCGAAAAGCAAATGAAGCAGGGTGACGATGACAATGGCGGCGGCGGACAAGGTGGTGGCGGTAACGGCGGCGGCAAAGGCGGCGGTGCAGCCCATTAATTATTTGGTACTATATTTGGTATAATAGACTTTACTATGAACAAGATCTTAAAAGGCGCAGTGGGATGCATTGCCATCCTTACAGCTACGGCTACTGTCAATGCGCAGAGCTTCGGGCAATATCTAAACGATGCCGAACATGTAGTAAAGGGCAATGGAGGCGGCAGCTCTATTAGCAACCTGACCAGCGGCGATATAGCTTCGGGGCTGAAACAGGCGTTACAGGTAGGCGCGCAAAACGCCGGTAAGCAGTTATCTTCTCTCAACGGTTATTTTGGTAATCAATTAATAAAGATATTAGTGCCACCGGAAGCACAGAAAGTAACGGACAGGCTTCGTGACATGGGCTTAGGTGATAAGGTAGATCAGGCCATACTCTCTATGAACCGCGCTGCGGAAGATGCCGCGACAAAGGCGGTACCTATATTCATCAACGCCATCACCAGCATGTCGATAGAAGATGGTATCAATATATTAAAAGGTAATAAAGATGCCGCAACCCAATACCTGAAGGCGAAAACGACCATTGCACTTACTGCGGCGTTTAAGCCGGTGATACAGCAATCGCTCGATAAGGTGGATGCCACAAAATACTGGAACGATATTTTCAGAACATATAATCAAATACCGTTTGTAAGTAAAGTGAACCCGGATCTTCCATCCTATGTTACCGACCGCGCCCTGAGTGGCCTGTTTGTAACCATAGCACAGGAAGAAGCCAAAATACGGCAGAATCCCGCAGCACGAACTACCGAACTGCTGCAAAAAGTGTTCGGGGCAAAGTAAATTAATTGTTTAGTATATTTTTGAAAGGGTATTTAATATTATATTGCAATAGCGGTGGAGGCCGCTATTGTAGTTTATAAAAAAGTAGAATTATGTCTGAACAGAATAATGACTTGGCATCGTGGTGGAATGAGCAAACATTTGCTCATAAAGAACTGTATACGTTGCGCGATAATGGCGAACTGGTGCTGGTGCCAAATATGTACATCAAAGAGCGCACTATTGCAACCCTTAGTACAGAGAATGCAGAAGTGGTGTTAAAGAACCTGCAGGATAAATATACCGAACTAGCTGCGCGTATAAAGGAAACGGAACTGGAATGGCTGGCATCTGAAGATAAGCTGAAGATGATAAATAAAGTGGAGAAGACCCGGGAAGCCCTCAACACCAGCGAGGCAGTTGGCGATATAGACACTCTGGCAAAACTGGTACATGGCTGGGAGCACACCATCTATGAGCTTACCGAAGAGAGCTACCTGGGCAGGCTGAAGTTGGTAGAAGAAGCCGAAGCCCTGACAGAGAGCGACAAGTGGAAAGAAACAACACAGTTATTTAAAGATATTACCGAGAAGTGGAAACAGGCCGGTTACTTGGATAAAAGCCGAAGCGATAAACTGTGGAACAGAATAGAAGCTGCACGCACAAAATTCTACGACCGCAAGCGCGAGCATACTGCCGAGTATGAAAAAGATATGCTGCAGAACCTGGACCTGAAAATGGAAGTGGTAGATAAAGCAGAAAAGCTGGCGGCATCGGAAGAGTGGAAAAAGGCGACGGAAGAATATAGCAAGCTGATGGAAGAATGGAAAGCCATAGGCCGCACCATGACCGATAAGCAGGAAGCTTTGTGGCAACGTTTTATCGCGGCAAAAAGCGTATTCTTCGATAGAAAAAAAGCGCACTACGACAAGGTACATGTAGAGCAGGAAGCCAACTATGTAAAGAAAATGGCGCTGGTTGAGAAGGCCGAAGCGATGAAGGATAATACGGACTGGGGAACTACCGCACAGGCTTATGCTACCCTGATGGAAGAGTGGAAGAAGACAGGCCGCATACCGCAGGATAAGGGTGACGAACTGTGGAAACGCTTTACGGAAGCACAGGAAGTATTTTTCCAGGCGAAACATAAACAGTCGCAGGAGATGCGCGAAACACTGGAAAGCAACCAGGTGAAGAAGCAGGAAATACTCGACAGAGCGGAGCAGATACAAAACAGCACACACTGGGGCGATACAACGGCCGAGATGAATGAGCTGATGGATGAGTGGAAAAAGATAGGCCCTGTGCCACGCGCGCAAAGCAACAAAATGTGGGAAGCGTTTTTGGCTGCACGCAAAAACTTCTTTAACCGCAAAGACGCGAATCGCGATCAGCGCAAGCAGTATGTTGAAAAGCAAAAAGAAGTACGTGTACAGGATGCAAAAAATAGCATACAGAAACTGCACGACGATATAAAAGAAGAAACAGAGCGCATAGCCGACTTTAAAGTAGATATACAAAACATCACCCCGAGCCGTAAAGCAGAAGAGCTGCGCGCTCACCTGCAAAACCTGATAACGCAAGGCGAAACAAAACTAAAACGCCTGCAGGAAAAACTCGACGGCATCCATAAAGATGTAGCGGATAGTGAGAAGAAAGCAAGTAAAGCTGCGGTAACAGAGAACGACGAAAATAGCGCTCCTACCACACAGGAATAATACTCTTACCAAACGTATAATAGAGAAGCCCGCATAATTTGCGGGCTTCTCTATTATTTATGTCATTAATGTATTGTCTTTAAACTTAACCAACAAACCTACTTCCCTCTACTGATCTTATATAATTCCTTCACCGTCACCGTTCCTTCAAAGAGGTGTAGCAGTTTTTTGTGTTTGTCATATACTGCAAGATCGGGTACGTATTTAACGCCGTAAAAAGTACCGTAGAAAAATTCTGTATCACGACCCACAGCTTTTACATTCGGATATTGGTCTAGGTGGTGCAGTTCAGAGAAGCCTTTTATGGCCGTCATGCTATGCACAGGTGTTACAAAGTAGAAGTCTATGTTTTTAAGCGAATCCATGCTTTTTGTGAGCATCTCGGTTATTGCTTTGCAGTGGCTGCAGTCCGGGTCAAATAGTACCAGCACAGTCACCCTGCCTTCGGGTATATTGTAGGTGTTAAAGAGGGTAGTGCTATCGGTAAGTAATATATTAAAGGCGGGCAGGGTAGGCGATTTTTTGTATGGTGCCAGGGTATCGGCTTTTGCTGCCTTCGGTGTTTTTGCCGAGTCCTTTTTTTGTGCCTGCACCGCTGCTACCGACAGGCAGCATAATAGCAGGCTCAATAATATTTTTTTCATCGTAGTTTTATCTTTTTAATCGCCTCGCGGGCATTATACGTCACAGCGTCAGGGCTGTTTCGTACGCTAATTTAAGGAAAATTAAAGAATGGTGTTGTTATATTGCCACATAGCCGCTGTACCTTAACTTCATACTCACAATCTGCATAATAAATGACCACCAACGAAGACCTCTTTCTGCAACGGTACAATAACCTGAACGAGCGGCAAAAACAAGCCGTAGATACAGTATATGGTCCCGTAATGGTGATAGCAGGTCCCGGAACCGGCAAGACAGAAGTGCTGTCGATGCGTATAGCCAACCTGCTACGCAGTGAGGCGCAGGTGCAACCGCAGGAGATACTCTGCCTTACCTATACTGATGAAGCATCGAGCTCTATGCGACGCAGGCTGCTGCAGATAATAGGCCCGGCTGCACACCGGGTTAACATTAATACATTCCACTCATTTTGCAATAACGTAATACAAAGCAACAGCGAATATTTCAGCAAGGGCGCGTTACAACCCATCACTGACCTTGAGCGTACCGAACTGCTATATAAACTGATAGAGGAACTGCCTTCCGGCCACTCACTGCGCAGGCTCAGTGGTAATCTGTACAACGATGCGTCAAAGCTCAGCCGTCTCTTCGACCTTATGAAGCGCGAGCACCTGAAACCCGATGAGATAGTAATGGCAGTAGAAGCCTATCTCGCCGACCTGCCCAATCGTAAAGAATTTGTATACCAGCGCGCATATAAAGAATTTAAAAAGGGCGACCTGAAACAACTTGCCGTCGATGAGGAAACCCGGAAGATGAACCTGACACGTGACGCTGCCTTACTGCTCGATGTGTATAGCGCCAAGATGCGCGAGGCTGGCAGGTACGATTTCAACGATATGATCATCTGGGTGATCGATGAATTTAAACGCAACCCATACTTGCTGCAAAGCTACCAGGAGCGGAACCAGTTTATCCTAGTCGATGAGTTTCAGGATACGAACGGCTCGCAAAACGATCTGCTGAATATGCTCACCGATTTCTGGGATGAGGCAAACATATTTGTAGTGGGTGATGACGACCAGGGTATCTACGAATTTCAGGGTGCGCGCATACGCAACATCATAGATTTTTATCAGCGCCATAAAGACAATATACAGGTTATAGTACTGCCTGAGAATTATCGCTCATCGCAGGCAATACTCAATAAAGCGATGGCCACCATCAATAATAATGAGGAACGGCTCATAAAGCAGATACTGGAGCTAAACCTTAATAAAGATATTGTAGCCGCCGCCGACCGGTTTAAGAATGGCGACAATACAATAACCCCTGTTATAAAGGCTTACCAGAATATACTACAGGAAGAAACAGATGTATTGCAGCAGATAGAAGCGCTGCAACAGCAAAATGTGCCGTTAAAGGATATCGCTATTATCTATGCGCAGCACAAGCAGGCCGATAACATTATAGCGCTTATGGAGCGCAAGGGCATACCCTACAATGTGCGCAAGCCTGTAGATGTGCTTACGCTACCACTCATAGAGCAGGTGATAAATATACTGCGCTATCTCGATGAAGAGCGTAAAAAGCCGTTCGAGGCCGAGAGTGTTTTGTTCGAGCTGATGCACGCACCATACTTCGACATATCGCCTACGGATATTGCGATGCTGTCGTTGTATATACAAAATAACAGGGGTAAGGATAAACCAAATATCCGATGGCGGTTTCTGCTTACCAATCAGTTATTACTCGAAAGCCTCGATATACGCTCAGCAAAAGCCATGAGCCGCCTCGGCATACGCCTTGAGCAGTGGGAGCGGGACCAGTTGAGCCTGCCGCTGCCATTGCTTATAGAAAAGATCGTGTACGAGAGTGGCATGGTCGCTCACCTGCTCCGCACGCCCGATCATGTATGGAGTATGCAAGTGCTGTATACATTCTTTGAGTTTGTAAAGGACACGTACAGCCGCGATGCTAAAATAAAGCCTGCAGCACTATTGCGCATGCTGGAGCAAATGCAGGCCGAAAAGATAACTATACCCATACAACGCGTAGTGCAAAACGATAATGGTGTGCACTTTTATACCGCCCATAGTGCCAAGGGCAATGAGTTCGAGCATGTATTCATCATAGGTAGCACAAAGAATTACTGGGAGGATAAACGAGGCGGTGGCAATGAATATTCCTTGCCCGATACCATTACCAATACAAACGAAGACACCGAAAAAACATACAAAGTAGAAGTAGCGCGCAGGTTATACTACGTAGCCATGACGCGTGCAAAAAAGCACCTGCACATATCCTTTGCACTCAATGACAATGCAGGCAAGGGGCTTACCGCTACCCGCTTTATAGACGAGATAAGCACGCCGGAAGAAAGAATACTACAGCCCGTAACCGCAGAGGCCGTAATAGGCGCCATGGCCACCGCTATGCAGCCAGTGCCAGATGTGCGTATAAAAATGGCCAATGCACAGTGGATAGAAAAGACACTGCAGCAGTTCATCATGAGCTATACTGCATTGTCAAAATTCCTACGTTGCCCACTGGAGTTCTATTACGAAACCATACTCAAGGTTCCCTTTCAGAAAAGCGATGCGCTGGCATTTGGTAGTGCGGTGCACTATGCGCTCGAGCGTATGTTCCGCGAGATGAAGGAGCACAAGGGCGAGTTCCCCGATAAAGACCACGTGGTAGGCTATTTTAATTCCGCACTATATAGCGAATCATCGAGCTTTACTCCGGTACAGTTCGAGCGCAGGATGGAACAGGGTAAGGAGCTTATCGTAGATTATTACGACCACTACTTGCCATCGTTCCACAAAGATGTGGAGATAGAATACAAGGTGCCCCGTTATATATTAGATGGCGTACCCGTTACCGGCAAGATAGATAAGCTGGAACTGCATGGTGATACCTGCACCGTTATAGACTACAAAACTGGCGACCCGGATAAATCTGCAAATGCTAATGTGGCTCCGCCAAATGATAAAGAACCAAACGGCGGCGACTACTGGCGGCAGATGGTTTTCTATAAACTGATACTCGAAAATTTCCAGGAGCGCAACTGGCGCGTAACTATGGGCACATTCGACTACGTACAAAAAGGCGGCAAGACCAATCAATACAAACGCCTTACCGTACCTATGTATGCACAGGACGAAGAAGTAGTACGCAACCAATTAAAAGACTCCTACACCCGCATCATGAATCACGAATTCGACCGTGGCTGCGGAAAAGAGACCTGCCACTGGTGCAACTTCGCCAAACACTACGAGCTTATACGCCCTGTAGACGAGTTAGAGGTGGATGATGTGTAAAAATAAATATTTCTTCGTAATACCACCCTATGCTAAAACACACATTAATAAAATTAGACGAACAGGTTTGCAAGGCATTTTTGCAAGATAGAATAGAAGGATGGGGATACATTATTGACAAGGCAGTCAAAAATATTCTTGTTTCCGCGGGTAGCTTTTATTGTATCACAGCAAATACTCTTGATCTCAAAGAGGTAAATGAATTAACATTTGCAAAAGGATTTGGTACAGATTTCTCGCCAAATTCAGATGAAATTATCTGGCGTTTTTCTGAAGAGTATCTGAATAACGATAGTATTGGAAAAAGAGAAATAATATTAGAGGATTATAATGCTAATACAGGATTGGAGTATTTTAAAGACAAAAACCTTGAGTACTATCTTGCCAATAGCATTGTCTTTTATCGTTTACAAAGTGGTACTGGCCAGCAAACAATAAGGAAATATTTTCTCGAGGCGGATGGGCCATATACTTTCTCCATTATCTATATTGACATTCCTTTGGGGCAATTGGAAGTAAAACAGAATATAGGCGATGATGTTATAAAAATAGCTATCGATAATATTTGCTGCTTTGTTACGAGTATTTATGATGGTGAAAGTTACCTTCTCTGGGTTAAGGACGGTTATAAATTACTCGATGTTCTGAAAGATTATCTTGTATAATCCTTCACAAACGAGAAGACTTATGCAACAACTAATTCAACCAAACTACGCTTCCTCCAGTATCGGTCCGCAGCCATACTGCTCTATAAGTACGTTGTCGTAGTGGTCTGCTTTTTCAAAAAGATGTTCAAACATGGCTACACCGCTATCAGCGGTAATATGCAGGTCGTAGTTAAGGCTGCTGATAACGATGTTATCTTTCTGCAGGCTAAAGAGCATGCGATTCAGGTTGTGATTCTCTTTTAGCAAAAATGTGTACACCTCCTTTATGCCATGCTGTGGCAGCCTGCACAGGAACGCGTCGCAAATGATAAAATAATTATCGGGGTTATAAGTGATTCGTATTTTAGCTGAACCCTTTTTCACCTCCCATTTATTCTGCCCGTTGCGTGCCAACTCTTTATTATAGCCCAGCCGTGTCAGTATCTCTTCTATTGTTTTCGCTATACCCGCTACTGCATCAAGCTCCACATCGTTCTTCTCGGGGAATTCTATTTTAGTACCGCAGTTAGGGCAGTACAGACCGCTATCCAATGTCTGCTCTGTTACTACCGTGCTGCACGATGGGCAGCGTATAGCCAGTTGTCCGCGCAGTGGCTGGTATTGCTCCAGCATATCTTTCAGGTAGCTCACCGGCAGCGCGAAGCCCAGGTTGTCGCCTCCTTTTATGATGAAGGTATTCACACCTACCACTTCACCCTTCTCGGTTATCAGCGGTCCGCCACTGTTACCGGGATTTATGGCCGCGTCTATCTGTATATATTTTATGCCCTGCTGCACCCGGTCCACCCGCGATATCACCCCTTGCGTAGCCGTGTAGTTAAGCCCGTATGGATGGCCTATCGCCACTACCATATCGCCATCATGCAGCGTGGCATAGTCGCCCAGTTTCAGCTCCGGCAGATCTTTCATATCCAGTGGTGGCATCAGGAAAGA
>Ga0105239_10000875_pt1 | contig 42797 bp, 58 predicted proteins | sample KBSC44metaG_FD_92761 | JGI IMG/M metagenome (GOLD analysis project Ga0105239, IMG submission 92761) | Corn rhizosphere microbial communities from Kellogg Biological Station, Michigan, USA - KBS C4-4 metaG | ecosystem: Host-associated > Plants > Roots > Rhizosphere > Soil | place: Michigan, USA...
AGCCCGGATATGCCGGTTCCGGTCGACACGGCGGACTTGGGGCGCGGATCGGCCTTGGCGGCCGTGCCCAATGCTGGGTCGTGATACATGCGCGCGGGGATAGGCCCGCAATGGTAAGCAAGCCGTGAAGGATGTCCGGGTTGCGCGGGCGCGGCGGACCCGCTAGTTCCCCGCTTCGCTCCGGCGACGGGCGGGTATAGCACAATGGTAGTGCAGCAGCCTTCCAAGCTATCGAAGCGTGCGGATTTCTGCGGGTTTCGATGCAAAACACGCCGAAAAGTCCGGCTTATCCCTCAATAACTTAGAAATCGGCTGCAAAACAAAAATGGGCGCTTCACGCGTCCCATTCGCGGGTGTCGGGGATGCCCAGACCGTCATCGCGCGACACGCCGAAGAATAGCGACAGCCATTCGCGATCGGCCGGCGTTAGCCGGGTCGGCGGGCCACCGGCGACGAAGCGGGAGAGGTAGCGATCGGTGCGGCCGAGCGCGCGCGACAGCCAGGGCATCGAGGTGCGCGACGCCTTGGCGCGCTCGGCCAGCGTCGCGCGCTCGCTCTTGTAGGAATGCGGGTTCATTCCGCCAGCGCGCCGGGCGGCAAGGTACGGGCGATATCGGCAGCGTCGACGTGCCAGACCTTCGCGAGAAGCGCGAGTTCGTCGCGAGTGATCGGCGCGCCCTCGTCTATCTCCATCAGGCGTGCATGATTGATATGGCTGTCACGCGCGAGGTGGCGATAGGACAGGCTCGACTGCATCGCCCAGGCGAAAAGCCATGTCTCCCCGTCCGCCATCGCCTGCGCCACCGCGTGAAGCGGCGGCGGCGCGGGATGGCCGATCCAACCTGGTGCGGGAAGACGCGACTCGGACATGTTCCGGATAATAGAACAAACGTGGAACGAATACCAAGCCGGTCAGGGCGCGTCTGCCTTCGCCTTCGCCTCGGCCAGCTTTTGCCGGGCGATGCGATAGGCCGCCACCGCCGCTGCATGGCGCGCCGAGCACGACGCATAGGCAAGGGCGAGCGCGGTGTCCTTGGTGACCAGGTCGGCATAGCTGCCGGTCACGCCGTCGACCTCGGGGCACGGTGCCGCGACGTTCGCAGGCAGGTCGTCGAGCGTCGGGAAACCGACCGCCGGCCGGTCATCCCCACCGCCGCAACGGAACGCCATCAGCGGCAAAGCGAGGATGGCGATTGTCAGGCGCTTCATGGCATTGCTCCCGTCTGCGGTTGGGCGGACAGGCGCCGCGCCGCGTTGATCTGCGCCATCACCTCGGGCGTGAGCGCGCAATTGGGGTCGGCGTAGCGCGGCGAGGCAGCGATCGCCTTGGGCAGCTCGACCGAAATTCGCGAGCCAGTCCCCTCGATCGTCGCAAGACGCCCGTCGAACTTGTCGAACTCGGTGCGTAACGCCCCGCCGAGCGCCGCCTGGAAATCGGCAAGCGCGGCCGACCGGGCCGCTTTCTCGGCGTTCCACTTCGCCTGCACCTCGTCGCGCCCGGCCTGCCGCTGCGCCGCGTCGTGCGCGTTGACCGCGAGCACCAGACCGGCGACCGCGCCGATCAGCAGCACTAGCGCGCCGAGCGCGACGGCGATCTTGCGCCCCGTCGATAGCGCGAGAAACCAGGCCATCATGGCACTACCTCCGTCTTGGTTGTGGTGGTCACAGTTGGCGCCGGCGTTGGCGCGTGGTCCTCGTCGTCCCCGCCGCTGGCCGAGAATTCGGCCGCGCCGAGCTTACCGCTGATCTGACGCATCGCCACGGTGAAGCTCAGGCCGATCAGGACGATCGCGATCAGACAGATCATGCCCATCGCCAGCCGATAGACGAGCGGCGCCTCGCTGCGGATCAGGTACGTCATCCAGATCAGCACGGGCAGCATGGCCATGCCCGCACCGCAAAAGACGAGCGTCGTCACCGTGCGACGGAAATCGAAGTCGGTTCGCATCACAGCTGCGTCGCCACGTCGAACGACGGGCACGCCTTGTTCACGTCGGGCCAGTCGCGATGGCCGCGCACGACGATGCCGGGGTATTTCGCCCGATACGCCGCAACGATCGCCCGCAGCGTCGCCTTTTGCGCAGGCGTGCGGGTGTCCTTAGGGTGCGCGTTCTGCGCGTCCATCCCGCCGACATAGCAGACGCCGATATTGCCGGTGTTGTGCCCGCCGACGTGCGCGCCCTTCTGGTCGTCACGCAGCGTCTGGTGATCGACCCCGTCGAGCGTCACCACGTGGTGATAGCTGATCTGCCCGAACTTGGCGGTATCCCACTGGCCGATCGTCGCGGCGCTGACGTCGCGGCCCTCGGGCGTCGCGGCGCAATGGATGGTCAGGAACTTGATCGGCAGCATCGTCATCGTCAGTCTCCTTTGGTCGGTTCGTGCGGCGCCGCATCGAGCGCGCCGAGCGCGTGCGTCATGTCGAGCGGCAGTTGCGGGTCGAGCGGAAAGGCCGTGGCGAGGATCTGCTCGGCCTGGCGCAGCGCGATATTGTCGGGGTCGAGCACGCGCAGCCCGGCCGCGACCAGCTCGAACGCGACGCGCAGCGCTGCGTTTTCCTTGGCACGAGCGATGTCGCGGCGCTCTAGCGAGGTGACCCGTACGGCCAAATCGTCGCGCTCGAACGTCACCCGCTTGCGGAACGACGACCAGCTTTCGGCTAGCTCGCCTTCCTCGCGCTCCAGCCGGTCCAATCGTGCCGTCTGCCGCCGGTCGCCCCAGGCGAGTAGCCACGCCCCCGCCTTGCCCAGCGCCCCCAGCACCGCCACCGCCCCCGCGATCAGCGCGGCGATATCCCAGCCGCTCGGTGCCCCCGGCTCGCTCATCGCGTCCGCATCCGCATCGTTCGTCATCCCCTGTCGAAAGGGCCGGGCGATACGCGCGGCCGGGCTATCGGGTGCGCGACCGGCGCCCAAATGCGAAAAGGCGGCCCATGCTGACCGCCTTCATCTGTTTCAGTCTGTTGCTCGGCCTCGGCGCCGTGGACGAAAGCGCGCGGTTGCTACACGCTGCTTAGGTCTGGCTCGCGGTGCCGATCGGCCGGTCGGCTGCGGCCAGCTGGACTCTTTCGTTTGATCAGCTTCAATAAGGGCACCTCGATATAGCGATGCACGCCAACTCCGAAAAACACGGCGACGAATGCCGCTACCGGACCAGGCATCAGCCATGCCATCACCAGCACCGGAAAGTAATGTGTTAGGTAGATCGAATAAGACGCATCGCCCAAATAGGCGAATATCGATCCCACTCGACCGATCGTCCGCACCTCCAATTGAAGTGCACCGAACAATATCGCTGCGGCCGGCAGTCCCCAGAATACTACTCTAGCCAGCGCACCAAGGCCAAGCCAGAACGACATGCCCATGGGAATTGACCAGGGTGCAGTCGCGATGATGACGATAGCGCCCGCAACTATCAGACATAGCCCCGTCCATTCCCCCACCGCCCTCAGTCGAGTTAGCAACACACCTAATCCGAATTCGATTATGATCGGGCTTCCGAAAAAGGTGGCGGGGTGCCATCGTGATATCAAGCCGATTATCAAGACGACAAAATAACAGGCCAATAACCCCTTCCAAGTTGCCCTCCGCCACAGGAATACTGCGAAGGCAGCATAAAAGAAAACTTCGAAGCACAGCGTCCAAGCCACGGCGAGATAAGGCCGAGGCGATCCACCAAAAATGGGAAAGAGCGTCAAACTCGTCAGCACGCGCGACGGTTCGAACCCTTTCACATGTATAATTGCGATGCTCATCGGCAATGCGGCGAGCCAATAGATCGGATATATCCGCCGCACTCGATCTGCGATGAAGGCTTCTACGTTCTTTCCGGCAGATGCCCGAGCGATGATGAAGCCAGAGATCACGAAAAATATATCTACCCCAGCAGCACCAATGCCAAAATTAGGCGATGCATGCAGCAAGACTACCATTGCCGCTGCAACGAACCGCAATATCTGCACCGATTGAAGCCGCCCCATGGGCAACATTTACACCAACCCAAGCACGATGACGAGTGTCTGTGCTTAGCCGCGCGGCCGAGCCTGATTTCGATCTAACAGATGGCTAAGAGATTACCATCATAACCTGATAGTCCCCCGATGTTGATCCGGCATAGTTCACCGTTGCCGATTGTACACCGCTCGCAGACGCGATACCGGCACGGCAAATCGCGTTCGCATTAGTTTGCACTCCCGTCGCCAGTGTTAATGAGAGGTCCGACGACGAAGCGCCTGATCCCGCCCGGCAGCTACCAAAGAATAGTATCAAATCACCAGCTTGCGGGGCTGAAGTTGAGGAAACCGTGCGGCTCGCGGCGCCCGTAGAATTACGCGTGCCTTGCGCATCGCGATAGGCGCGGGCACCTCCATTGATGATGCCCACGCAAACTACGTAGCCGTAATGGATGCCTGAAAAATTCACTGTAACCGAGCCGGTCGCGATGTCTGTGGAAGTCAGATCGATAAGGTCGGTTCGGCCGTTATAATTGGACCCCGGAAGATTGACGAATGTACCGGATGCGCCGCCCCCATGGACAATCGAACTGACTGGCCATGAATGAGCGGAGAACAAGCATATTGTATCCCCTGGGATGGAGCCCGTCGGCAAGGGGACGACGCAAGAGTTCGCATTGTTTACATAAACGATCTTTGGATCGCGGATCGCGGTCAACAGGTTGGGCGCCACCACGGGATTCCGCATCCGCAAGGCCTGAAACGGGCGCACCGGTCAGGCCTGCTGCGCTACAGCGACGACATCCCACATCGTGTCGGCGTTGTTGAAGATCATCCCGAGATAGAGCGTTTTGCTGACCACCGTCGTGGTCGGCAGCGTCACGCCGATCGCGCGATATTCCGTGCCATAGCTGATTGCTCGCGCGGTGCCGTTGTCCTTGATCCGGATCGTGATCCCCCAGCCATCAAGCGCAGTGCCGGTCGGGTTGGCGAGCGTCAGCCCCGCCGCTTGGGCGGTGATGATGACCTGATCGTCGGCAAAGGTCGGGGTGACCGTCGCCGATGAGGTAATCGACTGGATTTGTGGTGTGCGGCAGGCGGCATCGAGATTGGTCCGAGCCGTCGCTGCTGTCGAGGCGCCGGTACCGCCATCGGCCACTGCGACGTCGGTGCCGCCCGGCATGTAGGCTCCGCCCCCACTGGTCAACTGCGCGAACGCCAGCGACGTGCTGCCGACCGTGATCGGTGCGTTCGTGGTGCAGGTCCATTGCGTGTCGGCGTTGGTCGTGCCCTCGCTGACATAGCAGCTCGCGTTGACCAATTCGGCGCCGCCGTCGGCGTCGGTCGCGCGGGTCGGGGCGCCGCTCGCATTGACGGTGTAGATGCCGTTTTCGCTGCCCGTCGTCTGGTTCTTGATGAGGATGCGATCGCCGGTCGCCAGCGTGACCCCGTCGACCGTGTCGCCATTCTCATAGGCGCTCGACAGCGTGCCGTTGGCGGTCGTCGCGACGCGCACCGCCTGTTTCCACGACAGGCCGGCGACGGCCGCGGCGATCGCCGTTTTGACCGCCTTCTGCGTCGCGACCTTGCTGTCGCTGTTCGCCGCAAGCGTGCCGTCGGTGTCATAGTCCAGGCTCGCCGCGGTGCCGCCGCCGGCGACCGCCGCCCAGGCGCTGCCCGAATAACGATAATTGATCGCCTCGTCCTGGACGAAGAAGGTCAGCCCGGCGAACGGAGGCACGAACACCCACGCAGTCGAGATCAGGATGGCGATGTTGTTGGCCTTGCCTGCCCATGCTCCGGTCGGGGAGGCCGGCACGATGAACACGTCGCCGTCGCTTTCGGTGCCCGCCGGCGCGGTGCGGTCCTTGTCGACCGCCACACGCGCCGCGAACGCCTCGAGATAGCGCACCGCCTCGTTGACGGTTGTTTCGGGCGCAGCCTGCGCGGCCGCAAGCTCGGGCGCGCCGAGCCTCGGAGTATTCGACATTCAGGGGTCCTTAAAAGCTGGCGGTTGCCGGGAAGCCGCGATCGACGCTCGCGGAGATTTGATAGATGGCGACGTACAGATCGCCCTCGGCGACGTCGCCGCCGTCCGCTGCCTGGTCGGCAGCGTCATAGGTGACGGTAGGGCTGGTCAGTCCGGAATAGGTGCGGACCACCGCGCCCGACCCGTTGAGGATATCGACCTCATATTGCTCGGATGCCTCGCCCAGCGGAATGCTGGTACCGCTGGTCCAGGCGCCACCGGTCCGCGAGCGCCGCACCCAATCGATCGTCCAGTCGCCCGTGCCGGGATCCTTGACCGCATCGACCTGCGCCGGCGCATAGGGCTTGAGGCTGGCGCCGGTGAAGGCCACCGGGATCGGAAAGGCGGACGTCGTGTCGCGGCCACCGGTGACCGCCTTGAAGCTGAGGTCGGTCCCAAGGTCGCTTGCGCCCATATCGACATTGCCGACGCGGTCGAGCAACAGGAACGGCTGGCCAGCGGCGTGATCGCCGACCGCCCATTCGGTGCCGCGGCGCCCGCGCTTGAGCCCGGACAGGGTGTAACTGCCGTCCGTCTCCAGCGTCGCCGTGGTGAACTGGAATATCTCGTCGCCCAGGATGGCGAGGTTCGCGGTCGGGGTCGCGTTGCACGCCGCCTCGGTCGTCGAGAGCAGCATGCCGTTCTTGAGCACGATGTTGACGCTGTTGCCGCGATCCCACAGCCAGGGATTGGCCGATCCCAGCGCGTCGGTCGCATAGCCCCATGTCGCAGCCATGACCGAGGCGACGGTCGCGAACTGGAGCGAATATTCGCCATCGGTCGCTTCGTAGATCGTCGCGCCGGGCCAGCTGCCCGCCGCATAGGGACCGGCCGCGTAATAGAGCAGCGGATTGACGCTGTTATCGGCGTCGGTGATCAACGGGATGTCGAGCACGAAACCCTTGGCGATCACGCCGACCATGATCACAGAGTCGGCGCGGCCATCCATCGGAGCGCCGCTCGCGCCAGACAGATCGGCGAGCGACGGATCATCGCGGACGGACTTGCACGCGATCACGCCATCGGCGCCGATCAGCGTGCTGGTCAGGCGATACGTCGCCTGATTGCCGTCGAGATCGATCGTGCGGACGTCGCCGGGCTCGAGCGCGAGTTCGCGCATCGTCACCGCGTTCTCGACCATCGTGCTTTCGAACCATTGCCGCCGGAACCAACGGTCGGCGAGCTGCTTGGCCTCATCGGCCTGCAACACCAACGTCGTCATGTTGATCGCCGCATCGCGCGACGTGTCGACGGCATCGGCCGTGCGCTGCGCGGTCACCGCATTGGTCTGGTGATCGGCATCGGCATCGGCGAAGGTGAAGTTGAGGTAACGCGGCAGGTCGGTGTCCTGCGTGATCGTCACCTTGTACCGCACGTCGTTCTGGCGGACGAACATAGGCGTCGCGAAGGTGCCGGACGGGGCGTCGCCCTTCTTGCGGAATTCGAGCCCGAAATCGTGCGGCCGGACGAAGCTGTCATAGGCGTCAAGCAGCGGGTCGAGGATGTCCTTGCCGCTGCCGCGCGTCCACAGATAGCCGCGGATTTCCTGATCGAGCGCGCTGGCATCGATGTTCGCGAGATCGAGGCCGACCAGTTCGGTAACGCGCTCGACCACGCTTTGCAGCGTCACCGTCGAGGCCGCGACGCGATCGAGATAGCGCCAGGTGACGAAATCCGAATATTGCGGCGTGGAGGTCAGCGCATTGTTGACCAGATCATAGACCGGCCCGATGTACGAATCCTCGGTCTTCCAATCATAGGGATCGACGGTGCGGATCGTGCTGCCGTCGGTCAACCTGATCTCGCTGAACCCGATCCACACGCTGGTCGACCCCGGCTTGGCATTGCGCAGGTTGAGCGCGCCGCCACCCCCGACATTATCCGAGATCGCGACATCGCCGACAATCGTCATCGTCACGTCGTCGATCGCGATCATCCGGTAATGACCCCAGAACACGAAGAACTTGCCATCCGCATGGACGACCTCGGTCGAGGCGCCATTGTCGAAATGGCCATGATTGAGGTGGACGAAGCCGATCGAGCCAGGCCTCGCCCCGGTATCGACCAGACGATAGAGGAACAAATCGTCATAGGCAGAAAAGAAGCCGGCATAGCTGCCACAGACCCAGACATCGCCATAACTATCGGTGCACGCGCCGCGCGGTGTCCAGCCGCTGAGGTCACCGATATCGGTCGTATCGGTCAGCACCGGCGAGCCCAGCCCATCCAGCGTCCAGGTGTAGAAATAGGTGATGAACGCCAACGGGAAGGTAACGACATGCTCGCGGCCGTTGCCGTCTGCATAGACGCCGAGTTCGGCCTGATAGAGCGCCGCGAGCGGCGTGGAGCCGACCAGCGCCAGCCCGTCCGGCGTGAACGCCGTGATCGCACTACCTGAAAAGGCGTCTCCTGAGATGCCGTAGATCGTGCCATCGTTGGCGATCGTCGGCGCGCTGATCGCTTCCGGAAAATGGCCGCTGAGCATCGGGGTGCGCGAGGCGCAGTCCCACATCGTGTAGGCGTCGCCATAGGTCGACAGCATGCGACTGCGATCGGGCGAGAAGGTTACGCTGCCAAGCCGCCCGTCCTTAGATTCATAGGGATAATGTGGCTGCGCCTCGGTCACCCATTCGTACGCGGTCTGCGGCACCCGGTTGCCGAACTTCTCGGTCGGGATGTCGACGAGCATTCCATATGCGACGCCGAGATAGGCGGGGCATGACCCGGTGCCATATTTGGCATCGACCGTCGCCAGCATGCGCGGGTCGGGGTCCTGATCTTCGGTGCCGAGGTAGAACCGGATCGAATCGGCAATGTTGAAACCATCGGCGATCGAAAAGGGCGTGATTGGGCCTGCACCGGTAACGTCATAGACGAGGTGCTTGTCCATCCACATGCGGGTGACCGCCGCGATCCGCTGGTCTGCGATCAGATTGGCCCAGGTGCCGTAATAGGTCCATTGATCGTATTTTCCGCCCTTGGTCTTGCGCTGGCGATAGACCTCCTTCATCGGCTCGGCGAAGAAGATCGGGCAGCCGTCCGACCGCACCAGGCCTTCCGAATAGTTGAGCGGCGTGCCGTAATCGGCGAGGCTGACATTGAGATCGTCGAGGCGCTGGCCCTCAATCTTCCGCGTCGCCTGCATTGCCATCTGGCCCGCAGTCAACACCGCGGTGAGCGCCAGGCTGACTGGGTCGATACTCATGGTTCGATCCCCCGCCATGTCCAGACGCTGTGGATCGCGTCACGCCAGACGCGACCCATCGGGACTTCGAGCACGCAATCGCAGCCAGTCGTGGCATGCATCATCCGGCCGTCGCCCATGTAGAGCGCCAGGTGCTGCGCCTTCCCCTTGATTTTCATCAGCATCACGTCGGCTGGGCGCAAGTCATCTGCGCGATCGAACAACGTTCGCATCCCTTCGCGCAGCAGCCGCGTGTCGACCAAGTCGTAATTGGCGATGCGCGCATAGGAGCTTTCGGCCTCCGGCAATCCGAGTTCACGCGCGACACCCCAGATGAAACCCTTGCAGTCGCAGCCGACGCCCTTGACCGACGCCTGCCAGCGGATCGGTGTGCGATCCCATGACCGCGCCTCGGCAAGGATGTCGTCACGCAGCAGCATCGCCGGGCACCTGAGATTTGAGGACCTGGTCGGACCCCGGCACTTCGGGAAAGCCGCGGAACCGCCGGCCGTTCGCGAAGATGTCGCGGCAGGCGGCACGGAACTTGGGACAGCCTTGGCTGACAGTCAGCGCGTCACCGATCGCGGGGACGTCAGCCAGCGCCATGAAGGTGATGATAGCGCCCGCCGCGCTCCAATCGTGGATTTCCATCGCGGGCGTGCCCGCGAGCGCGCCGCTGGTGAAAACGACCTTGCCGGCATTGAAGAAGTCGTCGGCATAATCGCCGGTGAACGACACGGTGAACCGCATGGGATCGGTCGCCGCCGAAATCACGGCGTCGATGCTGACGAACGACGCGCCGCACCGCGCATCGCCAAGGTCGGCGTTGCACATCGGGGTCAGAATGCGCCCGATCGTCTGGTTGTAGCGGTCGAGATCGTTGCGGATGGTGAAGACGAACTTGCCGCCTTCCGGCCGCGCCTCGCCGACATTGCCCGCCATCAGCTTGAGCGCGCCGAAGCTGAGGTTCTTCCAATTGACCTCGAACAAGCGTGCGCGGGCGCGGTTGAACCGGCGACCGAGCAGGGCGTCCAGCGTCACGGTATCGGCGATCGGCCCGCTGACGTCGTAATTGTCGGTATCGAACCCGGTCGACAGCGATACCGCGCCGGGCATGATGCCGGTTTCCGGACTGTAGAGGATCGCGCCATCGCCCAGGTCGAACAGGATCGCCCGATCATGCGTGGTGATGCCGATGCTGGTGCCATCGAGCAGGTCGAGGCGCAGCATGCGCGCGCGGGTATGCGCCGACCCCGCCAGGTGCGTGGCCATGCTGCTGCTCAGCGTGCGCATCGAGACAGCCCCCATAGCCACGCTGACGACGGCTCACCTAAGAAAGCAAGCGACCACGAGGCGGCCAGTCCGCAGACAAGGATTAGGGCGAGCAGGGCCCAGCGAGCGGCGCTCACAGCTCGCGCACTTCCTTGATCGTCATCGTTTCGATGTGCTTGAGGCGCCCGTCGAGCGCGGTGACGGTACGCACGCTGTCGAACCGCGCCGGGATATCGAATTCGCCGGTGACGGCGATCTTGACCCCATTGGCTGGCGCCGCAGTGAAGGTGACGATGCCGGTATCGTAATCGACGGCATAGCCGGTGCTCTGCAGCGCGCCGTTCTTGAATATCTGGACGGGATCGACCGGGCGGGTGATCGCCCTGCCTTCGGTGAAGCCATCGATCGTCCAGGCCTGGGTGATCTGGAAGGACGTGGTCGACCCGTCGCCTTCGCCGATCACCTCGCCATCGAGCTGGTAATCGGTGAAGTCGCGGAAGCGCCAGGTGCGTAACGATTTGCGCGCTACCTTGTAGAGCGCCTTGACCGCTTCCTGAACGGCGTCGCCGGCGCGCGCCGCGGGAAAGGAGATGTCGAACTGGCGCAGGCTCTGCGACGCGCGCGCATTGCGCGTCTCGAACCCGCCATCGCTCGTGACGATCTCGATATCGTCGTCGTCGTGCAGCTGCGCGCCGAGTTCGACCTGCAGGGGCAGGCGCTGATTGAGGAAGTCCATCAGTAGCCCTGCTTGCTGGTCTTGGCGAGTTCGCGCTGATAGACCGCCGCCGCCTGACGAGCGGCGACCCGTGCGTCGCGTTCGTTGGTGACGCCGGGGAAGTGGAAGTGGACCGGCCCCATGCCTGGCTGGCCGTTATTGTTCGCGGCCATGCGCGCCAGGCGCAGGCTGGTGCCGTGCGGGACGATGGTGCCGGGAACGTCTGGGACGAACAGCTCGCGCCCGCGCTCGCCGACCCAGGACGGCATGCCGAGCGGAGGCCGGCCGCCCTCCGCGAACCCGCCGGGATGGAACGCTGCTCCGGCCATACTGCCCCCATGGCCGCCGAATATCTTCATCCCGTGGCCGCCAATGCTGCCCGCCACCATCGTGCCGATCGACAGCAGGCCTTGCAGGAAACCGCCGCCGCCGCCTGAGACATTCCCGCCAAGTAGGGAAAGCAGGCTGCTGCCGAATTGAGAAAGAGCGGGCACCTGGGCGTTGAGCGCGGCCGTCGCCGACGATGCGGAGGAACTGAGCGACGACAGGCTGTCGCTTACGGCCGACTGGTCGAATGGGTTTTCCATGATGACGCCGTCATAATTGCCGACGGCGCTACCGATGCCACCGCCGAGCGACGCGGGTGCCAGCGGGTCCATCGTGACGCTGCCCGTCGACAACCGGGCGAGCGCGGCCGCCGCGGCGTCCACGGCCGTGGCGAAGTTGGTGAGCTTGGCAACGCCGACCTGAGCAGCGGCCGCCAGCGCGCGATTGGTCTCCGCCTGGCTCAGCCCGTTCGGCCCCGCATTGGTATGGAACAGCTTTTCCGACAGCGGACCCGAGATCTTGTTGCGCACGAAATCTTCGAGCGGATCGAGGATGAACGCTTTCTGGAAGGTCTGCGCCAGACCGCCGACCAGGTCCTTCAGCGACTCCATGACATTCTTGCCCTGGAGCAGATCCTGGACGCCGCTGCTGATCGACGCGGCGAAGCTGTCGGCGAATTCCTGCGTGCGGCTGATCAGCCGGTTGGCGGCATCGACAATGACTTGCTGTTGGCGCTCCAGCACATCGCCCTGGCTTTGCGGGAGCGCGTTGACGAACTGGCCGAGCGGGCCGGCATTGGCCTTGCGCGCCGCGTCGCGACGGGCATCGGCAAGATCGCCGAGCGCATCTAGACTCTGCTTGGCGAGTTTCTTTTCCTGATCGCTGGCAGTCTGGCTGTCGATGATCTGCTGGAGCTTCAACCGCTGGTTGGTTTGATCCAGCGTGATCAATTGCAATTCGATCGCGAGCCGCTCCGCAGCGGTGCGCGCCATGGCTTCCAGCGACTGCAACAGGTCGCGGCTGTTGTCGTTCGCCGCTGTCAGCAGCTCGACGGCGTTCTTCGCCTGCTGGTCGAGCATCTGGTTCTTGAGGGTGATTTCCTTCTGCGCCTCGACCTGCTGGGCGACGCCGATCAATTCGCCGAGATGGGCGGCGACGATCTTGTTGGTGACCGCCTTCTTGCGCAGGTTAGCCTCGACCTGGTCCTCTTCGGACTTCGCGATGAGAAGGTCGTTCCGGTATTGCGCGTCGACCGACGACAGATTGGCTCGCGCCGCCTGCAATAGCTGCGTGTTGAGCTGGGCCAGCTGCTGCTGATATTCCTCGAGTTCGGGCTTGGCAGCGGTCTTGGGGCTGGGTGTGGCCTTGAAGTTCGGCAATTCCGTGCCAGGCGGTCGGGTCGTGACGGCGTTGGGATCGCCCAGCCCGAAATAAGCGCGGGTCGACGGCTTCATCGCCGCGATGGCCTTGGCACGCGCCGCGCCTGGAAGCGCGTCCAGCTTGTCGAGCAATTGGTTGCGCGCCAGGCCCTGGCGATTCGCCCGGAGAACGCTCTCGTTCTCCTTGATGTCGACCATCGGATAATAGCCGCGATCCTTGATCGCCTTCTCGATATTGAACTTCTGGCCAAGTTCCTCCATCCAGCGCAGAGCGCGCGGGATTGTAGAAATCAATGTCTCCAGAGAGTTAGCGAACTCGTAGATTTGAGCGATGTTGTTGGCCAGTGACTTGGCAAAACTCTGCTCAAGCACCCACTTGACCTCGCCGATTTTGTCGGCCGCCTTGTCGGCGTTCTTGATCTCGTCTTCGCTCAGCACGACGCCGAGTTCTTCGAGATGCTTCTTGAGCGAATCGACCTCGCCAGATCCACCCGCCAGCAGCGTATCGAGTTGCTGGCCGGCTTTGCCGAACAGCGCCACCTCGACGGCCGCGCGCTGGGCAGGGCTGGTGATCGCGTCGAACTTCTTGGTGATCTCCGGGATCACGTCGCCGGCGGTTTTGAGGTTGCCGCTGCTATCGCGGATGGAGATGCCCAGCGCCTTGAACGCATCCAGCGGAGCGTTGGCCCCGACCGAGGCGTCACCCAGCGAGCGGGTGAGCTTTTGCAGCCCCTTGTCGAGCGTAGCCTGCTCGATACCCGCCTGCGCCGCGACCTGACGGTAGATTTGCAGCTCGGCGGAATTGACGCCGAGCTGCTGCGCGGCTTCGCCGAGCGAGCCGGCATATTCCAGCACGCGCGCCGCGCCTTCCGCCAGTTCCTTGCCGACCTCGATGATCACCCCGGTGATCGCGGCGCTCTTCAATGCGGAAAAGCCAGCTGCGATCGACTGCAGCGACTTATTCATCCGCGCCGCGTTTGAGTTCAGGTTGGCCGCGGCCTTCTCGATATTGGCGTTGAACGCCGCCGTCTGGGCGATGAAGTCGACGACGATCGAACCGACGGCGGCCATGTCATTCTTCCTCGTTACGGTTGCTTCTGGCCGCCGCGCGATCGAGCGTGGCGTCCCATCGGGCCCATTGTTCTTCCTCCGTCTCTGGCACCCTCAACCGGGTGTCGGAGAAGAGGACGATGTCATCGAGCGGGGGCGGGTTCTTGCATTGGATGGCGATCAGCTGGGCAGTGCGCAGATCGGCGCGCTCATCGCCCCAGGGGGCGATGCCGTAAAAAGCCAGCCACTCGACATATTCGGCATAGGACAGCCGCTGTTCGAGTTCGGCGACCGTGCAATGAAGGGCGAGCGCTAGTCGGAAACGGAAGCGTCGTTCGGCGCTTCCGATGAGCCGTTTTTTGCCTCTTCCTTCGACGTGTCGAGCAGGCCGTTATGGAGCAGCGCGGCCTTGGCGATGCGGCTCATTACGTCCGCCGGAAAACCCGCCAGGACGTCCGCATCCGCGTCGGTGAACAGGCGGGTTCCGTCTGCCGCGCAACAACAGCGGATGGCGATGAGGACATTGCTGCGCGAGCCAGCTCCGCCAAGCGAAGTCAGCCCGTCAGCTTCGCTTACAGTCAGCCTGGCAAGACCGATCTCCCCACCCAGCTCGGGCACGTCGATCGTGTCGATGCGCGTGTCGACAAAGGCGAGTATCTGTTTCCTGGTCAGCATCGGTCAGGCCTTGAGAATCGCGCCGCTGATCCCGAAGGTGGCCGAGAACGGCACCTTGGCATCGACGCCCATTTCGAAGTCGGTGAACTTGAGCACCACGGCCATGAAGTAGCGGACCGAGCCGTCGGAGCGCGTAATCTTGACCCAGCGCAGCTCCTGCGCGTTCTTGGCCGCTTCCATCTCGTCCTGGCCGTTGTCGGTATCGAGGGCATTGCCCGAGACCTCGATATCGCCGTTGTCGGGAATGCCCATCAGAAATTCCTTGGCCACGCTTTCGAGGTGCGTGGTATCGATCTTCTGTGCGGTCCCGCTCGGCGGGCCGATATTCGAGACTTGGCCGACCTTGACGAACGCCGCCGATCCATAAGCGGTCGTCTCCGCATCATCCGACGAGATGTGCAGGGTCGTACCCTTCGCCTTAAGCGGAATGCCCATTTCTTAGCTCCTTAGGTAGGTGAGGAAGTAATCTTGCGAGCAGCCGAAATTCCGAGTTGTCTCGTCCAGCGTCGGCCCGCGCTGATCCTGAAAGCTTGCCGTGAAAGAGAGTCCTGCAGCGGCGATGGGCACGCTTGGCGTCGGGCACAGAAAGGCGCGGATCGCCTCGGCGATCTCCTGCGCCTCGTCGGCGTCCGGCGACCAGGTATCGACTTGGAACCGCGGCCATTCGAGGGTCGCGTCGCCGTCGAGATACTCCGCGCCGCTCGTCGTGATGCGTTGATAGGTGACGTAAGGATAGGGAACCTTCTGCCGCCCACCGATGGGAAAGAAGCGATCGCCGATCCGCGCGGCGATGGTTTCCTCGCCAATCACCGCCGCGACCAGCGCGGCTTCGAGCGTCGCCATCAGCCGATCTTCTTGCCGGTGACGAAGCTGGTCTTGCCGGCCGCCAGTTTAGCGGTCTCGCGGGCCAGGCCTCTAGCCGCAGCTTGGATGATCGCCGTCACCGCTGCGCCACCCGAGCTGTCGACAGCCGGGCGCATGAACGGTTCCGCCGGCATGTGCTCGGTTCCGAACTCGACGAAATGCGCATAGCGGTTCGGCGACTTCTTGACGGGTTTCTTGGCGCCCTTCGGAACAGCTGTGACCGCGATCCGAGCGATGCCGACCTGAACGAGGGTGCCGTCCTCGATATTGCGACTGTATTTGCTCGATGTCGGCGTCGCCTTCCGGAATTTCGGCGCGGTCTTGATCGCGACTGCCTTGGCAAGTGTTCCAGTGTCGACCGATGGATTACTGCGCAGTTTCGCAACCGCGGCCTTTTTCACGACCTGCGCACCGGCGCGCATGGCATTGGTGGTGACATTGCGTGCGACGCGGTCGGGCAGTTCCTTGAGAAGGTTTTCGATCGCCTCGGCCCCGATGAGTTTGAATTGCTGCGCCATCAGGCTTCTTCCCGCAATGTCCGGCAGTGGAGGTAGGTCCAGGCTTCGCGGCGCGTGCCCGTGACGGCTTCGATATCGTAGGCGACGCCGCGCCACAGGACGCGGCTGGACGTCGCAACCGGGCGGTAGCGGATCTTGAACACCGCCTTGCCCTCGGCCTCGATATCGCCCTTCAGGAATTCGCGGCCGGGCGTCTCGACCACCTTCGCCCAGGGCTCGCAATCGTAGAGCCAGCCCGGCACGTCGGCGCCCGAAGCACCGCGAACGGTCGTCGCGGTCTCGATCGTGATCCGCTGATCGAGATCGCCCGCGCCGGTCATCAGCCCAGGCCGACGATCACGATCGTGCCGGTGACCGCGCTGCCGCTGCCGCTATTGGCCAGCTTGATCGTATCGGCCGTGGTGTCTGTGACGGTCCAGCCGGACGCCGAATAGTTGGACACGTGGAACACGTTGCCCGGCTTGACCGTGATCGTGGCGGTCCCGGCCGATAGCGGCCCGACAAAGGGATTGGTCCCGTTGCCATAGACCACGTCATTGGTGTTGGTGGCATCGGCGATCAGCAGGATTTCTTTGACCTTGGAAAAGGTCAGCGCCTCGCCGAAGCGGTCGGTTAGGCTGGTCAGGTCGATGCTGAGCGAGCCCGAGGCCGCGATGCTGAAATCGTCGATATAGAGCGCGTTGGCCTGGTTGAGCCCGGTGCCGTTGGCGATCGACTTGGACAAGCTTTCATTGAGGTTGAGCGTGGCGACGCCGCCATCGCCATTGGCGGAAAGGATCCCGCGCACCTGCGCGAGCATCTGAAGGGCAATGTTCATGGCCGTCTCCGTGAAAAGCTAGAGCACCGGCATCCGGTGCTGGTCGCAGAGCATCGTGAACCCCAGCGGCAGCTCGGTCGCGCTGACGCTGGTGGTCGAAGTCATCACCGCTTCGCGGTTCGAATAGAGGTGCGCCGCGAACATCTTCGCGGCCGTGATCAGGCCGGCCGGGCAGGCGCCGTCCGGAAAGCCGGCATTGAACGTCACCGCGACGTCGCTGGCGCCGGCTGGCCAGGTTGTGCCGATCGCGGGGCAAAGGCCACCCGCCTGATCGACGCGCCAGGCGCCATCGTCGATCGTCTGGGCCGCACCCGCGCTGTCGACATAGGCGACGCCCGTGACGCTCAGTGTCGCCGCCGGGCCAATTCCGGGACGCATGCGGTCGCCGAAGGTCGCGAACGTCGCGACCAGGCCGGTGCACGGCCCGAGCCGCACATTGGCATATTGCTCGACGGCGTTGATCCCGATGTCGCGCAGAACCGCGATCAGATCGTCTTCGTCGCTGGTGTCGACGCGCAACCAGGTCTTGAGCGCCGGGACAGACAGCAACGCCTCGCCATACTCGTCGGCCGGCGCCGAGGGCGTCAGTGTGAAGAGCATGGCGAGGCGTTCCCGGGGTGGATTAGCAATTGTCGATCAGGAAGTGGAGCGCACCGGTCTTCGTGTCTCCACCCTGCGCGAGAACGATCTTGATCCGCTCCTGCGCCAGCGCCAGCTTGTCCTGTACCGCTGTGCCGCCAGCGGCGAACAGCGACGCGGTGCCGTCGGGCGCCGAGGTGGCGGCGCGCGGATAGGCGGCGAAGCCGGCTGCGACGTTGGTACGACTGAGCAGCGCTTCGCCGGTTGCCTCAGCCGTGATGGTCATGTCGACCGTGTTGGCAAATGGCGTCGTGCCGTCCGGCACGTAGACGACGCTGCAGAGCTTTCCAGCCACTTGCGGGCTGTATGCCGTGGCCGAGCCATCGGACGCCGTCGTCACCTGAACCTTGTACCTACGCATCGTCATTCTCCTTATGCGGCGCAACGGCGCCTAGGGTCAGCCCCGGACCTTCTTCGTCCTCGGCTTGGGGGCGGCCTTGTCGGGGTGACCCGGCGCGGCCTTGTTTGGCGAGGTGGAAGCTTCCTTCTCGCCATCGTCCTGTGCTTCTGCTCCCTCGATCACTTCGAAGGTGCGCGGGTGCGCCTTCAAGAGGTCGTTGCCGATCACGTCGTTGACCTCGATATGTTGCCCGGGGCGCAGCGTGTCCGCCTGCACCAGGCTGACATGGACTTGGTCCAAAACCTTCAGCTTCATGGTGAAATCCTTTCCGGGCGGCCGCACACGGCAGCCCGGAAAAGAGAGGGACGCCTGCCTCGGCGCCCCTCACTTCGTGGATCAGAGTGCCAGCGCGTCGCTGAAGTCGCCCTTGACGAACGCTTCCGGTCGGTAGACCGCCAGGCCGAGGCGTTCCTCTGCGCGAACGGTGATCAGGTTCTTGCGGAAGTTGTCGCTGTCCTCGGTCGAGATTTCGACGTTTGCATCCTCGCGGTCGAAGATCTGCGCGCCCAGTTTGAACGCCCCCGTCAAGAACTTGTCGGCAGTCATCGCCTGCGTCTCGACTACCGGCAAACGCCACAGGCGCGGATCGCTGCCGCCTTGCGGGTTGGCGAACAGATAGGCGCCCTCGTCGGTCTTGGTCAGCTCGATGTCCGCCCAGTCGATCGGGTTCAAGACGATACCCGTCGCCGGGAACTCGGCCAGCACCGCCTGCAGCATCGCGATGCGGATGACGTCGATCTTGGTGAGATTGCCGGCCGAGGTCGGCACGAGCGGCGGATTGTACGCGGTCGCCTGGGTATAGATGCCGTTGAGGTCAGTACCGGTGCCGCCGCCATTGAGCAGCTGGCCTTCCTCGACGTACATCAGCCCATAGCGAAGACGGCCGTCGATATACGACCGCAGCATAGGGATATCGTCGAGGATCTGCTTGGTGGCGAGCACCCAATGCGCGATCGTGGTCACCGCCTCGGTGACGATATCGAACTTGATCTCGGATTGCGGCTTGGTGCTGCCAGCCGTTTCCGAAACGGTCGCGGCGTTGTTGGTGAAGCCAGTCTCTTTCGGATACTGGATTGCGTTCGAGACGGTGTTGCCCGGCGTCAACAGGTCGCGGATCGTCATGCGGCGCTGGACAGGCATCAGGATGCCCTGATGATCGGGCACAATCAGGTCGCCGGCCGACCCGTCGGCATTAGTCGTCAGTGCCGAGATGATCGCCTTGACCGGCATGTTGAACGTGCCCTTGCGCGCACCACCCAGCCAGGCCTTTAGATCCTCGCTTTCGGTGACGATCTGGCCGACCGTCTTGCGGCCCTGCGGCTCTTCCTGACCTTCCCGAGCCATCTTCTGCTCGATCGTGTCGATGCGCCCGCTGATTTCGTTCATCTTGATCAGCGCATCGTCAGCCGACTTCTTGGTATCGCCGGTGATGGTGCCGAGATCCTTGAGCTCCTTTTCCGACTTCTCGGCGAAGCGCTTCACTTCGTCGGTCGCGTCCTTCAGGCCCTTGGCGAGCGCGTCGAGGTTGCGCTCGTCCAGACGCGCGTCTTCCTTGCGGCCGAACTCGCGACCGCGGATGTTTATGTTCATGGTGCTGTCCTTCGATTTAAGGGAGTTTGAAACTCGATAGGGTTTCGCTGAGCGCCTTCACGCTCTCGCTCGCCTCGATCCCATCGCCGGACTCGCTCCGGAGCAGGTGGGGAAGGCCGTGGGCGGCGACGACCGCGGCCTTGGTCTTCGAGAAGCCTGCCTCGCGCAGGAGCCGCTCAAATTCGGGAAGGGTCGGAAGCTCTCCGTGCGCCAGCTTGAACTTGACTGCATCGACGCGGGCTTCGTCATTCGCCGGAAAGGTCACCAGGCTGACCTCAACCAAGTCGAGTTCTAGTAGGGTGCGAATGCCGGTCTTTTCGTCGAACGACGATTTGCGCACCCAATAGCCGATCGACAGGCCGGTGACCGCGCCGGCTTTCAGAAGCGCAAGCGCTTCCTTCGCCTGGCCGACAGCGTCGACCAACAGGCGACCCTCGACGCGCAATCCCGTGTCGTCCTCGATGAGCGCATCGTAAACCCCGATAGGTTCAGCAGAGCGATGTTGCCACAGGACCGGCACGACACGCTTCTTCGCTTTCAGTTCTGCGAGGCTCTTCTTGAACGCCTTGGGGGCGACGACCTCGCCGTAGCTGTCGACGACGCCGAACACGGAGCCGTAGCCGGCGAACGTGCCGTCATCGCCGATCTCACCGGCTTTCACCTCGAGGTCGAAGTCGCGGACCTTCAGGCCGCCATACTTACGATGCATTGCCCACTTCCTTCGCGATTTCAGCGAGCCGCTCCGACAGCGGCGTATCCTGCGCCTGAACGATTGGCTCGTTGCCCCATGCCACCGGGCCAAGCCCAGGCTCCTTGGCGCGCACTTCGTTGATGACCATCCACTTGTTGCGCAGCGCGCTTTCGTAGAAGGTCGCACGGCCCTGGCTGTCGGCACGCAGCAACCCCTCAAGATTGAATTCGGCGAACAACCCCTTTGCGCGATCCGCCGGGCTTATCAGTTGTTTTCGCACAGCCTGTTCGATCCGGCGCAGATAAGGGTTGAGCGTGAACTTCTGGAAGCCGAGCAGCATTTGCTCGATCCCGGTGCCCCAGCTCGTGGTCTTCTCATTGTGCCCGATCATGAAGGGCGGGATGCCGAACCAACGGCAAATTTCCTCGACGCTCCAGCCGCGACTTTCGAGCAATTGCATGTCGTCGGCGTTCATGGAGATGCTCTGCCACTTCAATCCATGGCCCAGCACCATCGGCGTACCCGCCTTCATCGCGCCACGATATTTTTCGTAGAGCAGGTTCTCGGTCAGCTCTTGCTGCGCGCGATCGAGCTTCATGTCGCTTTCGAACACGCCGCTCGGCATGATGCCGTTGCCGAACATGCCGCCCGCGGCGCGATCCGCCGCGATAGCGATGCCGAGCGATTCCGCGGCATAGGAAATCACCGACAGGCCGTGCATCGGGCCGCCGCCAAAGCCGCGGATGTGGAACACACCGTCCTCGTCTAGGTCGTAGCTCTTACCGTCGGCCGACCATGTGTACCGCAGGCGCCCGGTCGACTGGCGGGTCACGGTGACGATTGCAGGGTTGACCGGCTCAAGGCCGATCAGGCGATTGTCGATCATCAGCTTCCGCGCAAAGTGATCGCCGCGCAACAGCATCGAGATCGTCAGATACTCGAAATAATCGACCGGCGTCTGGTCGGCATTCGGGCTGTCGTGCAGCACTGTGTAGAGCGGCGCGTCCCGCGCGACCACCTGCGTGCCGTCGCGATCGGTCGTATAGACGCCCATCGGCAGCGATCCGATAGTCGAACTGATCAGGCGAGTGCAGGCCCAGAACGCGCTGAGCCGCATCGCCGAAGCGTCGTTGACCGTCACGCCGGACGCGTTGCCCACCCGTCGCGACGAATTCTCCGGATCGCGAACTTTGGGATCAGGGCCGCCCGTCAGCCAGTTCGCCAGTGAACCGACCGCCTTACGCAGCCGCGATTGTTCGGCAATCGCCGCCATGGTCAGCCGCCCAGGCTCGCGATAAGCGCACATGCGCCACTGCCGCCCGATGCCTCTGGATTACGCTCCATCAGCTTCGTGGCGACGAACGCCGCGACGAGCGGGTCGATCTTCGCCTTTCCCGCCTGCGCCTTGGTGATCGCCACTGCATTTCCTCTTAGCTCGGCCTTCGCGTTCGAGACGCAGAAGGCCATCAATCGCGTTCCGCCGTGCGCCGCGGTGCCACCCTCCAGCTTGCGCTCGAGCGTGTTGATCGCACTGAACATGTTGGTCGCCGACTGCGACACGCCGACCACGTCGCCCTTGCCGCCATCCGCCAGGGTAAAGCCCGCGGCGACCAGCGCATCGAGCAGCGCGCCGATCGCTGCCGGGTCAGCGCCGATCCCGTGAGCTTCCGGCAGCAAGCCGCGTTCACGGATCACGACGCAGAGCTGCACCACCGCTGCGATATCGGGGTCGACCCCTTCGCCGGCTGGCCGCGCCTCCATCTCCAACTCATCGCCATCGGCCGTCAGCAGTTTGACTACGTCGCCGGCCGGCGCATCCTGTTGGCCCCAGAACACCAGGTCGCCATCCTTCTCGAAATCGAGCAGGGTCGCGGCGATCTCCTTGCGCCGCTCGAGCACCTTGCGATGCGCGAAGGCTCGGCTCCAGTAGAGCCAGACCTTGGTTTTCTTGTCGCGGCCGAGCGCGCTGAACCCGAGCAGATCGTCCAGCCCGCCGCCATCCACGCCCACCACGACGACCTCGCACCGGTCCAGGAACGCCTCGAAATCGGCGATCGGCTTGAAGCCGGCCTGCTCCCAGAAGTCAGCACCGCGCCAGCGGTCAGCGCGCATACGCAGGCCGATCTCGACGTTGAGGTTCTTCGCCAGGACGATTTGGACCGTTTCCTTCTTGCCGGTCTCTTCGTCGATTTCTTCTTCGCCCGAGTTCGCCCGCTTGAGCTTGCGCTGGATGAACTGGGTGCTCACCGAACGGCCGAGGTTCGGGTTGGTCACGTAGAAATTATCGGGGTTCAGATACGCCTGGCTCTTGAGCATGTGCTCTGGCCATTCGTACAGCATGCCCAGTGCCTCGTGGTCCTCGATCCTCCCATCGCGCACGTCGCGAAAATACTGCAGCTTCTCCTTGAAGATGCCCGCCGGCGGCTCATCGCTATGCGTCGTCAGGTAGATGACGAACCCTTCGTCGCGCGACGCCAGGCCGCCGGTCGCCTCTTCGAACATCGCCGCCGCGTCGGGCCGCTTACCGAATAGCCATAGCTCATCGACCAGAACGAACGCCGCCTTCTTGCCGCCAGCTACGCCAGCATCCGCTGCGATGACCTTCAACTCGGCGTTATTGACCCGGTGCTTCAACTTGCGTTCGTGGTCGACCACGTGGATCATTTCGAACAAAGTCGGATCCGCACGGACCATCGCCGCCGCCGGATTGAAGCTGTTGCCAGCAACTTCCTTGGTTGGCGCCAGGATCAGCAGCTCGTTATAATCACGCCAATTGCGGATCAGCGCCGTCAGCATGATGCCGGCTGCGATCGTAGACTTACCGTTCTTCTTGCTGATCAGCAGCATGAAGTCGTTGATCAGCCGACGCCCTACCGAGGCATCGTACGCGCCGAAGATCGCGCCAACGAAATCGAACACGAACGGCTCGCACGCCTCGCCGAAGGTCGGCTGGCCAGTCACGTCGACCATGCGCAGCGATTTGAATACCTTCAGCGCTTCCTCGGCCTCAGCCGGGAACAAGGGAGGTATGGGGATCAGCGATCGCCGCTCGACGATCCTCTGCTCCCAGTCCTTGCACGCCGTTGACCACATCGCGCGGTCAGTTCAACTTCGCTGGCGGCCCAGGCGGCGGTTCGTACAGGCCGCGCACCGCCTCTGCCGCTTCGAGCTGACGCTGCTTCTTCCCCTTCTTCTGCGCCTGGGCTGTTGGCGCCGGGGCTAGCGCCGCTGCCTTATCGTGAAGCCGCAACCGGCCGATCTGCTTCAGCAGCTCCTTCTCCGCCGAGACATTGCCGCCTGCCGCCAGGTTATTGAGGCGGGCGAGCTGCGTCATCTCCATGCGGAGAATGGCGTCGGCCCGCTTCGCGACCTCGGAAAAATATACCTTGCGGAGCGTCGGGGCCGAGACTCCGATCACCGTTGCCGCCTGTTTGACGCTCAGGCCGCGCGCGAACGCCAACAGCACCTTGTTTGAATTTTCGAGGCACCACTTAACCTCGGGCCTGCCAGGGCCGTCACGACTGAGGATGACCGGGTCACCGAACAGGTCGGTCCCGAGAATTTCATCAGCCAAGAAAAAAATCTCCAAATGAGGGGGGAGACGGTCTAGAGCGCCGCGCCCTCCCAGACTTTTACCCACCCCCCCTTGCTCGCCTCGCGCGGGCCTTCGCGGTCTTGATGCTGTGGTGCCGACCGCAATACCACTTCGCCTGATCGTAGGGCGGGAAGTCCGGTCCACCGTCTTTGCGCTCGACGTCATGGTCGAGGATCAAGCGATGGGTCGATCCACACTCACAACACCACACCCCGCCCTGCTGGGCGATGGTCCAATCCCGATGCTCACGACGATACTGCAGCCAGCCGGGCGACTGATAGAAGCTCTCCGCCACCTTTGGCATCGCGCTCACCTTGGGAGCGAGGCCGCTGAGCCTGTTCGGCATGGCGGTCAGCCGTCCCACGTTGCGTGTTCCAAATACGCCAAGGGGCGGCGAGGCCGAAGCCGCACCGCCCTTGGCAGGTTGATCGGAGAGGATCACATGGTGTGACGCACGGTCACCCCAAGCGTATCAATGGATATGGCCAAACACCCCTAGAAACGAACAACTTTATTTCGACCCCCTAGAACACATTCCGCTTGACACCTCTACCCCACGGAAAACCGCCATTCCTGACTTCAACGCCCGCGATTGGCGCGCTTCACGACCTTCCGCATGCCGCGCGAATACTGCATCCTCAGCTTGTCCGCCGATCCCGACAGGGCAGGGTCGGGCCGCGCACCCTCGCTGACCAGCGCCAGCCACGAGACGCGCGCGTTGCCGGAAGCCCGCGCCGATATCGCCATCGCGATCACCTTGCGCTCATCAGCCGTAGCCGCTTCGACCCAGCCGAACGCTTCATCCATTGCCGCCAGCTCGGCGCGGGTCGATGATGCCGGGCGCAGCGTCGGCGTCGACACGCCATCGCCGGTGTCGCCATAGTCGCCGAACCAGGTGTGCCTGCGGAAGTCCGGCCACATAGCACGCAACCGATGCCAGCCACGTTCACGGTCGGGCTGGCGCCAGCAAGTCTGCATCGCCTCGATCAATCGCTCCTCGACCTCGGCGAACGATAGCAAGCTTCCAGCGTCGGAACCGTTCGGTTCAACCCTTCCGCTTAGAGGCTCCCGGTAACCCATTGGAATATCCTATCTAATTTAATTGGACGGAAAGATCGGAAGGGTTGGAAACATCTGCGAATATTTCGCTTCGCGCACATGCCTGCGCACCTGTGATGTGCGGAACATGTCGGCAAACCTTCCAACCCTTCCAAAGCCACAGAAATCCGCGCTTTCTCCCTTCCATCATCCTTCCGGCAACCCTTCCATTTGGAAGGATGGGAACCGAACGCAGGCGCTAGGGCGGCATGTCGTCGTCGTAGAACGAGGTCGGTGGCGCCCGGGCGCTGTCGAGCGCGAGGTCGTCACGATCGTCCATCGCGATCACCTTGCCGTCGCTATCGACGAAATCGTGGACGTCCTTGGTCAGGCGAAGCCCCGACCATTGCATCCCGTTGGACCGGCTGGTCTGATATCCCTTCTCGGTCATCGCCCTGGTGAAGCTCTTGTTCGACCACTCGCGTTGGCCCTGTTCGCCAGTGGCCTTGGCCCAGGCAACGAACACCTCATGCAGGCGCGAGGACTGTACCTTGCCCTTCTCGTCAGGCTCGGTGCACATGCGCAGGAAGCGCGCGATCGGGTCGCTAGCATCACGGTACTTCGCTGTTTCTTCAGTGACGCTGGCCGGCTCTATCAGCCCGTTCGTTAGATAATCGAGCAGACCGGCGACCAAACGGTTGAGCACGCCCGACGCTTCCTCAGCGATGATCTTGGCCGGCAGCTTGGGGTCTTTCTCGGGCCAGTCCGCCACGCCCGGCTCCGGCCGTTCGATATTGCGCAGCCAAGCTACCAGCTTCATCCGGCTCCAAATCCCGTCGTCGGTGTCGGGAATATCGAACCGCGTGTTGCCCATAATGATCAGCTTAAAAACCGGGATCAGGTTGAAGAACCCGCGATGCAGCATGCGAACCGACAGCGGATCGCCGCCCGTGACGAGCTTGATCAGGCCACTGTCCAGCTTCTCGTTGCGGCCCGGCTCGGCTGCACGCAGCAGGCGGACACCGCCCAGTTTTGCGAGATCGGGCGACGCCTGGTCGCCGCGCTTCTTTATGCCCTGATCGAGGAATGATCCGATGGGGATGTTGTCTGCATATTCACCGACGACGTGCTGCCAGACGTCGAGCGTGGTTCCTTTGCCGTTGCGCCCGCGCCCATACCAGAACCACATCTTCTGTTCGCCAGCGTCGCCGGTCAGCGTGTACCCACCCAACTGGTGAAGATAGCGTCGCATCTTCGCGTCCGGTTGCGCCCATGCCAGCATCTTGTCGTATCGAGGCGACGACATCGAAGGATCGAACACGACCGGCGATAACTTCGTCAGCATGGCCGCGCGATCATGGGGCTCCAGCTCGACGCCGGCGACGACAGACCCATCGGGAGCCTCGTCCCGCCAGAACCGTAATGTGCCGTTCATGACGTTGAACGCCATCGGGTCATGGTCGAATTTCTCGATCGGCGCCGTCAGCCAGCGTCGCGCTAGGTTCGCTATTGCGATCGGCTTGCCGGCCGTCTCCGACTGACGGCCGAATATCGCGATCTTGGTCGACAGCAACTCGAACGACTTCCCCTTGGGTATCCAGCGATCGAGCCCGTGCGGATTGCCTTCGCTTTCTAGGTCGAGCTCATGCTCTTTGCCGGCGCGCTTCAATTCCCATCGGACGCCCGTGTCGGCGACGAACCGCGCCTCTTCCTGGATCGCGCGCACCGTCTCGAACACGGCCGCGATCACCTCGGCCGGAGGCGTCTTCTCGTCCTGGTCGAGCACCTTCCAGCGCCGCTCGTCCCAACCGAGCCAACCCTTAGCCGTCGTGAAACGGAAATTCGCGCCGAACCGGTCGCGGAACCGCTCCGCAATGCCGAAGTCGGTCATCGGGTATTTGCCGCACTTCTGCGTCAGCAGCAGCGACGCGACGTCGAAGCCGCGCGCAATCCCGTCCTCTAGCGCCCGGTCGACGTCCTCGTGTTGCACGTCGGCGATCGTTTCATATTCCGCCCACAGCGCCTCTTTGACCGCGGTGATGTCGAGCAGCTTCGCCGCCACGCGCCGGCCGGCGCTGAACGCCAGCCGCAACACGGCATCCTTGGTCGGATCGAGATATTCGATGCGACGCGCCAGCCACGCGGCCGAGGCCTTCTCGAACCGCGCTGCGTCCCCCTCCGCCAGCCCCTCATCGGGTTCCACGGTTCCAGATTGGAAGGATTGTGAAGGTGACCGCTGCGCCGGGGGCGCGGGGGCGCGGGCGGCGCCAGGCGGGCGCGGCGCGTAGCGGCCCGCCTCGGCGCCGATATCGGCCATGTCACGCGGCGTGCCGATGCCCTTGACCAGCCCAGTGTCGATCGATCGCTGAGTTTTGGCGACGTCCGGCCACAATTCGGCGACGGCGTAGAGCGCGCCCTTGACCAGGCTTTCGGAGAGATACCCGGCGCCGACGATCGCGCCGAGCCGAATCGCCGCGGCCGATATTCCGTCATTGCGCTTGCCCTGTTGAAGCCGCTCGGCCGCGCCGATCTCGTTGTCGAGCGCCGCCCGGGCCCAGGCGACGCGCGCGCGCTCGACCGGATCGTCGGTGTTGATCTGCCGGCGCTCGGCCGAGGCCGTCGCCGGCGACGGCGATCGCGGCGTTGATTTCCGCTCGCTCTGTTTCGGCGCCCGCAGGATCGCGATCAGCTCGGCCGGCGCGTCCATGATCGCCGCGTCGTCGCGCCAGTCGCCGCGATCGAGCCAGCGATATTGGCCCGTCGACGCGAACTCGACCGGTTCGAGGATCTCGCTTGGCGGCGCGATGACGTACCCACCCCGGCCGCGCACGTCGACATGATCGGGCAGGTTGCCCTTGTTGCGGATTTCCTCGCCATCGGTCGGTTGCCGGAAATAGACGTGCACGCCGCCCGAGGGCGTGATGGCTGTCAGCGATCGCGGCAGCGGGCAACCCATCTGCTCCTCGAGCGCAGCCTTTAGCTCGACCAAGGTGAGCAGCCGAAGGATCGGCTTGCCGTCATCGTCGACCAGGACTTCGCCGGTCGACGGGTCGTGATCCTCCACCCAGCGCGGATCGAAATCGACCACGAAGCAGCCGTTCTCGCCAGCGGGGAGGCCGATCAGCGCGTTAGGGTAGGAACGCCACCAGGCGTTTATCCGCTGTTCGTCGGTTGTCGCGTCCTTGAGCCCGGTGCCGGTATAGGGCGCCTTGGCGCGAGGTGTCGCCATCTCGCCCGTCGAACGCTTTTTGTAGGGCGCGCCGTCACACTCCCGGCACGGGAACACCGGCCAACCGCGGCGAACATACTGGAGCGCCACCTGCCCCATAGGGCTCAGCGGCGACGACGTAGCAGACACTTACACTTCCCCCGGAACGCGACCTGGTGGCGGGTATTGGCCGACCCGCCGGCGGCTTCGATTAACCTTCGTCGCCGTTCAGCAAGCTGATCAGGTAATCCGCTGAGGCTTCGGCATTCTGCTCGGCCGGCCAAGCGCCCGCCTTCGCGTTCCGGTCCCAAGTCTCGAACGCGTCGACCAGCTGGCCACGCGTGGTTGTCACAACATCGTCGTCCATGTTCCGTCTCCATCGGGATCACCGGGTAGTCGCCGCCCGGCCTCGGCATTGCGGATGCCGAGGGGTTACGTCGGCGCCTCACCGGTTCGTCGGTCGCCGGCGAGAGGATGGGCATTGAGCCAGGTGCGCGCCTCGATCGTCGCAGCCGAATATTGGTGCCACGCCTGCCGGCGTGCGCTGTCGGTCAGCCGGTCGCGCAGATCGTGCGGCAGGCGCTTGAAACACGCTTTGCAGCAGGCCGCGCGGCGCCATTGCAGCAGGTTGCCGCAATAGCTGACCGGGCAGGTATGGGCGGCGTTTCTCATGTTCCGACCAACTCCCGAAAGAGGATCGGCTGGACGCTGCCGTCCCCGTAGACGCTATCAAGCCATGCTGCCGCGCTCGGCTCATCGCCGTCCCATTTGTCGGGGAAGGTCCGGGCGGCGATCAGTTCGCGGATGCGAGCCTCTTCCTCATCGTTGATCAGGTCGACGCGGGCGCGGCGCTGGATATCGAGTATCTTGTCGAGCGCTTCCGCACGCGCCTTGAGCGTCAGAGGCCCCATCCGCTGCGGGTTTTTGGCGATGCTGCCATCCTTCAGCCGCTCGACGCCGCTTTTGCGAAGGCGCTGCTTGGCCTTGCGCATCCAGCGATAGAGCGGCTTGAGTTCGAGCAGCTGTGCCAGATGAGACCATGCCGGCATGGCCACGATCACTTCCAGCGCCGTGTCCTTCTCGGTCAGCGGACAGCCGATGCAGCCGGTACGCGCATTGATCTCGGTCGCGTCGTCGCCGCCGTAGGCGTCCGCCAGGATCGACACCGGCCAGCCGCCGAACTCGGGCTGCGGCGCGTAGACCTTCAGCCAGTCCCACACCGTGCAGACGCGCCAGTGCAGCAGCGGTGCGAGGGTGGCGAGCCGGCCTTTGATGCCCTTCGCCTCGGGCAATACCTGCTGGTACCAGCCCTGGCCGCACTCCGCGCCGTCCTTTGAACACGACATGGATATCCGGCCGTCGCGGACTGCGCTTTCGCCTTCACGGACACCGGTGAGCATCAAGGCGGTACCGGGCAAGCCGGCGATCGCTTCGCCGAGCGCCTCGGCCATCGGCTCGACCTTGATCTGGCGGGTGCACCAACGCAGCGTGTTATTGTTCGGGGGCGGCACGCCGCGCCCGAGGATATAGACCATGAACCGCTTACCGAGCGGCGCCGTGACAACGGTCAGCTTGATCCAGTTGCGGGCGCGCAGCTTAGCCATGACGAGCTCGGCCGCACGCTGGATCGGCGGAAGCTCCTGCCGCGTGTCGACGTAGAAAACGTACAAGACCTCGGGCTGCGGCAGCAGGCCGGCATCGATCAGGTGAATGATCAACGTCAGCAACGCCGTGCTGTCCTTGCCACCCGACCAGGCGAGCGCGAAATGACTATGGCGCGGCCAGTATTCACGAAGCGAGGCGAGCGTCATCTCGACCATCTCTTCGTGGACCATATGGACGCCGCGGGCGAACAGGTTGTCGATCGCGGTCACGCCGCACCATGAAGGAATGGAAGACCATGCATCGTCGCCGACGCCCAATCGAAAACGGTTGGCCGGGCCGCATCGAGCGAACCGAAGCCGTACAACGTCATCTCCGGTTGGCATTCGCCGTCGTCGGTAAAGGCGTGGATCGTGCCGTCAGCCTCGCCGTGAATGGTGAGATCGATGCCACCGATTAGCCAGCACTCTTCGGGGCAACCGCATTCTTCGCTTGGCTGCGTCGAGCGAAACTCGATCGGGATCAGCGTCATTCCGCCGCCTCCGCCTGCTCTTCGATCGCGAGCAGATCGAACAGGTTGGGCGTCGCGCGGCCGACGTCCTGTTCGCGCAACAGCTTCACGCCATCGGCAAAGTAATCCGGGTTCAGTTCGGTCGCGGCACCGCGCCGGCCGGCCTTCACGGCACGAAGCGGCACGGTCATCAATCCCCCGAAAGGGTCATAGACCAGGTCGCCGGGGTTCGACCAATTGGCGATCGCGCGGTCGACGATATCGAACGGCAGCGGGCACAGATGCTGCTCGCGTCCCTTGGCGCTTTGCAGCGTATTGGCGCCCAGCATGCGGGCAACGTCAGTCCAGACTTCGGGATGCCAGCTTTGCACCGGCATCAGCGCGAAGTCCGTCGGGAGCGACCAGCGCGCCTCCATCGCCTCCATCAGGGCGACGTGGCCGTCATGCTCGTAGACGGTCGAATACGACCAGCCGCGGAACAGCTGATAGAGCTTGTCCCACTTGAGCCCGACCAGGTCTTCGGGCGCCAGGACGCGGTTGACGTTGCTGCGCCAGTAGCCGGCCGCATCGGTCTGCCAGCGCGCCCGCGAATAGCCGGTACCGGGCACCGGCCGGGCGTCCATGTTCTCGACCAGCTTCTTGTCCCACGGCACGATCTCGCCGGTGTCGACGATCTGTATCATCGGCTTCGGCTTGACGACCGGCTCATCGGCGTAGCCGTTCCCGCGGTCGCTGGGCGCCTTGCGGAACAGCAGGAGATATTCGGGCAGGCCGACGCCCATGCCCGAGGCGTCCTTGCATTGCTCGCTCCACCCCAGCCGATAGGTGCCCGCATTCTCGCGCACGACGTCGGTGACGATCGTGATCATCCCGAGATAGGCGAAACCGTGCTTGCGATAATGCTCGATGCAGCGCGCGTGGAACGGCTCGATCGTGCGGAAGCCGAGCCCGGTCATCCCGCTCGGAACGACACGATCCTTGACGTGCACCGCCAAGCGCCGCCCAGGCTTCAACCCGCGCAGCAGCTCTGGCGACAGGAAGTCCATCTGCGCGAAGAAATGGTCGAGGTCGTCGGTGTGACCGAAATCGTTGTAGCTCGGGCTATACTCATATTGCGACCCGAACGGGACGCTGGTGACCATCAAGTCGATGCTGTCGGTCGCCAGGTTGCGGGCCTGCAACACGGTGTCGCCGCGCCAAACCTGCCAATCGGGCTGACCGTCGAACGTCGCGATCGTGGCCTGCTCGCAGTCGAGATCGGTACCGGTTTCGACCGTCCGCTCCAGCACGTCGCCAGCACCGTCGAGCCCAAGCCCATAGCGCCGGATGATCTCGCTCATCATCGCGCACATCGCGTCGTAATCGCGCCACTTGCGCTCCAGCTCGGCGCGCACCGCGCGCTCGGCTTCGGTGTAGATCAGGTCGATCAGGACGTCGTGCGTCTGACCGAACCGCTGCACCCGATAGATGCCCTGGATGAAGTCCCGGAATTTGAACCCGATGCCGAGGAATATTTCCCACCAGCAATGCTTCTGGAAATTGCAGCCGGCACCGGCGATCACCGGCTTGGTCGCAAGTTCGGGCGCGCCGCCATGCTTGAAGCGCTGGAATGCCTTCGATCGCTCGCCCGTGTCCTGCGATCCATACACGGTGACGATGCCAGGGATCGCCTTTTCAATCGCCAGCCGCTCGCGCTCGAGGTCGTGCCAGATCAGGCGGTGCGCGGCCGGGTCTTCGGCGCGCAGTTCCATCATCTTCGCGATGCGGGCGTCGATGCTGTCGCGCTTCTCTCGGCTCGCCTCGATGACGCCGATCGCGTCCTTCTTGAGCAACAGGCCTTGCCCGGCCTTGTCCTCACCCGCGATCGCGTGATCGGCCGCGACCTCGTGCCAACGCACGCGGATTGGGGGCAGCGCATAACCTTCGTCGCTATGCCCGAGATCGCTCGGGCGCTGCACGAACGCCGCCCAGCTGTTCACCCACAGCCAGAACTCTTCGACCTTGTGCGGGTGGATCGTCAGGTCGTCGGCTTGCTCGCTGTTGCGCTTGAAGAAACGGGTCTTTGCCTGCCCCACGTCCATCACCTCGAGGAACGCGGCGTAGGCGAGCAATTCGACATATTCGTTCGGCGCCGGCGTTGCCGACGCGACGAACTTGTATTTCAGGCCGGGAAACAACCGCATGAACTCGCGGAAGGTCTTCGTCCCGCCGAAACCGCGCAGGCAGTCCGCTTCATCAAGCGATACCGCATTGAACAGGCAGACGTCGATCTTGCCTTCGCGGACGCTCTCGAAATTGGTCAGAAACTGGCCGGCGAAGCCCGCCGCCACGGCCGAGAGTATCTCGGCCGTGGTGCGAACGAACTTCGTTTCAACACCGATCTGCTTAGCGTCGTCGTCGAACGTCCCTTCAAGGATGACGTTGAGCGGCGCGACGATCAGCTGCAGGCCGCCTTCGCCCAGCCTGATCAGGCGCAGGCACTCCAGCTGCATCACGGTCTTGTGCAGGCCGAAGCTGGCGAAGATCGCGCGCCGGCCGCCATTGACCGCCCAGGTGACGATATCGCGGCAATGCGGCTTGAGCCACGGATGCACGTCGTTGGCGGGCACCGGCAGGCCGAGCGCGGGCAAAGTAATGATCTTCGCGCGGACGAAATCGAGATAGTCGAGCGGCTGGGCAGCGGTCGACGACGCGAGGGCGACGGCGTGCCTCATGCTGGCACCGCGCACCGCACGCGCAGACCATGGAGCGGGCATTGAACAATGCCGTTCGCGTCCCGCGGAAACTGCGTCAGGTCAGCTTTCTGATGCGGACAGAGAACCCGACCATCGTCCAGCCGGATCGCTTCCGCCGGCGCGCCATAGGCGTCCTGCAGCTTGTGGAAGGCGGTGTTAAAGTCGGGCAGGACGCTGGGGTAACTGACATGCCGGCATTTACGCCGCATCAGCTCCGGACGGCCTTTGGGCAATGTTTTACCACGATAGGTCAGTGGCGCCCCGCTCACCGCGATCACGCCATCCCTAAACCTGTCACCCTCCATACGGTGCCATCCGGCGCAGGAAGCCGCCCACGCTTCTTGCCGTGCCGTCAGAAATCGCAGGTCGAGGTGATAATGCTCATCAGCAAAATTAAAGAAGCGGGCATCGGTGTGCTTGGGGCCGATCACCGGCCAATCGTTGACGCGACCGTGCCAAGGGTAGTCTTGGACGACCGGCACGAGATAGTACCGACCGACAACCGGCGGCTCGCGAAGATCAGAGAGAAGCGGAGTATTCACGCCGCACTCTGCAGCGCGTCGATGACCACACCCCACAAGCCGGACTCGCTCATCTGGAACCGGTCGAAATCCTGGTCGAACGTCTCGCCATGCGTGATCAGCGAACTGGCATGGACAACGCCCTCGCTCAGCTTGCGCATCAGCGTCACGACGACACCGCTGTTCGGCGTCTCGTGATAGGCAAGCTCGGGCATGAAGTAGGTTTCGCCCGGTCCATAGGTCTCGTCGGACAGCGCTTGCACCGCTACGCGCCCGGTGACGAAGGACATACGCCCGCCCTTTTCGCTGCGCGGCCCGTCGTGCGAAATCAGGTCGTGCGTCCCTTCGGGATCAGGCGCGATCAGATATCGCCGGTTGACCTGCTCCCCGACGATCACCGTCGACTGGAAGCTGAAACGGTGATTGTGGATCGACGAATGGTCGAAGCACTGCCGGCGCGGCAGATCGGGATGCCAGACGTGGAGCCGTTGGTTTCCGGGCAGCTTCACCTGGATGAAGCCCAGCCCGTGCATGCTGATCTGTTCGGCGGTGGCCGTGAAGTCCCTCTGGTCGTCTGCCGGCCGGCATCCGATCGAATGCGCCATCGTGCATGGATAGATCGCGTTGTGAATGCACCTGAGTGTCATGATCGCTCCCCCGTATGTTGCTTGACGTGCGCCTTGATCGCCTCGCGCACGCCGGGCAGGTCGTCGCCCTCGATGTGCAGGCCGATCGCCAGGTCGTCGGCGAAGGTCGCGACGCAGCGTTTGCACAGCGCACCCTCTTCCTCGCTCATGCGACCGCGGCGGACCTGTTCGTCGATGCCGGCCGCGTGGCGGCGCCGATGCGTCAGCATCGCCGTCCGCTCGTGCACGATCGTCTCGATGCGGATCGCGATGATCTCGAAGCCGTCAGCCATAATAGGCTTCCTTCAGCCGCTCGAGCTTCCGTTCCGTCGCCGCGATCACCATCGGCAATCGCCGCTTCTCCTGCGAAAACCGGTTCTTCAACAGCTTGAGGCGCCGTTCGCCCGCCGGAGTGAGCAGGTACGACCGTTCGTCGCCCTCAAGCGCCGCAATCTCCTCGCGCAACTGGGCAAGTGTCGGCGCCTTAGCCATCAGCGACGCCTCCCGCATTCCGGGCAGAAAGCGGCCACGCTGTCCGGCCCATAGAGCGCGTCGAACACCGGCTTGTTGCGGATGCGCCAGGCTCGCGCCCAGGCGATGCCCGCCTCGCGCTCCGCCCGCTGCGCCGCATTGTACCGGACGCGCCCATCGGCGAGCCCCCCCCCCCAAGCACGCTCATAACGATCCCTCCACGGTCTTCTGGCGCGTCGCCATCACGGTCACGACGCGGCGTTGGCTTGGTCCCATGTCGACCATCTGGATGACCCCGCGCGCGATCAGCCGGCGCAGCACGTAGCTGGCGCGGCTCGCGTCCTTCAGGGTGCATTCGCGGGCTAGTTCGGCGTTGGTCGCCATCGGCAGGCGCAGGTTGAGGCGGCGCTTGATCGCGCGCATCACGGCATCGTCGTCGTCGTCGGTCTGGACGATCGCTACCGGCCGCGGCGTCTCGCGGATCCTCTGGGCGATGAACTCGATCACACCGTCGTCGCGCCGGCGACGCACCAGCGTCACGCGGCGCGCGTCGGCCAGCGATCGCGCAAGGGTCCAGATCGGATCGGAGCGCGGCTCGACCCGCCCGACCGCGAAGATGAAATCCTCGCCGATCAGGGCATGCGCCGCCCAGGCGAGCAGTTCGTTGCTCGGCCGGCAGACGGTCAACGCCGCGATCTGGAACGTCGCGACCGTCACGACAGCGCTCGCCGCCCGAACAGGTACTCAAACAGGGTGGAAATAGTCGGTGAAGCGGGAGCGCAAGGGGCCGCCCCCGCTTCACCTTCACGCGCGACAGGGGTCGCTGTCCGTTCGCGCGCGATCTGATTGGCCAAATGCGGGGTATGCGCGATCGCCGTCGCCCAGGCGCCGCTCTCGCTACCCCCGTTTTCCGGATCGTCGATGGTGACCGTGCCCCCCCGGAAGATCATCCCGCATCGCCCGCGCGCAGGTCGGCAATCGCGGCAACCACGGCGTCGCGCAGCGCGCACAGCACCGGATCGCTGCATTCGATCGCCAGGCCGAACCCGACGATCTGGCGCAGGCTTGGTTCATCCGCGACCGCGCGGAACCGGAACAGCGGACCCGGCGGGATGGTGCCGATCGCGCCGATGCTCGCGGTCGCGCACGTCACCGCGCCCAACATCTCTCCCGCAATCTCATCCATGGCGGGCACGGGAGTGTCCAGTTCGTCCGGCCACAGCCGGCGCCACAGCTCCGGCGTCAGCACGCCATTGGTCAGGCGCCCCATTTCCTCGCCGATATCGTTGCCCGGCATATAGCCGTCCGCGAGGAGGCGGGAGACGCCCGACCAGCCGCCCAAGAAGTCGACCAACGGATGCGTCGCGCGATCGGCCAGGAACTCGGCCAGCATCATCGCGCCCTCGCTGACCGGGTTGCTGGCACCGGCGTCCTCACGCGCCCTGGCCACCAGCATCATTCCCCGCACGCTCGGCTTGAATGTCGTAATCGCGTTCATTTCCCCTCCTTCGCCACGATGGCGTTCAATTCGGCGCGTAACCGCGCGCTCACGGTGTCGTGTTCGTCGAGCTGGATCAGGATGCGGCGCGCCTCGCGCGCATCGCATTTGCCGTCGTCGCGCAGCGCGTCGGCAACCTCAGTCGCCACGTCGCCCAGCTCGGCCATCATGTCGGCCACGGTCCTGAGCAGGTTGTTGTCGCCGCCCGGCACGCTGGGCAGTGGCACTACGACGAAGCCGAGCAGCCGCGCCATAGCGCGCAGGATCGGCGGATGACCGGCGTTCCCATGCCCGATGCTTTCGATGATCACCGCGTCGCGAATCGTGATGCTGTCGGGCGAATGCGGCGAGCAGCAGCGCGACAGCTGGCTGTCGGACTTCCCCGTCTCGCGCTCGCACACGTCGAGCCCGCCCGCCGCCTGGACCGCTGCCTTGGTCGCGGCGGCCAGCACCTGCTCGTCGCTGGTCAACGGCCGGCTACGCATTGGCGATCGCCCGGCGGGAATTTTCCGCGCCGTTTCCCGCTGACAGATCGACGGCTCCGGTCGTATCGGCATCGTCATGATCAGCGACGCCATCCACCCCGAGCGGAAAGACCACGTCATGCGCGGTAATGGCGATACAAAGTTCGCGCGCCTTTTCGAGGACAGCAGGCTGTTTGCCGGCCGGGATGCGCCCCGCCGACTTCCAGCCCTGCACGGTTGACGGAGCTTCGCTGAGATGCTCGGCCATGGGGCGGATGCCCCCGAATTTGTCGAACAGCGTGGTCATGGCCGCGCGTTGTGCGTAAGTTACGAACAAACGTCAACGGAAAAAACGCACAGACGGTGTACGGAATTTCCGCGACAAGCGGCCATGCCCGATCTCGGACCCGTAACAATGCAGTTGAAAGCCCTGCGCGAGCGCGCCGGGTTGACCGTGCGCGGCACTGCCGACGCGCTCGAAATGCCAGCGTCCAGCTATGCCGTTTATGAAGATACAAAGCGGTTTAAGAAATCGCTGATCCCGGTGCCGCTGGCGCAAAAGCTGGCCGATCTCTTCGAGCGCCACGGTGTCGATCGCTCCATGGTGCTTAGGCTCGCCGGCCTGGACGCGGGAGGCGATATCGTCAGGACGCCTGAGGCCTTGGCCGACCAGCTCGACGCGGTGCTGCTACCTGAGATTGATGTCGAATATGGCATGGGCGGCGGAACCGACGTGTCAGACTTTCCGGTCGTCCAACACGTGCCGTTCAGTCGATCGTGGCTGGCGACACTGACCAACGCCTCGGCCGATCATCTGTTCGTCGCGCGGGGCTACGGCGATTCGATGATGCCGACGATCCTCGACGGCGATATCGTAATCTTCGATCGCTCCGAACGCGTGCTGCGCAGCCAAGATCGGATTTGGGCTCTGATCTATGGCGGCTTCGGAATGCTCAAGCGCTTACGTGGCCTGCCCAATGGCAACCTGCAGATCAATAGCGACAACCCCGCCGTCTCTTCGATCGAAGCATCGGAAGGTGAGGCGTTCTTAGTTGGCCGCGTCATAGCCATCGTGCGAAAAATGTAGCTGTTCGTAATTTACGTTTGACAGTGTACGCATAATACGAACATAACGCCGCCCCGAAAGGAGCGGCCATGTCCAACCACGAACCCATCCAAGTGCCTTTGGGCGTGATGCAGTCGCTGCATCGCCTCCAGGCGCTCGCCTACGATCCCACCCGCACGGAACCGATCCCGTTGGAGGCGGTCCAGGCGTTGTATCGTCTCGAAACGCTCGCCTACGATCCGTCTTATAACGATCGCGCCGGCGAGGATTATGCCTGGGCGGACGAACTCGGTCGGCCAGTGCGCACGGACCAGGTCGGCCGCTGGCTGGCCAACACCGCCTTCATCGTCGCGATCATGCTCGCCGCCATGATGCTCGGCGGCTTCTCCTGGGCGCTTGTCGGCGGGCGGGTGCAGTGATGGTCACGCCCGGCACGATCGAGGAAGCGCGCCAGTCGGCGCTCCGCGCTGTCGGCAGCGTGTATTCGGACAATGAGGGCAACGCTCACGTCGCCGTCGCTGCCGCGATGGGTGCGCTTGATGTCTTCCTTGCGAACCTCGGTATGCGATCGGACGGAAGCGATGACTTGGTGTCACGCTCCCAAGCGGCACAGACCGTGGCGCGCCTGGCCGTGCGAACGCGATCAATGAAAAAGCCTGCAGGCGATCCGCTGGAAGGCGGGATCGTTGACGGACTGCTGGAGAACCAGGCCAAGGCTTTTGACGAAGCCGCGGCCGCTATACGCGCGATGCCGTGCGCGGACGATCTTATCGCGGCGAAGCGCTGATGGTCGCCCGTGCCCACGTCGCCCCGAACTGGATCGAATGGCGCAACGGCAAGGTCGTGCGCCAGCGGACCTATCCGAAGCCGCTCGCCCAGCCAGACCAACGGCCAAGCGCCTGACCCCTTCCGGCCGCGCGCGATGCCCGCGTGGAACGACCGGCGAACGGCATCGGGAGTGATCACATGAAGCAAGTACTCATCACCACTGCGCACCGCGGCGTCTTTGCCGGCGAAATCCCCGACGACCAGGACCTCACCGCCAAGGCGATGCCGCTCAAGAACGCGCGCATGGCGATCTATTGGGGCACCACCAAGGGGGTGATGCAGCTCTGCGACACCGGCCCGACGTCGAGCAGCAAGATCAGCGCGCCGGCCGATATCCCGATGCTGCACGACGTCACCGCCGTGTTCGCGATCACCCCGGAGGCCTGGTCGGTATGGACCAAGTAATCACCGCGGATGACGTGATCCGCGCCGGAGCATGCAGCTCCGGCGTCGGCACGGTCGTCAGGAGGCTGGGCATCAAACTCGCAGCGGCGATGCCCGTCTCCAAACTTCTGCCGCTGCTCAAGGGAGACGAGAGGGACTATGCTCTACGGGCGGCAGCAGCCGACGGCGACGGCGACGGCTACGGCGACGGCTACGGCGACGGCTACGGCTACGGCTCCGGCTACGGCGACGGCGACGGCGACGGCGACGGCTACGGCTACGGCGACGGCGACGGCGACGGCTCCGGCTACGGCGACGGCTACGGCTACGGCTACGGCGACGGCTACGGCTACGGCGACGGCGACGGCGACGGCTCCGGCTACGGCTACGGCGACGGCGACGGCGACGGCCTGCGCAATGGAGATGGGCAGGCCTACGCATGACCCATGTGCCGCATCCCGTCGCCACAGGATCGGAGGGGCGTTTCGCCCCTCCGATCAAGGTCGCTTGCGCTCCCGATTTGATGCCGGCCAGGCTGCAGCGCACGCGGGTGCGCCATAACTTCACGCCTGCTGGCGCGACCTATGTCGGGCGTCCGACCCTATACTCGAACCCGTTCGAGCGGCGCCGGAGGATCGGCCACAAGCGGAGCGTCATCCTCTATGAGGCATGGGTCCTCGGACGCCTCAGCCCCTATATCCTCTCTCGTTGCGGCTTTGGACGCGATGAGATCGCGAGCCTCTATCGCTGGCGGCAACGCCTGCTGCGATCACTACCCGGCTTGAGGGGCCGCGACCTGCAATGCTGGTGCCCGCTCACGAGCGAATGGTGCCACGCCAACGTGCTGCTGCGCCTGGTCAACGATCCCTTCGCCCTCGCGCGTCTGCTCGCAAGCGAAGTACTTCGGCTGGCCGCATGAACGAACTGCGCACCTTCGCCAGCGATGTTACGCCGTGGCCAAAGCGCCGCGACGACTGGGAAGCGTGCGCTCGGCTCGCCGGCGAACTGCTCGAGCAACGCCAGCAACTCTATCCCGGCCTGGTCGAGCGGCAGAAACTGACCGCCAACCAGGCCGAGCGCGGCTTGCGCGTCATGGGTGCGATCGTGAAGCTATGGCAGGTCGTGCTGGCCTGTCAGGACTTGCCGGCGCCGAATGACTGCGCTGCCGCGCTGGGCGCCTCGCTGGCCGAGATGCAGACGGAGATCGCCGGCAGCCGCGACCGCCTTGGCCAACTCGCCGGCCGTTCGGAGGCCGATGGCGGCGATCTCCACAATGCAGAACTCGGCGAGGCTCTGTGGTGGCATCTGCAACCGGTCAGCGATGGTGGTCCGCCGCACATCTGGATACCGCACGGCCTGGCTCAATGGCAGCGCAGTCGCCCCAAGCGAGGACGCGCGGCGTGACCGATGAGCCCTTGTCACAAGGCTGCTCTGCGGTGGGGCACAATCGCCTACCCGGTCAGCAGGAAGGCGGCTGGGCCCCGCGCACCTGCCCTGAGTGCAGGAAGCTCTTTGAGCCCAAGGTGCGCAACCAGCTGTTCTGCGAACCGCAGCACAACACCGATTGGAACAACCGGGCTGGCGCGCGTGGCAAGGTGCTGACGCCGCTCGCCGCCGTCGCCCGCATGACGCGCAATGGTACCCAAGGACCGGCGGAGCTTCGCGAACTGGGGCGCCGCGCCAGCAACCGGCAGAACCAGCTGATCCGAGAATGGCGCGACGAAGATCGCAAGGCCGAGCGCATGGACGCGGGCGAGTTCCTACGCATGCGGGTCAAGTTCGGGCTGTTCGACCTGCCATGACCGCACAGGGCAAGATCGAGAAGGCGCGCTACGCCACCGACGCGAAGGTCAGGAAGTACGTCGCGCTGGGAAAATCGCTCGGCCTTGACGTCGCGTGGTTCGAGGTATCCCCTGACGGCTCGATTCGGGTCGGAGAGGCACGCAACCCCGAAGCCGAGCCGACGTCGGACTTCGACAAGTTCAAGGATCAGCTGTGAGCGTCCAGATCATCAAGTCCGCCCGCCCGGGCAAGCCGGTCACCTGGTACATCTATGCCTTTCGTGGCGGGCCACTGGTGCGCAAGGTGACGCAGCCGCGCAAGCCGACGCTGACCAAGGCGGACCACGAAGCGATCGCGGCCGCGCTGGTCGACGACCGCGCGATCGACCAACGCACGTTCCGCTGGGTCGTCCGCAAGTGTTGCCCGGTCAATCCGGCCAAGGACGCGACCGAGGCCAGCCCCGAATGGCAGGCTCTGTCGGACAACACCAAGCGGGTATGGCGCCCACATGTCGACGCGATCGAGACGAAATGGGGCAAGTTCCCGCCGACGATCTGGGACGATCCGCGCATGATCGCGAAGGTCGTGGCGTGGCGCGACACGATGAAGCACACGCCGCGCACCGCCGATATCGCCGTCCAGGTGCTGGAGTTCCTGCTGACCTATGCGCGGCTTCATGCCGTCGTGAAGCTGAACGTCGCGCGTGAAGTGCCGAGGATATACACCGGTGCCGATCGCGCCGACATCATCTGGCTGGCCGAGGATATCGCCAGGTTCGAGCAGGTGGCGATGAAGGGCGCCCGCAACCGACAGGCGCTGGTCGACGGGCTCAAGCTGGCGGCGGTTACCGGATTGCGCCGCGAGGATCTCGTGACGCTGACATGGCAGCAGGTCGGCGAGTTCGCGATCGTCAAGAAGGCGCTCAAGATCAGCCGCCGCAAGCGCCGCCGCGTCGTCATCCCGCAAACGCCCCAGCTCGAGGCGGTGCTGGCCGAGCTGCGCACGCGGCCGAGAGGCGAGGGGGTCGATACCGTCCTGGTCACCAATCACGGCAAGCCATGGTCGGTCAGCGGGTTCGGCACCAGCTTCACCGCGATCAAGAAGGAGGCCGGGATCGTCCATGTCGACGAGGACGGCAACGCGAAGCCCAAGCACCTTCACGATGTGCGCGGCACCTTCTGCACGATGCTGCTGACCGAATGGGAACTGACCGACGAGGAAGCGGCCGACATCATGGGCTGGTCACCGACCCGCGTCGCGCAAATCCGCAAGGTCTATGTTGACCACAAGCGCGTCGTTGTGGCACTTGGCGAGCGCATCGCTGCAAAACAGATTGCAAAACAATCTCGCAGCGGTCACCAAAACTGACGTAAAATCAGTCGGTTGCGGGTATAGCACAATGGTAGTGCAGCAGCCTTCCAAGCTGAATACACGGGTTCGATTCCCGTTACCCGCTCCAACCTCCCCCGAGATTTGGCCACGCTAAATCGCGATCAGCGGCGGTTCGGCAGGCCTCGCGCAGCGAGGGCCGACGACTACGCCTCCAGTCGCTGTACCAATTTCGCCCGGATCGCCGGCCATTCGTCGTCCACGATCGAGAAGAACACCGAGTCCCGCCATGATCCGTCCGGCCGCGGCTGATGCTTGCGAAAGGTTCCCTCGAACGTCGCACCCAGCTTCTTCATCGCAGCCTGTGACCGGGTGTTGCGGATGTCGGTCTTGAGCTGGACACGGACCATCCCGCTGGCAAAGGCGTGGTCGAGCAGCAGCAATTTCGCCGCCGGGTTGATCTTCGTCCCCTGCGCCGCCGGCACATACCAGGTACCGCCGATCTCGATGCCATGCTGCGCGGTGCGGATATCGAGATAGCAACTCTGCCCGACGACATTGCCGGCGGGATCGATCACAACGTACGGGATCCAGCGGCCGGCATCGCGCTCGCCGAGCAGCCAGTCGAAATAGGCGTCGAAGCCCTGTGCGATGTTGAACGGCTGCAGCGTCCAGATCTCCGGGGTCGACCCGGCAGCAGCCAAGGATGCGCGGTGACGTTCCTCGGTCGGTTCGAGCGTGACGTGCGCGTTGGACAGGATTGTCGGGTTTGGTGTCGCGGTCACGCCTGGCTCTTCTCCGCCGCCGCCCTGAGCCCGTCCAGCGTCGCGGTCGGGGTGATCGCCTGGCTGTCGAGATGGCAATGCAGGATCGCCGGCTTGCCCGATGCTAGCGCGCGCTCGAAGGCGGGGGCGAATTCGGCTGTGGTCGTTACCGTCTCGCCATGGCCGCCATAGGCTCGGGCCAGCGCGGCGAAATCGGGATTGGTGAGGTTGGTTGCCGAGATGCGCCCGGGAAAGGTCTTTTCCTGGTGCATG
>Ga0105239_10000877_pt1 | contig 42739 bp, 41 predicted proteins | sample KBSC44metaG_FD_92761 | JGI IMG/M metagenome (GOLD analysis project Ga0105239, IMG submission 92761) | Corn rhizosphere microbial communities from Kellogg Biological Station, Michigan, USA - KBS C4-4 metaG | ecosystem: Host-associated > Plants > Roots > Rhizosphere > Soil | place: Michigan, USA...
CAAATGTCCCTGCTGGCGAGTATTAGTTATGCTGTGTGGCCCATCCTACACACGCTCCTTGCCTCCCCTAGTTGAAGAGCAGGGGTTCAGCCTTGTGAACGCCGTGGCATCCTGCTGTCATGCGACGACGCTGTATCGGCTAGTTCTCAACTTCAAGCAACTGAGAATTCCTAGCTATGGAACTATAAGACAAAGCGGTATGTTCTCCAGACAGCAAGAATAAACATAAAATACCTTGCATCCGCTATCACATATTGTGACTTGTCCTTCACGTCGTTGGTTGGTAGTGGGGATTGCCAACGATCCCTGTGACGTGCATTGATAATAAACCGGCCAGGTCATCTGTTTGCCCACGATTCTCCGCTTAAGCCCTGGGACTTCGCTTGTCGGAAGGCGGTTGGTTGCACTAGAGAGCGAAATCTGCAACGTGCTGCACTTTTGCCTTGTAGGTCGCCTGACACCTCATTCAGCAGAAGGTAGCATCTTAGCACAACTCCATTGGTTTTGCCTCGACACGTAACAACAACGAAGCCACGCCATCACCATCCTAATTGCACTATGCTAGGAAGTTGATATCAAATCAAATATTGCAGCAGAATGGTCAAGCGATTGATCAAAAGTGCCACTCGGCATTAGTTTAGCTCTGGGGAGAAATCGAAATGGACCAGCTAATTTTCCACTTTTACCACTCGACCCCCCTTTTAACTTTTGTTTTGAATGGCGTTTAGTCTCCAACATCGAAAATTATCCCTCGGCCGATGAAGCAATTGCTGTCACAGGGAGTTTTCACAGGGAGTTTTGTAAAGCACGTGTTTCGGGACTGCTGATGTACGATGGGGTTCTCCTCTCTCATGAAAAGGATAGACAAGGCCCAAGCTGGGAAGAAAGCCTTACAGGATACTGCCAATTATGTCGAGAAAGCTATACCAATCGTCCAGACGATTCATGCTGGATATGCAAGTCGGACTTATCGCTTCAAGAAGATGGTGGATAACGTGGGTAACGTTGCTGGGAATATCAACGACATCGTGGAAAAGGCCAAGGAGTTCGTCCCTGAGATGCAGGTGATGGGCAAGTCATTCGCCTACTCTGCAAAGATCTTCCTCCATTTCAATTCGATCGCGGCAGCGGCTGGGATTGGCACCAGCATCGTCCTGGCCTACCAGGGGTTCAAGGTCCTCCAGTTGATCGACTCCCGTCTCAAGGACATTGGAACCCACCTTGCCGCTCAGACAGCCCTCATTGCCCAAAAGGACTTCCCACGATACGTGCACAACATGATACGGGAGAGAGTCACACAAACATCTCTCGATGCCGACTGTGATCACTGGTTCTTTGTGTTCCATCCAGATAATGACTGGTATCCGGGCTTTTATGACATCGTGGCGAGCGAGCCGATAGGACCACAATTTTGCGGCTACACCAACCAAATCGACACGGCCTTTGCATTCATGCTCGCGGCGAGGGAACGCATCAGGAGCAAAGAGCGCCGAGCTCGGGCAGAAGGCCAACACATTCGTCCGACAAAGCTACATCTCCTGATCCCTGCATATCAGCCCATGGTCATTCCCGAGGCCCTCGAGATCCCCGAGGAAATTGGAGACTTCAAGATAGAGGGCCGCATCAATAGCGGGAGGGAGTTCGTCTGGCTCAACTTGCCCGAAGGCCAGAGACACTATGTTCAGAATATCGGCAATTTTGTCCCACCGGCTCAGGGTTGGTTCGACTGGGCCATGTCGGCTCTAAAGCTATCAGACCCACCACCAAAGCTCGGCAAGCGTAGGGTCTTGGGAACCGGACCAGCATCGGCCGAAGGTGGCGGAGACGATTCAGACATTCCTGATGATAGTGGTGAGGAGCAGGAAAGAAATCTTGATGGTCAGGATGCACGCGCTGCACGCGATGCAATGCCGCTCGATCGCCGCCATCGAGAGCACCATGGAATGCGCCATCGCCGACACCGGCGGCGAGATTCTACCACCACCAGCTCGCGCTACGCGGAGAGGGGGCATTCTCGACATGAGTGAGATCCTAAGGTATTTCGAGCCCAGCTTGCAATTTGAAAGGGTCGAGCTGTGGGACTAAACCGGTCGATACTGAGAAATTTGGAAGTAGATTGGTGGATTTTGTACGAAAGAAATGGAGGCAGAACTATACACGATATTTCAAATTTGTTTCCTATTTTCTATATTATTGTTATACTATACATTTCTTTCAATGTTAATATTATGTTCCGGATCCCGCGCTATGCCTAATGGTGCCAATCGTTTCCAACTCAATCCAGCTGATAAAACAGCGTTTGAACGCTATGCCTGCCCAATGATGATATCGTGAAAAAACATTAGATTACTTAAAAGGATCGAATATGTGGTCAGGTGCGCAGTTGGTCTGAATAAATGTTTCTTCGTATCATCGTCAAAGGAGTGTGAGAAATGGAGTCGCGATCAATGTTCCAGGTGAGATTGAGATGAGTCATCATTCCATTTTACAACTTGGCCCAGGTGGTAGGATGTTCGGTGCTGGTGGTGGTCTCAGTAGTTGCGACACTGGTGGTTGTTGTAGGGACGCTAGTAGTGGTGGTTGTAGGGACACTGGTGGTGGCAGTTGAGCTGGAGCCCCAACCGGTAGTGGTCGAGCTAGTACCCCATGCAGAGGTGGAAGTTGAGCTGGCACTGCTGGTGGTCTTTGTCGAACTTGTCGACGTGGAAGTAGTGCTAGAACTGCTGCTATTGCTAGTCGAACTAGTGCTTGTGGACTTGGTAGAGCTGGTAGTGGAGGTACTATGAGGATGAGGTGGCTTGGTGGTAGTAGTAGTGATCACCACGCTGCTGGTGGTAGTAGTGGTGGTGGTTGGCTTAGGAGGAGGTGGAATGGCAATGGTCACAACGTATCCCCAGACGTCGATATAAGTGATGGTTTGGCATTGATGGCATTGTCCAGGAGGATAGTAGGTGCCCCATCCAGATCCGGTTGGTGCAGGTTGAGTGACTGTGATGGTGACAGTTTTCGTAACAGCAGCAGGGCAGCTAGAGGCTGGTGGCGGGGGTGGGGGAGGAATTACTGTAATGGTCGTTGGCTTGGCCGTGGTAGCTGGAGGTGGTGGTGGAGGTGGGTGAGGGTAGTGAGTGGGAATAGGATAGCATGTGGTGGTGGTGAAGTATTGGGTAGTCAACCAAGTAGAATAGTAAGTGGTTCCAGAATGGATCGCAATGGGAGTCGAGCAAGGAATGAACGATGTCTTGGTAATCCATTCAGTGGTTGTGATAGTCGTCCAAATCTCAGTCGGCTTAGCAGTTGTACTCGTGGACGCAGTTGTGCTAGTAGGCTTTGTATGTCCCTTGGTTGTGGTGGAGGTTGAACTCGAGCTCGTCCATATGGTGGAAGAGCTGGTGGTGCAAGGGGTGGTTGTTGTTGATGAAGAGCTGGTGGTGCAAGGGGTGGTGGTCGTCGTAGAGGTAGAGGTAGAGCTGGTACCCCACTTCTCGGTGGTAGACGAGCCAGTAGAGACCGATGTAGTGGTGGACGAGCTGGAGGTGGTATACAAAGATGTGGTGGTTGAAGCCGAAGTAGTCGTCACGGCAGTTGTAGTGCCGTTGCCCCAGCCTTCCGCGTATGGGAGAGCCACAGATGTGCCAGCGATGGCAGCAAGAATCAAAGAGAGTGATTTGTGCATTGAGATTTCCTGGAGTTTCTTTCTTCTTTGACACAGGGGGTTTTGCTATAGATCAAGGGTGTATCGAAAAGACAGGTACAAGAAGATGTTCAGCAAAGCGAGTGTATCTCAAGGAGGAAGCGAGTGTGTGTTTGCAAATGCAAAGATAGCGAGTGTTGGTTGGATGGTTTCTTATTTGTTTGATGGTGGAAAGGGAAGACAGACCTACCATGATGCAGATGCATGGGATTACTTATACCTAGCGAGTCACCAGCTTCTGATGGATGAGACATTGCTGACCACATGCGGTCTGGAATGGGTGTGGGCGTCGAGGGTAGTACTGGGATCCTGGGATGGCGAGAGTGTGTGATGTGAAGGTGTTGTGATGCGTGTGCACACGGCGAAGGCGGGAGAAGGTCGGAGAGGAGAAGGCAAGGAAGCGAAAGGCTGAGTCGTGCAGCTGCCCAGCAGGTAAAAGACGCAGAGGCCACTATACCATCTATGGCCTAGCCTATCCTCCATTACCCGAGAATGGAAAGTCGCTCGAGCTCGGCTGCCACATGGCCATCGACGGTTTAAACGCGGCGTCTCAGTAAGGAATGGTGCCTGGGTTGCTTATTTGCCTCTCTGGGCCATTCATTGGCTGCATTCCACGTGATGCTGCACGCTATTGGTGTTATTTTTGGCAACAATCGTCACTTCCCTCTGGAACCGTGGTGGCTGTCGGGAGGTACCAAACCACTCACCTCATACGACGCTGCCATATCGTTACCACACAAATCTGGCCACAGTCCACATCGCCCAATGCCACTCTCTCTGCTCATGCTTCCCGCTCATTGATCAGTTCCGAGACAAGGCTCTGGGTCTAACGAGGCGTAAGCTTCGTAGCCTCGGAGCCAGGTCCATTTCAGACCCATCGTCTATCGGCAACTGATTTCCATAGCGTCTAAAGCTGAGCTTCAGTTAGAAACCACGCCACCTTTGTCATCCTTGGACGTTGCCAGAGAGTAGTCGCCGAGCACCAAAGGACCAGAGAAAGTCAAATCGGACTCCACGAGGCTGTGTATGTCCTCTGTGACATACCGAGGCATCCCCTATCTCAAAAGAAGACTATGGAGAAAGACACCCATGACCAATCGTGCCACTATTCCAGACGGTGATCCCTGCTACCAAGCACCCATCCGGTTGAGAAGGCTCACCCTTCTGTGAACTCGGTACCTCGTATCCTACGCACTATGCTTTAACTAGCCCAACTTGAGTCCTCGGTATCCACTTTGCCTCTAGAATAGTCAGCTGCCTCACACCTGCACAGGTTTTCACGCCATCCATCAACTCTGTAATGATGACTCCTCCAACAATTGGTCATTATTGCCATCCCCAGTACTCCGAGGTTTAGTGGGATTAGATTTACTCATGATCTTACTCCATCATAAAGGCATCAATTGGTCAGCCTGGCTTGTCCTCGAGGCTGACAATATGTTGAACCCATAATTGGCGACTGGGTGTTTAGCGAGTCAATTCCTCGCAACCAGGGTCAGCCGTGGATCTCGTCAACCAACTCTAATCGACATGGATGAGTAGTAGAAAGAGAATAGTGGTCGACTATAGCCATTCCGGAATCCCGCGCGATGGTCATCCACACTATTTCAGAAATGGCCATATGAGCAACAGCCATAACATTGAGTAGCGTGACAATAACAAAGTTCCCAAAAATAACCTGAGACATAGTGAGGTTATCTATTCACTACACCATGTGTTTGTTCTCCCATCGAAACGGTCAAACTCGAGTCGCATGTTGATGGTTATCCACAGAATTCACCTGAAGAGTAACCATATCAACACACTCAACACCTGTCAGGTCGATGATTGAACGCCTGATGCATTGTACATCCTGCACCCCACACGGCCTTCCAGCAAAACCAAAAGAACCACAACCAAAGTCAGGCAACTCTTCGGCAAGGATAACCAAGAGCCTGGAGACCCCAACGTGGAAGAAAGTCTTGACCATATCGAGTAGCTGTTTGTCAATGTACTCCTGCAGCTGCAGTCATCCTGAAGGATTTCTCCTCGCAATATCGCAGCCCACGCACAAACAACTCAACACTTGTGAACGAGCACAACACCCACATCCAGCGACTATGCAAGTTGTAGGTGTATGGCTTTACCGAATTGCAATCACTTTGCCCTCGATAAATATTGAACCATTCTCTTCAAAAAAGCAGGCATGCTCAAAGTATTTGCCGCCTTCGGTGGCCAAGCTCACCTCAGACTCAAGTACACCTCCCCTCGAAATTCGAAACCTAACCAATCCATCTTCTCTGTGACAAGGATATCGGATTTTCTAGATGCAAAGACATTGCGTACTTCGTATCCGCGACACACCCTCAACCTGATTCCCTCCGCCATATCCACCTATCAATTGCATGACAATTCAGCATGCCCATCGTTCGAGTCTTTCATCCTCGAGAGGTCATTGTTTGAAGACGAATCTGATGTGATTCAATTCAACCAATGCACCTGTACATGTATCCCCGCCAGACATGGACCACTGAAGAATACGTGCTGAGCTTGAAGATACCTACGGTATAGCTTCGATCACCGCTGCAAGCTTCCACTTGCACGGTTTACCGAAGTGGAGTCCCGAAAAAAAATAGGCAGGTTGGGCTTTGTTCGAGGCAAGCACACCTCAAAGTCTTCTCTCGTGCCGTCTGCTGTTCCCGTGGGTGACAAGTGTCTGGTCATTAAGGGTACCATGCTGCAGGTAGGGATTAGGGCATGGGATATCCAGAGATATTTTGGTCGGTAAAAATAGGTGGTTACTAGGGATGTGGCAGTGAGTAGCACAGTATCTGTGCAGCTTCTCATCACCGCGGTCTGCAATGCAACACCTGAACCCCTATCATGGGAAGCCTGATAAAGCTTTTGCTTACCAGGAAGCTGATTGAGTAGACATCATGGATGTCAGTTCATTCCCGGGGCAGAATGGCGGTAATGTAGGGATAATCATTTGATCTGAGCTGCTGGACTAGGATGTCAGCATCAGGCTCGAAAAGTGGAGATTGTGTTCAATAGTCTTTGAACAACAGTTTTCAGACAGAAGTGAGAAGATAAATTTGGCTGGTTTGTCTAGACATTGCATCCGGATTTGCGTTTCGAAAAACTCAAACACCATGAAAAATGCTCCTCTGGCCCCAGCGGCCTCATCATGTCACCAAAAAGAACCGGTGAAAGGGTCGACTAACCTTTCGCATCAAATCATAACATGACTCCCAACTCTGGGAGAAATCACTCAGGCTTGAGCGGATGTTAGCCAATACTCGACTAAAATAACACCTAAGACACATTTACCTTCAGCGTGCCCCGCCGACTCCTCATCTCATCAACTTTACGTTTATCGTCCTCAAACTTCTTCAACATCTCATGGTGCTGTTCCTTCCGCTTCTCACGCATCTGGAACCGGTAGAAGTCCTCAAGACCCTTATTCTTCTCTTTATGCTTCTCCGCCAGCTCTTTAATTTCCTCGGCACGGGCACCGCCCTTCGAGCCTCGAGTAACGGTAATAAAGCCGTCCTCGTCAGGCATTTGTCGTTTCCGTGCGTTTTCCTTGGCCCGCGCCTCCTCCATCTGTGCATACGCCGTCATGAAGCCGTTCACGCTCCTCAGTAGCTCCTTCCGCGACGGGAATTGTAGGTGTTTATGGTGCTCGTATCTCGTGAGACCGAATCGAGGCGCGGACTCCTCGGTGTCCTCCCATTCGACGGTGGCGCCCGTCTTTGCGGCGCGGCGAGCCGCTTTCAGGGTGAGTTCCATACTCGGCCGGTCGACGAAGACCACGATCGCCGTAGAGCCTGTAGGGTGGAGTTCTGAGTCGAAGACCTTGGGCAAGGAGTACTTGTCCAGCCCGGCTGAGAGTTCCTCGGCTGTCATTCGCTTCCTCTTGCGACTGTTGGACCTTGTCACTGCGGTTGTGCTACTAGTCTGCCCGTGGGCTTTCTCGGAGAAGTGCACCCTTTCGACCCTACCTCCATCTAGCTGCGTTGTGAATAGGTTTCTCAAAGATTGCATGCTCGCGGTGACCGGGATGTTGACCAGGAATAACGACCTCGGTGCATCTTCGTCGGGGGTTTGGGGGTCGTGCGGTCGGATGTAGAGATAGTGCTTTGTTTGTTCGGGGAACGATTTCGTGACTGGAAGTTTTATTGGCAAGGCTATGCAGCCGCCTACCTCTCGCGGGACTTTAGCCATTGCAGGGCAGATACTGCGAATTACTGCGGCGTTGTGGCTAGACATTCAATCTTCGAGATGGAACTTTTTTGGGCGGGTAGTCTGTCGCGACGGAGATAATAAGTGCTTGGCGTGCTTAGTTCCGACAGATCTCCAACTTCGAAAGCATCATCAAAGGAACTTCAAGTTCAGCAGACGTACTGTGTTGTTGGCTTTCACCCACATCACAACCTCGACATCCAAACATGCGGACAACAATTTTACATACTACATCGCTCGCGGTGCGATACAGCCGATCACACTGCTCGATCGGGCGCCTAGCACAGCCCTACTTCCGCTCCCTCTCGTCCACAGCAACCCAACAAGCAACAGCTCTCCCTATAACCGCAACGGGTCCGCCACCGCGGGCACCCGTGCCTCAAACATCACAATATGGCAACCGGATAGAAGAGCGCAAACGGAAAGCGCAGCTCCTGGAGAAGGGCAAAGAGCTCCGCGCCGCCCAAAATGCAACGGGCAAGACCAGCCCTCTCAAACGCCGCTTCTGGAAGGATGTGCACGTCAAGGAAGTCCCGGAGGGGTACCAGATCCTCCTGGACGGGCGCGCCGTGCGGACGCCGAATAAGTCGATCATCACGATCCCGAAATCCAAACCACACCTTGCGCACGCGATCGCGATCGAATGGGACTTGCTGGAATCGGCGCAGCAGGCGCTGAAGAACCACAACATCCCCATGACCTCGATGATCGCGCGGGCGCAAGACATGGTGGAAGCAGAATCTCGGGGCGACATGACAGCACGCGACGAGATCATCACGGTCATGATGCGGTACCTGGACACGGACACGTTGCTGTGCTGGGCACCGGCGCAGACGACGCACGCCGCCGTGCAGACCGAGATGCACGACACACGCACTTCGTCGCTGCGCGACATCCAGATCCGCACGGCCACCCCAATCATCAGCTTCCTCACCTCCACCATCTGGCCGGGCGTCGAGCTGAAGCCCATCCTCGACGAAGACAGCATAATGCCACTCCGCCAGTCGGAAGTCACGCGCAGCGTCATCCGGGGGTGGATCGCGGGGTTGCCGGCGTTTGAGCTTGCGGCGCTGGAGCGCGCGGTGCTTGCGGGCAAGAGTCTGCTTGTGGGCGCGAGGTTGTTGGTCGAGTGGAGCGAGGAATTCAGGGAGTTGCAGCAGCGTGGTGGTGAGGAGAAGCGGTTTGGGATTGAGGAGGCGGCCGAGGCGGCGAGTTTGGAAGTGAGATGGCAGACGGGCATGTGGGGAGAGGTCGAGGACACGCATGATGTGGAGAATGAGGATGTGAGGCGCCAGTTGGGGAGTGCGGTCCTGGTTGTCAGTGGGCATCGATAGATTGATAGTCTGACCTGAGCGGGTACGGGGTATATATTCGTGTATGGAGATATACATGTACAAAATAACACTTCGACTATTGTCATTGATACATAGATCTATGGCCACAGGCATCGCTATCAGCGCAAGACAGGACTTGTTTCCTGCAGCAATAAAGGAACCTGCACAAGCATCTGACTGTTTCGAAAAGTCGTTTCCTATAGACCACTTTCCTTGAAACAGATGATGTCCTCGACAAAAGCCCAACCTCGATCTCAAACTCAATAATCGACATCATCATAATACCTGGGCCTCTCCCTCCTCGCACGATGACTCGTCCGCGGCATGGCCCTGCTAGAAATACGCCTTCCACTCGGCGCACTCTCGTAGTCCTTCATCGACCCAGCCGTTCCGTCATCCCAATCTTCCACCATCCTATTACTTGACCGGCGACTGATCTGCTCAGCCATGATGCCACCACCACCACCACCACCACCACCGGACCCTCGCGACGCAGCCTTCGCGAGCCGCTTCTTCTCCTCCTTGTCATACTTCAGCCTCTCGACCTCTCTGCGACCCACGCCGCCGGTGTTGACTTTCTCAGACCAGATACCGGATCTCGGTTTGCCCGGGTACACGCCGCGCCGGACCTTGCGTTTGCGGTTGAAGTAGGTCAGTGAGATGTAGAAGCCATGGATGTGTGAGGGGATCACGGCGAGGAGGAAGAGGAGGCAGTTGAAGATCAGGTCTTCGTTGGGACCGCACAGGAGCGCGACTGCCAGCGGCGGGAAGAAGATGTTTAGCAGGGCGATGATTACCCGCTTGAACATTGGGATCCGCATGGCTGGAGCGAGGCCTCTCGAGGCTTCTTTGGTGGGATTTTTGTTTGTTGAGATTTTGGTTTGATTTTTGGAGTTTCGGTTCACAGATTTTGTCAAGTGTACAGGCCTGAAATTTATATTCTCGTGACGTTCAAGTCTAGAGTCTAGACTAAGAGAAGTCGGCAGATTTTGTGTCTCTGATGCTGTAACTTCTCGGTCCTCGGGACCGACAAATGAGAAGATCTCAAGTGACACAGTTATAATCCGAATCTGATGCCTGTAGTAGTTCCTCTCGTCCAACGTCGCTTGTTATGCCCGCTAGGACTGGAACGATGTCTTGCTATGCTTTCGAAAGGTAGTATTAGAGGCTTCGGAAGTTGGTACTTGTCTCGGAGCTCATTCACTAGACAGGCACGCGCGAAGCACCGACGATGAGGAGTCATTCGAAGCAAAAACACATGGCAAAGTATATTATCTTTAAAACGGCCGTCAAGCAGGATGTTATGTAGTCAACTCACCGTCTGGACCTCGAGAGCTCATTGTGGCGGTGCACACGTTTTCCACTTCACTGTACAACTCATTCCTTACCTTAAGGGGTCAAGAGAGTATTGGCATAAACGCAGGGACTGTGCTCACGGCTGGGTGAGGTCGAGCAGTGGTACGCCGTCGCTTACCTGGAGCGAGAAAAATGGCTCCTGGGTAGGTTAGCAGCGAGACTGTTCCGCAGTGATGAAAACAGTATGCACGAAAAACATGGAACGAGCCATGGGCCATGCCGATCGTTGGGGAAGGCACCCAATAAACCAACTGATGATAACGGTAGGCTGCAGACTAAGGCGTTGCTAAACGATGTCAAGACATTTCGATCCTCCGGAATCCAAGGAAATAGGGTAGGTCAACATGGAAAGAGGTGATCAGTCTCGTCAGCCTCATACGTCATGAGGCACCAGCGACCACTGCGAAGTGGAATGACTGTGGCTTGTGCGAATCGGAGGAATGCCGATGGGGCGTGAGGGTGTGGCTGTTGAGCGGGCAGGGATGCCGAGATCTGAGGGCGTGGGTTGGGCGTGTTAAGGTTTATGCTGTCTGTACCCTGAACTCTCACACCTGTAACTTGTGAGTGGCCGATAATCGACGAGAAACATTAGACGGGGGATTGTTGCTGATCACTTCCCTCCACATCGATTAGGTTCGATATGGTCCTTTTATCCGATCATACTCCGTACTCCGTATGTATGTACGAAGCAAGGTTCAGACTTCTTGGTATACAGAGACGATATGTCTTGAACGATTGGTGGTGAATATGTAGCATCTGTGACAGGGCAAGGGGTGCTGGCATGGGGTGCTGGCAAGGTCGTATTGCTTTGTTCAGCCAGAGAGCCCTAGACTCACTCTGACAGAATTCGAGGAGGCATCATAGATTTCTCTTCTGAAGAGTAGCATTGTCGATGCTTAAAACCCTGTTAAATCACGACTACCCATCAGTAGGTAGTCAACATAATATCATTCCACAAGAGGAGATTTGACACGGGGTCTGGGCCGCATTTTCATAAGCATACTTCACGTCAAAAATCCTACCAAAGTTAGAATAAAAAACAATGATATCACAACCGAGGGTCCGTAGCACCGCATGAACGACGTCAGACTTCAATGGAAAGATTGTTTGGTACCAGTCCACAGCACTCTGCAGACACAATATGCTTGAGATTGTATTGGAGTTCTTTGTCTAACTAGAGTCGCGGACTCGAGGGTTCCAATCCAGATGCTGATCAAGGGGGGAATAATTTTGTTCATCAGCCATTGTTCATACAACATTAGAGAATAATCATTTGATATTTCACAGCACGTCCATCCGCCGATCGAAATAGGTGTCAACTTGTATTAACAGTCGGACCAGTTGCTGTGGGTGTCGTAGCATTGTTATCTTCTCCCTTCCCAGGCAAAGGATATGGGCTGAAATCCCGACTGCTGGTGCTAAAATTGGACTGCACAGGTGGGTGCTTTTCACCTGGGTTACTCCCGGTGCTAGGCTTGAACGCATGATGGGGAAATTCATGATTGTTCGCAGTTGGAGTGGTCATGGAACTGGGCTCGGCGGATATCGGACTGGGGACGCCATCTGCATTGCTGTCATTGTCTAGAGTAACCGAGTTGAGTCCATGAAGACCGCCCTCAATGTCTCTGACCAGTCTGACAAATTCTTCTGGAACAAGCCCACTCTCTCCAGTTCGTGGGTCTTCTGCCACCAACCAGCCCTGTCCATGTCGATAAGACACTAAAATTATTTGTCCTTCTTTTAGCGCTAATTCGTTTTGATGTTCGCTTTCAAAATCGAACAACGCGACAGCTTTCCCGTGCATCTCTTCATCTGGGCTCGCGATTGTAAAGGAGTAATCCTTAGAGAAGCGCGCATCATCATCAGCTTCTGAGCCATCATCTTCTGACATGGGTTCGTCAGTGGTGAGGGCCGGCGATGCATTCCGGTGTATGGGTTTGGCAAAGTTCGAGTCTCGGTGTTGAGGTTGTCGAGGAAAGCGCAGGTTGTGATTCTCGTAGGTCTCCACGGCTTCTCCAGGTCCGTTCATTTCATCTTGATGGCCTGCAGCCCCAACGAGAATACCAGGATTGGGACCTGCTGCTCCGGGAGACCGCCCTCTTTCATTAGACTTGTGCTTTTTATGTCGACTAGTGGTGACAATGGGAGATTGGATGTCATCATCCTCGCTATATGGCGGGCCACCATCATTGAATGTCATGGCTGGTAAGCGATCGCGTTGAGTCAAGGACTGTGTAACTTCTGATATCCATGGCGGTGTCGCGGACCACTGTCCTCTTCCATCTTCCCAAGTCGAGACTGCAGGATCGGACAACCTCCTGGCTTCGCTTGCTGGAGTAGACATTCCCGAGGGTATAGGAGGCGGGCCATAATGTAAAGGATGAGTCGTTAAATAGGCAAAGTCTCTTACTAATGTATAAGGGAGACTCGAGTGGAATGCAGGGAATACGTGGGAGACGGGTCGCGATTGTTGATTAGGTTGAGAGCCCCTCGAAGCAGTGGAGTAGGAGGACATGCGACGCTCGGCATAGGAAGTTGGTCTCTGCGAGCTAGTCCTCCGAGGAGTGGGAGTACTTGTGATTAAGGGAGGTAATGAGGTTGTTGTTGTATTTGTCGCAGCGAGAGGCGGTGACATGGTGGGTGGTGAGGCTGTGATGGTGGCCATGATGACCGACAAAAAGGACGAAAAGAGCGGTCGCCAGAGATTGGCAGGTGACAAGGGAAGGAGGGTAGTCGTAGTCGATAAGAGGAGGAGAATGGTCGAGTCTTTGAACGGCGCGTGTGCAGGAGGATTGAGTGAGCTGAAGACTGAACAGGGCGGCTGGAAGGGCTAGAAGGGAAGGCGCTTGGTGGTGGGTATTCGCTTAGCCCGATTTGCGAAAAAAGCGAGAGTCGAGAAGTCGAGGTTCGAGACTGAGCGGGAGGGCGTGTGGTGAAGGAGAAGGATGGAGATATTGGACGTTGAAGATATGAGGGGTTGAGTGGCACCGCAGCGCGCGGTTAATTGGGAGAGGAGGACAAGTTGTAGGGAGAAGAGAAGAGATGAGATGTGTACAAGGTCGGTTGTAAACGTGCCTGTGGAGGCTTCTGGTTGGGGGAAGCCAGTGGAGGGACGAGGGTTGTTGGAATTGTGCATATACTTAGGGATCTAAATATAGCGTGGGCCGAAACAACAGGGTCGAGGGAACCAATGTCATCCAAGGTGATGAGAAGAGCACCACGATTAGTAGAAGAAGTGAAAGACGTGCAGTGCAGGTGATGTTGGATATACGACAGACAATACGATTGTTTAGGTGAGATGCATGGATACTGTACGGAGCCTACTTAGTAGCTTTGTTATAGAAGCCCGCGCGGCAGACTGACTCTATCCAATTCCTCCAGCCGGAAGGAGTGGGAATTGGGAGGCGTGCGTGAGCCTAGAGTCACTAACCAGGTAACTAAGTGGCCAGCTGAGAAGGCGCAGTCAGTGCCAGTCACTGCTATCAGGTTAACGGACGCTTTGGGGCCCCGGCAATCGGCCGATGCATTACAATAATTGAGCACACGGACGCTGGGTCCATGCCATCCTGCAAAGGTACCTATGTACTTGTACAGAACGTAACTACGTGCCTCAGGTTTGTAATCTGTCTTCTGCCGCGCAAATAGGCAGCCAAAATCACCATTATCATTGGCGTTGAGGCTCTCGTTCAATGACATTGCTGGATTCCAGTCAGGCATTGAAGACTTCCACAGTGGCCCCAGGCAGGATTCATGCGGTGTACATGTACTCCGTACAGCGTCCCTCGTCCTCGTGGTTGCTCAGCACGAGGAGGAAGGAGTAAATCACTCGTGGCGGCCCTGTCGAGTTCCTGCCTAGCGACCAGAGCCGCAGACGCCAGTGTTTCAGGTTTCGGTGCCTAAAATCACTTAGGGACCGCCCTAGAGCAAAGAGGCAACTCAGCCGAGCGGTCGAGTCTCCTCTCCTCGAGATCACGTGATCGTCACCAAACTCCAACAAACAAATACTTTCCTCCCACGCGATTTCCATACCAGGCACCACCGCAACATGTAATTAGCAATTCATACAACGGCCAGGTTGATATCAATTCAGGTAAGCTTCACTTCCTAACCACCCCCATTCTTCGCATTATGATGATACACAATATTGGAGCTGTCCTATTCAACTTTGAGGAGACACTTTTTTTACTGGTTATTCAACCGTACCTGATTTCCCAATTTCTCATTGATATATCATAATAACCACAAAGACTTCTCCTCCACCAAAATTGCTGACGTGTCCTTTGATCAAGTCCTTGCTATGTCAAGCTGACACCTGACCACTCATCATCCTTCCGCTGCATTTCCATCATGTCTGGGGACCCCCGGCTTGCCCGTCTTCAAGGGCGGACTGCCACACCTCAAACTCCGCCCCCGGCTGTTCCTTCAACACCACCGGTCCAAGAACAGTCCAAACCACAGAGCACAGTAGCCAGCGTCGATGGCCCTCTCGACACACCGACCTCCACCACCCCCTCGGCCTCTGCCGCTCCTACCACCACCCCACCCGAAAAAACCGACTTCAAGCTAAAATTCTGCACCGTCTGTGCCTCTAACAATAACCGAAGCATGGAAGCGCACCTCCGCCTCTCGACCTCCGACCACCACTACCCAGTAATATCCTTCGGCACAGGCTCATACGTACGGCTTCCCGGCCCATCCATCTCGCAACCGCAAGTCTACAACTTCAACACCACCTCATACACGAAAATGTTCGAGGAGCTACAAGCCCAAGACGCCCGGCTGTACCGTAACAACGGGATTCTCAACATGCTGGATCGCAACCGCAACATCAAATGGGGCCCAGAGCGGTTCCACGACTGGATCGTTGGTGCCGCGCGCATGGAAGCCCTAACCCGGGGCGACAAGGGTGCTGACGGCACGGAAGGCGGTGTCGTGGACGTGATCTTCACCTGCGAAGAGCGCTGTTGGGACGCCGTGGTCGACAATCTACTTGACAGAGGTGCTCCGCTGAATAGGCCTGTACATGTCTTCAACGTCGATATCAAGGATAACCATGAGGAGGCGCTCGTCGGTGGCGGTGCGATCCTCGAGCTGGCTGATGCCCTTAACGAGGCAGCTTCCCAGGAGCGCCAAGTTAATGGTGCTTCTGGATGGGAGAACGGTACGGGTGCAGCGAGGCTGGGCTTCGACGAACGTGTCCCCGATATCCTTGCTGCTTGGCAAGAACGCTGGCCTAACTTGCCTGCTCAGTGGACCTTGTCTTGGTTTTAGCCGCAAGGTCGCTGAGAAAGTGAAGCGGCCTTCTTCGTCTGGGCTGGCATTTTTGGTTACCTTTCGGCCTTTTTTCATTGAGCGATGGCGCTGGTGGCGTTTATACATGACTATAAATGAAAGTAAATGAGATAAGGGAGAAGGAGGGAGGAGCATATCACAATGACGAAGTCGATCTAGCACCAAAAGTCGACAGCTCTCCTCTACTACCTTGTGGGATTGATATATATATTAATAGATGACGATCTCCTTGCTTCAAGTTCATCATGAGACCGCAATCTTTCCGTCTGTCTGTAAATGGTCACTGCGCGAACCGTTTATTCCTATCCCATGTAAACGCTCCCTCACAAACCAAGCACCACCACCATATCTCTACCCAGAAAATCGACATGATCAACGCTATAACTTCCCCTCCCTCCCCTCCTTCATGACATCTTTCCTCCACGCAACTTCGACCTCTCTGGGGCCCTCCTTGCTGAACTTGACCAAAACCACTCTATCCGTCTCACCCTTCAAGCCACTCCCCTTCAACTCCGGGCCGGGCTTATCGAGACTCAACACCGACCGCTTATCTGGACGCCCAAACTGTGCACCCATGGGGCTGATGAACTTGTCCTTCCAGGGCGGACTCCCACCGCCCGTCTCGATCAGCCGCTTCAATCCCTCGCGTTTCCGCAGGATCTCGGCATCACTGTCGCCCTGCCCTCCCGCTATCCCGCCGTCAAAAATCTCACTGATCAGGTACAGCAGCAGAAACTGCGGTGGAAACAGAATGATCTCACCACTGCGCGCGCGGCTCAACCAATGCGACGGACGTGCCCACTCCGGCGCCATCGTCTCGATCTGGTCGCCCGTGGCCCTCACGCTGGGGTTCCCTTTCTCCTCCAGCCCAACGAAATACACGTACATCTGGGTGGTGAAGCGCTTGGGCACATTCGGCGGCGTCACCCAGTGCGTGAACGGCAGCAGCCGATCCGTGTCCAGCACCACCGCATCGCCAGCGATCGAGCGCAGCCACGATTGGAAGTCTGTCTTCCCCGAGTGGACCGCCTCTCGGCCTGATTTGCGCTGCTCCCGCGAAACCGAGAGGAGTGATGGTGCGGAGCGTGATGACCGCGCGAGCAGAATGCCGGTTTCCTCGAAGAGTTCACGGATCGCTCCGGTGCGGTAGGCGATGCTGTCCAGATGCCGGTTTATGTCGGTAGGTTCGCTGGGCAGGGCCCCGTCGGAGGCTTCCAGATTGCCGCCCGGGAAGACGTGCGCGGATGGGAAGGCTGACGATGTTTGGACCCTGTGTAGTAGGAGGACTTCGTTGCTTGGTGATATCAGGATTATGCTTGCCGATGGTAAGGCAGGCGCGGGTGTCTTGTGGTCGGAGTACTCCCGTACTTCGAATTTGGACTTGGGCTTGGGTTTGGACATTGTTGTGTAGAGAGGAGAGTAGTGGTGTTGGCGTAGGAGTCGGGCGAAAGGAGACGTGTGATTGAAGTCGTAGACCGATGTCGTAGTATATCCTCTATATCTAATCGAAGCTGTATCTGTGCCCCTGTGGTTCAAATTGTGCCGTGAAGAGCTTGAAGCTAGATGTCCCAGCGGGCGTGCCGATAACCGACAACCGTAAGAAACCCAAGGGAAACTCTCTGTCAATCTATTGAGATTCGAAGAAAGAATGCATGTATGCCTGATACAGGGAGGACACACGGAAAGAATGCTCATCTGGGGTATGTAAGAGCGAGGGAAGGTACTACTAGTACATGTGTGATCAAAGGAGCGAAACACCGAGGATAGATGATGATAGCAAGAAGCGGACGTGCACGCTGGAGTTTCAATTTGGTGATGACAGAGATTCGTGAGCCGAGGCGATTGCTCTCTTTTTTTCCCTCCTCACAGTGATTGATGATGGAGGGATCTCAGGTGTCGCTTGCTTCTCCAACGGAGTTTGAGCCACCCATGGACCTTGGATAACCGTCTGTGCCTTGCAGCACAGCAAACCTGGATGGACGTGGACCGTGGACACGGCGGAGTCTGAGTGACTTGGCGCGGGGAGATGAGCCGTTCCCGAAGGCGCGCCGAGGTTGAGGAGGTGGACCTGCTGCCTGACGTCCGCAGGTACCATTAGTACATACCAGGCACAGCCATGAAGCCTTTGGGAGGAGCCTGAATGTAGAAACATTATTTCATGTGCACTATCTGCCACGATGGATACATAAGCGTAGCACCAGGGGGGGTTATTAGGCTTGATTTGCTTCAGCCTACTTATACAATTCCCTCCACTAGCATGCCATTGATTACTTGTATATTTCAAAGTTGGCATAGCCGCGTGAGCATTTTCATCTAAGCATCATTCCCAAATCATAACATCATCCCGAACTCGAAAGGACTGAAATTACCGGAGCTTGCCTTGAACTCCACGTCGCCGCGCTTTTATGCATCCTGCCTGAGGCTTCCTATTCCCTAGTTCAGGAGTAGAGCTTCTTGTCGAAGCTATCCAAGCCATGTACGTTACCTTCGGCCTGGGCACTAGGTGTTCTTAGTTCGAATCTAACCTTGCCGCTCATGACATCTTCACGAAGTTCAACCAAGCTCTTCGATCCAATATCCTGCAGTGAGTGTTGTAGGCCGGCCAAAAGGTACGGGACAAACTTGGTAACCGATCCACGATCAAGGACGGACCCAGACACGCCTTGGGCCACCAGCAAACGATCACCTTCAGAAAAGTATCTTGCTGTACCTGCGTTGCTGGCCTTGGAGTTCTTGGCTCCGCCTCCAGCTTTCTTATCCTCCATAGCATCAATACTGCCCATACCACGGTATGCCTTGACGAGTTTACCCTCTCGACTGACAAAGTAGTTTCCTGGTGATTCGGTGGTACCAGCAAGGAGACCACCCATCATGACAGTGGAGGCACCCATAGCAAGTCCCTTGACAATGTGCCCAACATTTTGAATGCCACCGTCAGCAATGCAAGGCACTCCGAAGCGAGCTGCAAAGGATGAAACTGCAAACACTGAGGCTGCCTGGGGTCTACCAACAGCCATAACCTCTTGCGTAATGCAAGCGCTGCCGCTGCCCATGCCAATTCTCAGGCCATCGGCACCAGCAGCGATCAGGTTAGCTGCTTGGTCTCGAGTGACCACATTTCCAGCGATCACATCGAGTTCAGGGTAATTCTCCTTGATGAACTTGACCATCTCAATCTGATACATACTGTTACCCTGGCTGCTGTCCAAGACGACAATGTCAAGACCAGCATCTACAAGCTTCTGCAGTCTCTGCTTGTCATCGGGTCTCGTACCAATTGCTGCAGCAGCAATCAATTGTTTGGAGTGAGGTAGTTTCGAAGCAAGGGGGTAGTTCAGATTCTTGAGAAGATCGGAACGGGATAAAAGGGAAACCAAGTTGCCGTCCTTGTCAACAATGGGTAGTTTGCCCTTCCGAGACTCACGTAGAACGGCATTTGCCTCAGCCAGAGTAGTACCAGCTGGCGCCGTGATCAAGTCTTTGGACATGACTTCGGTGACGAGGTCATCAGGGCGTGGGTGGAATTGAATGTCACGAGTGGTGATAATGCCGATCAATTTCGATTTGAGGTCGCCAGTCTCTGCGCGAGCAATTTGTCAGCAGGAGGCCATGCCAGAACGTTGCGAGTAGCGAATTAATGGCAAGATAAGAATATCAGACAGAAATCTCCTGTAGTCCCCATTGCAAGTTCATGCTGCGGATGAACGAAAGTTTAAAAGGGTAAATGGATTGGACATCATCTAAACCAAAATAATGGGAGATGGAATGAGCTTACCTGTGACAGGGAAGCCACCAAAGCCCCATTTCTCTTTCAACTCTTTAGCCTCTCCAACAGTAGTCTTAGGCGAGAGGACCAATGGCTCTGAGATAAAGCCGTTCTCGTATCTTTTCACCTTTCGAACCATATCGGCTTGGTCGTCGGCTGAGCAGTTATGATGAATAACACCCAATCCACCGAGCAAAGCCAAATGAATGGCCATGTTCTCTTCAGTAACGGTGTCCATAGGCGAGGAGAGGAGAGGAGTCTTCAGAGAAATGCGTTTGGTGACAGGAGAATCAAGAGTGGCTTCAGAAGCAGCGAAACCTGGTCAATCTAGTCAGAGGCCGCCTCAAGCTTGATACAGGCAGACTGTGTACCAATATATCCAGGAAGTATAAGGAAGTCATTGTATGTCAAAGCGCCATTTTCTCTTGAGTCAAGCAGAGTATGAATGTCGAGTCCATCCTTGGATGAGTACTCGGACTCGAGGACTTTCAACGCGTCACGATAGTCCAACTTCTCGACATTTCGTCGGATAGGCGTGCCATTGGTGGCTGCATCACCATTTGAAATAGGCATCTTGATTGATATCGAATGATTTACAACAGGTCCAAATAAAATGGTCTGCTGGGGTCAAAGAAAACTTTTCCCAAGAGAGAGAAAAACCTCAAAAGACAAAGCGCGACTCGAAAACTTTTTTGAGGAGACGACCGCTGGCTGGCCGCTAATTCTTGGCAGATCCGAATGCAGCAAGAGCGGTGTGCATGTCTTGGCTACCAACCTTTCACGATGGCACAGACCGCCGTTTTTCACGTGACATCAAATAATATTTCGTCTGACGAATGCCCATTGGTAAACCTTACGTCCAAAGAGAGCTCGTCAGACAAAATTTTTCCTCGTCAAGTCGTCGATCGCTCCCCAGCCTATCAACTTTCTGGAAGGGCGTTGAGTGCGCCAAACCATTTTCAGCGGAAAGTAAACACGGCTTTTGAAACCCCTCCACAATCATGATCTCAGTGACCAACTTTTCATGCTGCCATAAACTGAGAACAATTCATCACTGTTGGCCTTCCTACATCCCGCATGGGCCACTGATACTTATTAACCATCGAGACATGCCGCATATTTACTATAATCGTTCTTAAATTGGGTACCACAACGTTGATGCGGCCACTCGGCTGACCTCAATGTCATCCTGATTATTGCTGAGGATGCACCCAACGCTGCAGGCAGTCTTTCCGTCGAAAAAATACCCTAAGATCTACCTTCGTCAGCAAACAACCTGTCCGGCATGTCTTCATACGCGCTCCGAAGAGCCCAGACAGACCACCAGTACGGCTACCCTCAACGCCAGATATCCACCACGTCCACGGTATCATCTGCCTATTCCGCAGCATCCAGTGTCTTTGCACCAAGCAGAACAAGTACCGTAACCTCAACCAACTCTAGTACCTACACAAGAGATTCGCCGGGTCATAAACGAGGCGTTAGTGAAGCTGCAGACATGACTCCAACAAGGGCGTATGGTGGTCACTTGAGCATAGAGAACAGTCCAGACCACATGTACCGTAACGTTCGGCAGACATTGCGACCACTGCCACAAGCACCGTCCCCGAACTCAACTCCTAATACGAAGCGACCGATAGCTCATCACACTCGTGCTCAAACCATCGATCACTTTCCCCAAGCTCAATCCGAAGACCCTTTTATTGACAAGCACCTCCATGAACATTACTCAGAAGCAAACAACCCGAGACCACATCTTCACCATGCCACTACAAGTCCACATGGTACCACGTTCAAAGCCCCGGATCTTCAAGAACTACAGAAGTCGTCAACCTCACATTTGAGGGCGCTTTCACGGTTTGCACAGAATGGTGATGTTGAAGAATATGGCATCGACAAGCCAAGTCCATCAGTCGTAGGGCTACAAAATAGAAGGCAGTTGAAACGTGCCGATTCTGTCATGGGTGTTGGACGTTCCACAGCTAAGAGCTATGGGTGGGGTGAGAGGAATTGGATGGATAAGCAAAGACAATTCTTAGCTGCATATGAATACCTCTGCCATATCGGAGAAGCGAAAGAATGGATAGAGGATATCATTCACAAACCCATTCCTGCAATAGTGGAACTGGAAGAAGCATTGCGGAACGGCGTCACTTTGGCAGAAATCGTCCAAGCATTCCATCCGGAACAGACTCTCAGGATCTTCAGGAACCCCAAGCTACAGTACAAACACTCAGACAATATTGTCATGTTCTTTCGATTTCTCGAGGAAGTCGGTCTGCCTGATCTGTTCCGATTTGAATTAATCGATCTTTACGAGAAGAAGAACATCCCTAAGGTCATCTATTGCATACATGCGTTGTCATGGCTACTTTACCGTAAAGGGATGGTTGATTTTCGGATCGGTAATCTCGTTGGTCAGCTTCAATTTGAACACCACGAACTGGAACAAACTCAGCGTGGCCTTGACAAGGCTGGTGTTAGTATGCCTAGCTTTTCAGGCATGGGTGCCAGTTTTGGCGCCGAACCAGAGCCAGAACCTGCAGAGACAGAAGAAGAACGAGTTGACAGAGAGCTACATGAGCAGGAGGGAGAAATCACGGATTTCCAAAATCAGGTTCGTGGTGCACTTGTCAGACTTCGTTTGGGTGATATGATGCAGAGATTGTGGGACTCTGAAGAAATCCTTACTGACCTCCAATCACGCCTTCGAGGTGACTGGGTGAGACAAATCGTCGGTTACAGGCTCGACATGCAGAAGTTTGCCACCAATCTTCAGGCATCCTCCCGCGGCTTTCTTGCACGTTCCAATCAACAACAAAAAGAGAGGATGTGGAAGTCCAAGGAAAAGGATATCTTGAAGATCCAGAGTCTATTCAGAGCCGGAAAAGCCAGAGTAGAGGTTCGATCGCTCAAATCTCGCGTGCGCAAACACGATCAAGGAATCCGGGAACTTCAAGGCGCAATTCGCGGTGCCTTAGCCAGAAGAGACGCCTTCGACCAGTATGAAGCTACCCGATCATCAGAGAATGAGGTCGTTGGTCTCCAAGCTGCGGTCAGAGGCATGCTTGCACGGAATCAACTCCAGCGCGATCATGCCTACCTTAAGAAACAAGCAAAAGCTATTTCTCAGCTTCAATCCTCGGCGAGGTCATTTTTGGCTCTAAGAAAACAAGCTGTACTCCACGGGGCCCTTGTGCAATCCACCGCCAATTGGATGTCTTTGCAGTCTATGGTACGAGCAGCAAATGTCAGGCAAGATATTGCGAGCCTGAAACGAACTCTTAAATCCCAATCGCCGTCAATTATACAATTCCAATCCGTATTGCGTGGCGCAAATGCTAGAGAGGGATACAACTCGCTCATGCTCACCTTGATCAGACAGTCAACTGCAGTTATCCCATTGCAGGGCAATGTCCGAGGATTTGTCCTCCGTATGAAACTGAAATCTCAACGAACTCAACTGGACCGACACACGCCTAAGCTTACGCAGTTACAAGCAATCTCTCGTGGTGCGATGCTCAGACTTCAGACCGGGGAACTACTGGGGCAGCTTGAGGAAAATCGCAATTCGACAGTCGAATTTCAAGCCATTACTCGAGCAATGCTCTCTCGGAGTCGTGTTGGTGATCTGCTAGCTGAGTTGGACGAACATCATGGCTCGATAGTTGATCTCCAATCATTTATCAGAGCTGGAGCTGTCCGGAGTAAGTTTGTCGAGAAGAAGCGGTTTTTCAAAGAGAACATGGAGAAAGTTATCAAGATCCAGAGTGTGGTACGAGCTAAAATCCAGGGTAAAGCCTACAAAAGCCTCACTTCTGGAAAAAATCCTCCTGTTGGAACACTGAAAGGGTTTGTACACTTACTCAACGACAGTGACTTCGACTTTGAAGAAGAAGTGGAATTTGAGCGCCTACGGAAGACTGTTGTTCAACACGTCCGACAAAATGAACTTGTTGATCAATATGTAACGCAACTTGATCTCAAAATCGCCCTCCTGGTAAAGAACAAAATTACACTCGATGAAGTGGTCAAGCATCAACGGCATTTTGGAGGCCATGTTGGAAGCTTGCTGCCGAATTCTGACATCTCCTCAAAGGACCCATTTGACCTGAAGGCCCTCAATAAGACATCACGGAGAAAGCTTGAGCACTATCAAGAACTATTTTTCCTCCTTCAGACTCAGCCGCAATACCTGTCCAGGTTGTTCCGAAGAATACGAGAACAAGCAACACCAGAGAAGGAATGCGAAAGGATCAAACATCTTGTTATGGGACTTTTCGGATACGCCCAGAAACGAAGAGAAGAATACTATCTGGTGAAGTTGATTGTGAGATCGATCAAGGAAGAAGTTGATTCAACCGTTTCGCTTCAAGATTATTTACGGACCAATTCTTTTTCGAACAAACTGTTCGGTGCCTACAGTAAATCTCCTCGCGATCGAAAATTCTTAAGAGACGTCCTTGGGCCACTGGTCAAGGAAAATATTATCGAAAACGCCGCGCTTGACCTTGAAAGTGATCCGCTGCAGATCTATCTCTCTGCAATCAACAATGAAGAGTTGAGGACTGGTCGGCAAAGCCAACGAGATCCGAATGTACCCAGAGAGGTCGCCATTCGAGACCAAGAGACTCGAGCAACATTCATTGCACACATGCAAGATCTTCGAGATATTACAGATCAATTTTTTCTCTGCTTAGAGGACTGTCTCCTTCGCATGCCTTTTGGTGTTCGCTTTGTTGTACAACAGACCTTTGAATCACTATTGGAACGATTTCCAGGAGAGGAGTCTGGCTTCGTGCTTCAACTTGTTGGCCAATGGCTATGGCGGACATACCTACAACCTGCTCTACTCGAACCCGAGAAATTTGGCGTTGCTGATCGAGCAATGACACAAGAACAGAAACGAAACCTCGGTGAGATAGCAAAGGTGTTGAACCAAGCTGCGTCAGGCCGTGAATTTGGTGGTGATAACGTCTACCTCCAGCCATTGAACAACTACCTTCGTGAGTCGTTTGAGCGTTTTGCAGTCATTTGGAGGCACTGTAAGTCTAACAACATTCCTAATATTAAAACAATCACTAACAAATAGTAGTGGTCTCCATCCCATCGGCGGAAGAACATTACGATATTGATGAATTCAATGACCTCTACGCAAAGACTAAACCAACTCTCTATGTCAAGATGGCTGATATCTTTTCCATCCATAAGCTTCTGTCTCAGGAGATAGGCCTCATTTGTCCAAGTCAAGACGATATACTTCGTGAGATCCTTCGAGAGTTGGGTAGCGTCCAGAGCAACGAGAGTGAGCTCCGGGGTGTCAGTACTGGAGAGATCAGCCTGACATTAAGCCCGAAACTTCTGAATTCGGAAGACCCAGATGCCGATATAAAGGCATTGTTTACCGAGACGAAACGCTGTGCATTGTACATCATTCGAATCCAATCCGGAGCAAACCTTCTTGAGATTTTGGTTAAGCCTATCACAGACGAAGATGAAGACAAGTGGGACAATTTGGTACGAGACGAACTTCAGAGTGGAGATAATCGACGCGGGGCGTACGCTGATGCCAACACTCACTTGGATATCACATCTTTGTCCTATCCTGACCTTAAGCGTATCGCTCTGGAAAACATCTTGCAACTCGAATCAATTGGACGATTGTCACGTTCAAACCAATACCAAGATTTGCTCAACACGATCGCAGTCGACATCCGAACGAAGCATCGACGACGTTTGCAACGTCAACGAGAGTTGGAAAATGTGAAAACTACACTTGCTCGACTAAATGAGCAAGCTGTCTACCTCGAGCAACAGCTGAAGACCTACAATGACTATATTGACCATGCTATGCTTACCCTACAGAATAAGAAGGGCAAAAAACGGTTCGTCATGCCCTTCACCAAACAATGGGATCACGAACGCGAGCTTCAACGGTCCGGAAGATCTTTTAAATTTGGCTCATACAAATACTCAGCAAGGACACTTGCAGACAAGGGCGTTCTCGTTCAATGGCGCGGCTACCACGAACGGCAATGGGACCGAGTCGACCTTACCTTCTCATCGAACGAGGTCGGAGTTTTCACGATCGACGGCAGTTCAGGAAACATGATGATTCCCGGAGCGAACTCTCAGGTTGTGCTTGATGACCTGCTGCAGGCACAGTTCAATAACACCCAATTCATGGAATTTTTCGAAGGCGCCCTCCGTGTCAACGTCAACCTATTCTTGCACCTGATCATGAAGAAATTTTATAATGAATGAAGTGACGACCGAAATCTCTTTTCTATTCTTCTCGGTTGACTTTTCTGCATACATGCGACAGCGGCGCCCACAAATTGGGAGTCTCCAGCGAAATTGGGTATAAGGGACTTCGTCGAAGAAGGGGGAGCCAGAGCATTGGCTGGATTGGATAGGCTCTGGGTGGTGCTCCCTACTTGCAAAACTTCAATTCTGCGTTTATGTATGTGAGGTGTGCATGAAACACTACTTTGGCTGTCCTGGTCATGCAAAGAACCACTCAACCTGTGGTTTTGCATACTATTCCTGGCTGGGACAAGTTATGTCGTCTTCCAAGCCTGAACAACCAATGATGCATAGATACTTCCGTTCCAGAGTAGCTTAGTACTCTCAGCTACTGATAAATTAGTATCTTACAGAAAATAATGCTCTACCACCCTTTCCACTCAAAGTTTCCTTGATCAAATAGTAAATACTTTGAAGCAAAGTCTCTGGCTAAAATGATATTATTTAGAGGGAAAGCAAACTCTCCCACCTAATGATCTGCCCCTGTAAGTCATCTATGTAAGATATCCAGAGTACTGTTAACCAACTCCTCAACCATCTCAACAAATGGTATAGAAGAAATATTAGAGGAAATGTTGCCCTAGAAGCAGTTTTCGCGTCCCAGCTCGATTTTGAGTATCCATGCACGGCTTCATATCACACCACCACTCTCGCACAACCAACATCAAGCCATTAGATTCATATTACTCTCCCTTTTCCTCCGTATCGAACATGCACTCCTTGCCAGCAAAAATCCTATGAGCGGACTATCCAGATCTCCATCCCATCATCCAAACATACGAGGGCCAGACTGCACTGAAAACAAGCCAACCACACGTCATTTGGCTACTTTTCATTGCAGCCGTCAGCACCACAGTGCAATCGATACTCCGCGAACGTCAATACACCGTCTCCATTTCGATCATGCAAGCGGAATTTCTCAGCCACGTCTCGGCCAAACTCGGTCTCGCGGGTTAAATTGGTGATACCGAAGTAGTCGAGGTATCCTTCCAGTGTGAGGACGTCTTCCCCGTCGGTGGTCTTGCTGTTGGCTACCCCATTGAAGAAAGCAAGGTCATCTTGGCGCTCTGCAAGCTCTGCGAGTCGTCGAACATTGAGAGCCTGTGGGGGCAGTGTGGTGAGAGTGCGCGGGTATTTGTGTGAGGCGGTAGGCGAGATCATCGTCTCTGACGGGTCTTTGCCGTCGTTGCGACCTTGACCGAACTTGGCGTCCCTTTTGTCAAGTGTGTCGGAGAGAGCGGCAGTGGCAGTGGCAGTGGGGTCGGCATTAGCGGTCTGCTGCGATGGCATCAAAATTGTGCAGGCGTGATTGTCACGGCAGGTCCAGGTCGCCCGGTTACTGTCCGGGCTCCCAGGTGCGGTGATGTACGTGGTGAACGAGTAGTGAGTGCCGCTGATGGTCAAGTCGATCAACTGGTCGGCAACGTCGGCTAGAGTCGTGTTTTGTTAGCACTTCAGAGGAATTCAAGAAAGTAGTCCAAGTAGATGTTGAGCAGGGGTAAAAACCCCAAGGATTTCAACTGGTGATTGGCTTGACGCACTTCCTTCGCAAGCACAACAGAATGCATTGCACTTCTTGTAGCCACAGCATGGGGTACCCTTAGACCCGTCACCACAGACTAGATTGGAAGTAGCACGACAACATTTGGCGTTCACCGAAGGGACGAGCAGAGGAAGGATGTAGGGGAGGACGACAGTAGTTAGTGCTGCTAGCGATCGCATTTTGACTGTGCGAGGCTGCGACGTCGATAAGGTGTTGCTGATGGATAGATTTGCAAGTAGTAGGACATGTAGGCAATAGGAACGAAGGCGAAGTTCTGTTGGGAGAATGAGGAGATATATATACTTGCTTGTCGATACTTGTGACTGCGTTGGTCAACGATAGGTGGAGTCCACCTGAACGAAGCTTTGTGGTGCTTGAACAAGGTTGGTAGAGAAAGAGGCTCCTATTTGAGCTGACTCCAGTTGATACAGGTTGATGCCTATGGTTGAGAACTCTAAACGCGCGGATAACAAGTCAATAGTACACGAAGTCGACCCTAGTGAATTATATAGCATTCTCCAGAATGGAAGCTGAGCGAAGGCTGAAGCTGAGCTGTGCCAAGACAAGGCTGGTGGGGAAAAGGGGCTTCCCTTTGAGCTGACCCTCGTTGTTATTAGTTAAATATCCATCGTCAAGAACCCTAAATAGCTCCATCGCAATTAAAAGGCCCACCAAGACAAATTTATTGAATTATACAGGATTCTCCAGAATAGAAAACTTGATATGACAATGCCATAGCCAATCGTTGAAGATAACACTGTTTCACAAAAGGTAGTTCCTCCCCACCAAGCCAGCGCACGGATGTTCTCCTCCGAAAGAGCTTATAAATGATACATCATAACTTAATGCAATGATACAACAAGATAAGTCGTCGCAAAGAAAAGTAAAATGGGCCTGAGCCCAGGAGGGAGCTGATTTTTTTCAGCTTTGCGAGCCTCTCTAACCCAAATTTTGTGCGCAGCCCAACCGTTGACTGACAGACATGAAAGATCAACCCCCACAAAGGTGTACTGAAGCTGTCACTTCGAAACTGAGATGATATATTTCCCCCTAGTTATTGCAATCTTCTGCGCCTGACTGCCGGTGATAGGATAGAGTTTTATCATCGTCGAAGTGGTTGGGGGGAAACCCCCAAGAGAAAATTACCCCGGGTGCGCCATTCAGAGTACATTCAGCCTCATCCTATCTGATTACTCGATTGGCGAAGTATCTCAAGAGATTTTCATGCTTTAGGGGTTTGGCAGGTTTTCTTGTAGTACCACCTCTGATATTTGGCCGAGGACGTTTGGCTCTGGGGGGCGTCTCAGGCCTTGGTGGGGGCTCGTTTAGTGGCTGCTCGTTCGGTGGCTGCTGGGGAGGATTTATCTCCTCTTCTGGTTCCAATTGTTGGTCATCTTGTGCCTGAGGCTGGTTCAGCCATTGTTTGAGTGTGATCAATGGTCGCATAGAGAGTGCGGATATCCCAAAGGTGACAAGCAGAACCGGTTCAAACAACCTGGGTTGGGTTCGCTGGCTGTGTTGGGTGAGCATCAAAGACGAGCCTATGCTAGAGCCAAGTAGATAAAGCACCCAGTAATACCCACTCACAGCCTCAGGATTCAGGTAAAGGGCCAACAGGACCATGTATACTATGCCGGTGACTCTGAGGAGTAGCACCATGCTGTGTGCCATATCTGGTTCCAGAAGTGAAATATAGGGCAGCAGCAGCATCAAGAAGCACACCACAAAGATCATCGGCCGTTGATCCTTGTACTGGTGTTCAGGGTGGGGCATTGTTTGGCCTTCATGCTGTTGTGGTATTGGATCCGATTCCACGAAGAGAATGTTCATGATCGCCCATAGGGATGTGATTAGGAGTAGTCCAGCGATGATGGGAAGCAGCGACAGGCTCGGCGAGGATGTATTATCAGTGACTGAATTCCTTATCTTGCTGAGGGCGGCGATATCTCTTGCCTGGGACATGGCGCCAGTTTCTGGTATCGACAGCATTGTAACGGTTGGTGTTGGAGGTGTAGTCAAAGCTGTAGCCAAGTAGGATGCAAGTCAAACTTGAAATGGGTGGATAATAACCTGTCGTTTGAGTGAAGCAAACGAATATCAATAGAGAGGACCTCTTCCCACTTTGTGACTGGCCTCGTATCAGCAGAACCGAAGTATCATTTACCAACATCCACATACCTTCTCTCTAATTACCCCTGGGTGCAGTGTAGCGTTGATAATATCCCCTCGATAACCAGATGTGAGTGAGGCGTCTAGCTAGGAGGAAATAGGGCAGTTTGGTCTCAATTTCAATTTGCACAAGGCTCAAGCGTCAATGAAACTCTGAGGAAACAGTGAGCTGAACCTATGAGGAAGAAAAGTGAAGCGACGAAAGAAACCCAACAACACAAGTAGTTCGATAAGAAATGGACTTAACACAGGCAGAAGGATATCCTTGGAGGGATTGGAAAGCTACAGAAGACCCCAGCAGCTTTCATCAGTGCACTCACAGGGTGAGATTTGGGAATATCTCAGAACAAGAAACACCACCGTAACAAGGACTCAGTCGGGGGAAACACGACGGAATTGGGACAAGGGTGCGGGCAAACATAGATTAAGCCGAACCAAGTTGAAAGTCTCGAGGCCAAAGGCACCATTGCGTCTCACCAGGCGATCTTGACCATGGCTATGCTCTTGTTCCTGGTCATGTGGGAAGGCTGCAGGGCATCAAAAGGCAATCCTGCTACCAGGACTGGGACCAGGACCACTACGACTGAGACTGACCGGTCAAAGATGCACGTGAATGCTCAAACCTCAAAAGTTCCCTTGGATTGCCACGTTGAATCCATGCTCAGTCACCGTGTTCGTCCCCGAGGGGCAAATCGGGGCATAATATATAGAGCGAGAGTTCTTGGCAAGGTAATAAGGCAACGAGGCAGCAAGGCAGCAATTTGGATGCCTCCCTCAAGGTAATGCCATTGGGAGCCTGTCCAAGGATTGACGAAGGGAAGGCGCACGAGTCCAGTTTCGGCGTTGAGGGTAGTCACGTTCGCCCTGTCCAAGCCACCGGTTCTAATGATTGAATAAGTAACTCGTCCAATGTCGACTCGGAAAATTGAGTAGAACATCAAATTTCAAGGTCGACGGGTTTCGCAGGTTGGGGCGGCCAGGCGATGACCTGCATGGCTTATGTACCTACTTCCCTGCATCCTCTGGTTGGTCCTTTCTGGCAGCCACCCCATTGGATTTCGTGCCCGCACACCATCAGCATTGAGATAGCAACCCCACCCCCTCACCAGAGACAAAGTCCAGAGTTAGTGAGTGCCCTTGACAAAATGTCAAAATGGTGTGTTCACTGCCGGAGTGTCCAAATCCCCTGAACAGCAAATACGAACAACTTTTGGTTGCCTGATCCGGAGCCTCGTGTGTCCATGTACACCAGGGTGCAGGCTGAAGGGATAAACTGTGGTGCAGACCAATATCAAGCTCGTTGTCTTCAATCTTTTTTGCAGGGCGTCCTTGGGCAGGAAAAGTGTCTGGCATCACTTTTACACCTGAGAGTCCAATCACCATCACTAGACTTGGAAGTTGTCTTCATGGCTTCGTCGATTGGTCATTGAGGAGTATATCTCCCCAAATTCACGACCTGCCCCCTCTTCCCGCCTCTTATTTCCACTCCAGCCTTGTTTCTTTTTTCACCCTCATCTGTCAAAACTTTTCTTATAATGTAGACACGCTCCTGAAAATTTTCTTTGGCGCAGGCAACTTACCTCTCAGACATCATCGTTCCTAAGTTCCTCTGCGTCCAATCACTAGTTCTCCTGGAAGACGAGCATCTGAAAGAAGCGTGGGAATGAATGTCTCCCTCAAGACAAGAAACAGACCAGAAATACTGCAGCAGATGGCGACGCAGAGTTGCGAGCACTGCTGTGGCTGTCGGGGCATTCTATGTGATTGCCATGTACAAGCCTGTGACACCTGGTATGGAAGTCCCCATCGAATGGGGATTTTCCTCGACCACCTCTACATATCCAGCAACGCATGAGTTGGGGGTTTACCTGGTAAGTAATCACACGATACCGAAGTTGCCTGCCACGCACGTATCGAGGATAAATGCCCAGCAGCTGACGATCTTTTTCCCCAAAGAGAAATCGGCCTGAGTCCTTGATCTGCGGTTGTGCAGTTTTTGGTACTTCTATTTTGTGGGAATCGGGAGCTCGCGTTGTTGGGCAAAGAATGCAAGTCGCCATACTGTGTGTGTGGGTGGCTGCTGGAGTTTTCCTCAGCGGTCTCCTCCATGGTCGGAGTGCACTGGAGATAACAGAATCCTTTCGGCGGACGATACCAGCAGCCATTTTGTGCGCACAGTGGACTGGGGCTTTACTAGACACTGTCCTTGATAAGGAACCGACTCCGAAAAGTGTACAGGTGGAAGAAAAGTGTAATTTCAACGTCAGGGCAAGGCGAGAGGGCGTCGATTGCTAATCCCAGCAGTTGTAGGTTTCTAGGTGGTACATAATAGCCTCTTGGGAAACGTTTCGACTTGAACGCGTCCACGCACAACAGACGCGGTCGCGTTTTCAATTTAGTCGAGTCCACGCCACGACCTGTTGTTATTGATGCTGGCGCCTTCCCTATGTTTGAACCATGAGATGACCACATTTACTTGATCAACAAGGATGTCCTACCTACATGGGTGCTCACTCTCTGTTGCTGTTTGCGTCCAGATCCATACCATGAGACAGGATGCTTCAGCTTGGAAACGGAGTACAGGTACTAAGAATCCCCAAAGTACAGTATGAAGTTTAAAGATCAACCCATTATATCCTTGAATGAATGATTACTACAATGAAGGCATATACATACACACATACAGTATATACACTAAAGTACATAGTACTTAAGACGAGCGAGGAACTCTGTGACAGCAAGCTCGCAGTCGCGGACCACCACCCCATTAATCACTATCAAAGTCGATCCTTGCACCTGCCGCTGAATATATACTATGTATTAGTACCTACCATGTTGCCGAGGATCAGCACTGGGGTCGTGATGCGCGGAAGGGACGGTCTTGTATCTAGCGTGGTGAGAAATTCTGCGTATTGGATAGGCCCCTCGGAGTTGGATGCCGCACCTTGATCGAGCCACGACGGGAGAGACGCCTGATCTGGATGCGCTGGACTAGAAGCTGGTACGGGAGAGTCGCCCTTACAAATTCTGGTGTTTTTGCCGAAACCGAATAGTGCCTACCTTCTATATGCGGCTGAAATCAACGGAGCCCTCCAAAACTCTGCCTGTACTCATGTACGTAGTACTATATATATTTATATACTATTATATACTTTTATATTCTTTATACACTTTTCTAATGTAAATATAGTAGTTAATATTTATATTTTTCTAATAATAGATACTATATACTTAGTACTCTGTATGTCTTTGCAAGATTCCCGCCAGGGCGGCGCGGCCCCCGAATTTCTCATCACTGCATAACCCCAACTTTTTTAATACCTTAAAAAGAAAAGAGCCGATTTCTTCGTCTCCACGTAATACTATATAAGTACGTATATACTCGTCGACTCAATAATAGTCGAAAACTGCAATCAATACACAACCTTCAACTTCCAGCCAGCGCCCACGACGCGGGCGGCTACAAACATAAGGGTACTGGCAGCATAGCTCCCAATGGTAAAGACAATCAAGGCCCAGTATTCGCCTCCCGCCGTCGTGACCAGCTGGCCCGCGATGGGGATCCCGGTGAGACAGGAGAAGCTGACGACAGTGTAACAAGTGGCATAATAGCGGCCGTAGTTCTCGACCTTGCACAACTGGCCGACACACACCGGCGTCAAGCTAATCCCCGACCCGGACGCGAAGCCAAACACCAGCACGTAGATGATGATCAGCGGCAGGGAGCCGTTGGCGGGCAGCCAAAACGCCGCGGATGAGACCAGACATAAAAAGATCGTGAGCACCATGCAGTTGAAGCGGCCGATTTTGTCTGCGAGGAAGCCCGGCAGGTACCGTCCGAAGCAGCTGCCTGTATTGAGCACGGCGATCAGGCTGTACGCGAGATTCTGATCCATGCCATGCGAGATCCCGTAGGATGCAATGTAGGTCAGCGGTAGGAAGAGGCCCCATTCGACGAAGAAAACGCCTGCGGTCGTCAGCGCGAACACCGGGTCCCTGAAGATGCGGAAGTCTGGCATGATGTTTTCTCGCGTTGCGGGGCGGGGCGGGAGGCGGGATTTGATGAATAGGTTTGCGATGATCAGGAGCACCAGCGTGATGAACCCGACCGTCCGCGTCGCCCATGCGAAGCCGACGCGCCGGAAGAGTGTTTGGAGGGTCAGTGGGAACACGACGCCTCCAAGGGAGCCGCCTGCGGCGGCGAGGCCGGTGGTTTGGCCGCGTTTGCGAAGGAAGAAATGTCCAATGGCGGCGATGGCCGGAGTGAAAACCAAGCTCGTTCCAGTGCCGCCTAGGATCCCAATAACGATCAAGAATTGCCAGTATTTGTGGCACAGGCCGACTAGGAAGTATGTGGCCAGGAGAAGGATTGAGCCTGAGAGGACGAGATATCGTGGCCCTTTGGCGTCAAACACAGGTCCGATCTGGATGCCCAAGAAGAAGGACAGGAAGGCGTAGATGCCGAAGATCCATCCGATGGCTTGCTCGGTGTAGTCCTGGAGCTGATGGGTGGATAGATAAGTCTGATATGTGCCGAGAGTGTTCATCATGCTGGGCAGAAGGCAGGATGTCAGTAAAAGCGATGTCGAAAGGCTTGCAAGGATATAAAGGCGAAGGTTGGAGTTGGACACTTACCCAAGGGCTGACATGAGTCCGCAGAACGAGCCTAGAACACACAGCCATGCTTCCTTTCCTCCTTCGGGGTACGTGTTGCCATACGCATCAGTTGAGACTCTACTCGCCGTAGCGAGATTGCTGGGGAGCTCATGTAGTGTCGGTACAGACGAGGCGGAGGATGAGGACCTCGGACGAGCTCCTTTTACCTCCACCGAATATTCTTCATCGTGATCATGCGGATGTGGCTGCTTCTCGATGTCGCCGAGAAACGACGGTGGGTAAGGAGCGGCAGCAACCGCTGGTGGTGAAGCAATCGCCGAAAGCGATAATTCCTTGGAGTCCTCCGTGATGGGCGGCTTTTCGTGGGTATCTGGCTCGGTTGCAAAAAAGTTGAGCGTTTGCTCGCTATCTTTCCATGACTTTCCCTGGTCGAAGGAAAGTCTCGGTCGTTCCAATGTCGAGGAAGAAGAATGTAATGTCTGATTCTCGTGGGGAGAACCTAACTGGTTCGAACGGCTTGCGTCCTGAGCAACGCCCAGGGGAGTTCCGTGTGTCTGTGTTTCACTATCTGGATTGAAGGTCATTGACCGAGCTTGGAATTAATTGATTATTGTTGATATGGCTTGCACGGATCGATGTTCTGATCCTAGCCTCTGTTCGCTTATGGTGACAAGGAAAGGGTATTCTCAGCTCCGAGAGTGCGTTGACGGCTATATACTTTGAAAATTCCTTTTTTTTCGCTGTTATGAGGAGGAAAGATTGAGACGGTGAGTTTCTCTCGAGGCAGATGACGGGGAAAAGGGTCGTCTGATCCTCATTTCGTACAAAGTCATCCTTGTGCCGAATGCACACCGCTCAACTCCGTTAAAATATGGAAAATTGTGGGTTTAGTGAGAAATCGCTTACGCATGAAAACAAAATTTGGGGGAGAGGCAACTAGAGAGGGGGTCCACGGTGGTAAAATCTGGAGAAGAGGATCTTTGTACGAGGACGAAGTCAGACTGTCACAGGCGTGAGGCTGACTCAGTCTGTCGTACCGGATGCTGCACAACGAGTCATGCACTTGTACGAAGTCTGTACGAAGCATGTCACGAGTGTTGCACGAGACACAAGTTCTTAAAATGACGACATTCGAAGAGGGCTGCTGGTGCAGAGCTCTGGATGAGCCGACTCAGCTAGGCTATTCATCTCCAAGGGAGGTCACTGCTATCATAGGCATTTTACGAGACATCAGTCAATTTAGGTACAGTGCTACGGTAGGAAGGTAACGGGTAAAGGGTAACGTGTAAGACAGGATTACTCAGAGCAGTTTGAGGGAAAGTTTCATAATAATATAGATAATCTGTCGCCTGGGTTAAGCTGCTACCTTGGCGCCGATCTCGCAGCTATGATATGTATCAAATGATCCAACACGCTGATATCATGATGATTCTCGATTTACCCTCTGATTACCTCCAGATCAAGCTCCGAGAACGATGTAGGAAACCCTCGTCGTCCTCTACACTGCCAGGACGCCAGAATTAAGCTCTCGTGTGGCCTGTCATCGAACGCTCAGCTCCTCTCTCAATTTCGAAGGGGGTCCTGCATTGGGGACGGCTTTGTTTCTTCGACCTAACAATGTCGAATTGTCTAAGCTCAACTCGAAAGGTTGCTTATTTCTTCGCCCAACGTCGCGTTTCGCAGCAGCAGCGACAGCGGCGCTATGCTGTCCATATCCTCGTTCTTGCTGAGCGTGATGTTGGCTTCGAGCAGGGGCAGGCGCAGCTGCAGCTCTTGCTTGGGCAGCTGCAGAGGGTTGAGGCCCGAGATTAGTCTGGCGTAATTTGGCTTCCATGTTAGCAACATCAATTGGTTGCTGTGCTTTGGGGACTTTGCTGGATATTTCATTTTCGTATTCATCTTCGTCGTCATAGTCATCATCCTCATTCAGTGGATTTAAGCCGCCAGGTAGGCCGCCTCCACGGTATCCTTGCTTGAAGTTCTTTCTTCGCTTGGCTTCTTCCTCTTGTCTGTGGACAGCATAACCAACATCGAAGACTTCGCGTAGATTGACTGCCCCGGGAGACCGGAAATCGGCCCGTCGCGCCCCAGGTGTGTTAGGCGTACCGAGAGCAAGCTCCGCGGGGATTTGGCCTGCAGCGGCCCATTCTTTTTGTCGTACGACAAGAGGGGTGGCTAGCGGCGGCGCATCTGCAGCAGCGTAGGTAGGCTCTTGAACATTTCGAATCCATGGATGGTTTAGGAATTCCTCGATCGAGTAGCGTTTATCTGGGTTGACGGTGAGGAGATGTGACACCAGATCCTGAGCTGATTTGGAGATATCATCCCACCAGGGTGAAAGGAATGTATATTGGCCTCGAGCCACCTTTTCGGTCAAGACCTGAATGGATTCATCATAGAAAGGGGGGAAACCACAGAGAAGTGTGTACAAAACACAACCTAGTGCCCACATGTCGACTGACTTGCTATATCGTTCATCTTTGACGATTTCAGGAGCGGTGTAGCCGACAGTTCCACATGGGGTCATGGTCTGGGAATCCCAAATGACCTTGGACAGACCAAAGTCGGCAATCTTGATGCGGCCAATCCCGCCCGCACCGATGCCTTGAATAAATTCGCCTTCGTCGGCCTTATCCTCATCGTCAGGCCCGCGAGGTTTAGGATTTCTAGTCGGAACGAATGGAACAGGATAGAATAGTAGATTTTCGGGCTTTATATCACTGCACAAGCCATTAGGTTTGAATGTCAAATGTAGGGAACGATATTTTGGAACTTACCGATGAACAACACCCGTCTCTTCGTGGAGATAAAGTAAAGCCTGAGCAACTTGAGTGATGACATGTCTACTGAGATCTTCGCTGAAATATGTCAAACGAACGATTTGATGGAACAGTTCACCTCCAGGACATAGCTCGAGAATGATAAAATAATGGTGGCGCGACTCTGAGAAGTCGATGAGTCTCACAATGTTGGGGTGGTCAAGTTGGCGCATGATCTGAACTTCCTTCAAGATGTTTGCTCGCTGCGCAATATGGTCAGTGTCTGGATGGGGAAGACAAGGTGGGAATGGCAATTGGAATGGGAGTGGATGGCTGCAGCACTAGAAGATGAACTGAAATAGGAGGAGGAGGAGAGGAGAGAGAGAGAGTAATATGCGCACCTCGACGCCCTTTGGTTGCTTTTTGAAGTTCGGATGAAGGTGAGCGTCGCCCTAAGTTAGTGGTTGGTATTGTGTCTTGTGGAAAATGAAAACGGAGTGTGGAAAAGGTGCAAAGCAAGGATATGCAAAGGACAATGGGACAATGGGATACTAGGACAAGGGTCAAGTGAAGGAATAGGAGAATAGCATTGCTCCCGGCAATCAGCATACCTGATTTGAGTTCATTTCGAACTTCCGCACGACCTTGATGGCGACTTCGTCCCTCGTCTGGGTATCTCTTGCTTTGTAAACGTTGCTGAAGGCACCATCACCCATCTTCTCTAGGAGAATGTACCTCTCCAGACCGGAGTAATGAGGTAGCTTGCCTGCCTTTTCTCTTTCTTCGGCAACGATGGCTTGAATTTCGGCTTCCCGGTTCTGGACTTTTTGATTTTTGGCGGCGGCATTGGCAGCAATATTCCCAGCTTGAGCGGCGGCATTGCGGTTGTCGACGGCAGCGACAGAGCGGTCACCAGGTTGAGGGACTGGCTGTTGTTGGCGGTGGCCTATTACTGGGTCGGTATGGACGTGGTGGTATTTTTGTTGTTGAGCATGTATGGGGGAGACGTTGGTTGTTGGTTGGTCGCGGGGCGGTTCGGCAGCTCTAGCCTGTTTGCCATGACGTATGAAGTTCTTGAGGTTCTGAATGGTACTCATTTTAGCAACTGATGTGGGGAGAGGCTGTAAGATTGAGGAGTACGAGAAGGAGAGAGACGGTCAGGAGTAGAGAAAAGAGAACAACAAGGTGGGTGACGAGGGCGGGAGGGATGACAAATGGTGAAGGCGACGAGGATAGACAGGTCAATGGTGGTGGAGGAGGAGGAGGAGGAGGTTGTGTAAGGTCGAAGGAGATTGAATTCTTGGGTGTGGTGTCTGTCGTAAGTTTTGAGAGGTGCCGTGGGTGAGTAATGGCAGACGCAGCCAGCATTCAGCATCCAGCATCCAGATCAAGGCAGCCAAGCGAGGCAGGGAAGGTGCCGGGAGAGAGGGACAGAGGGAGAGCAACGCCCAAGCCAAGCTGCCACCCGTGCGTCGTCAATATCAAGAAGTACTCCGTACTTGTGATGCAGGGTCTGGATGGCACCGAGTTGGAGGGGCACGCTTGTTCCCTTTCCGTCCAGTGGTTCGTATTGACGAGCTGAGTACTCCAGATGTGACGATGAGTAAGCCAGGCAGATGGAGGAAATGGTCGGGCACTTGGCTGGTGACTGCACGCTGCCGAGGACAGGATGGTGCCTTCGGTATCCGTTTTCAATTCCAGAAAGGATGGTTCAGGCTTCAGCTTGACGTTGGTTAAGTTGAAAACCTTGGAAACCAAAAGGTCTCAAGTGCATGTACCTGTAATTGCAAAGCAAGGCAACGGTCATGACGGTAATGGGTGATGATTGACCAAGGAAACGACCAAAGGAAGAGGGAGCAGTGATGGCATGAATGGGGAATGATGATGCAAGTAATAATGGGGGGGTGGGGGGTACTCGTCTTCGCTCAAGCAACATACCTTTACCTGGAATGCCCGCCTAACGCCAACCTGTGCCACCCGTGGAAGCACGTCTGAGCCCACACCCACCGGCATCACCAGTGGTCCCTTAACCGTCCTTTGGGCCCCATCCAGCTCCTCCACGCCTGGAGGATCCACGGCCGCGCCTATCTGGATCTGACGCAGGGGCCATCCAGCTTCGTCATTTGTGCCCCCCAGCCCCGGCACCCCCGGTCGTTCCCAGCCAGCAACGTCATTCCGCGGTAATCCATGTCGTTGATGGCCAGGATGAGCAACATTTAATCTCGTCTTCCCGTTGCTCAGCATGGAACTGACATAGGGTGACTGCATGTCCATGTCCCAGTCGACCTCCATGTCCATGTTGAATCGCATACTGCTGAGATCGGGGTGAAGCTCATCGTCCACAATGTGCGGTTCGAATGTGGGCACTTGGCTGTCCTCTGCCCTCCAGGAATCGAAGTACGATGACCAACCATCCGTTGGTGCTGGTGCAGGCGTGCCGACTATGGCGTACCTCTTCATTTCGTGCGTATTGCCCATGTGATCTGCCTTCAATTGGCCTCCAAGAGAATGACCCTTTCGATGTTTGCTCGTAAAGGAAAGTGAGCACCATCGGGTGCAAAGGAATGTGTCGAACGAATGAGTGATAGAAGACAGAAGACGACGAAGTAAAGACTGTGTGTGCCCTTCTTCTCCTCGGGGGTTCCAAAGCCAGATATTTAGATATATTCAGATGACGCCTGTGTACAAGGCCTGGCCTTGCCCACTTTCCAACCCGTCTGGATCATCGTGCACCTGATTCCACCAGAAGTGATACTCCTTATCAAGAATCTGACGACTTGAACTCGAGCGAGCGTGTGCACAGACTGGGACCGTCTTGTGTACCCCTGGACCGCCGACGATCCCTAGACGCCATCGACGCAAGGGGCAACGGCAATCTGTACCAGTCTGACTGTCTCAGACCCTATTGCCAGTCTAGGCGGCACAGGTGGTGGGCGCATGGGCTTGCTCCTTCCTCAGGCACCCGAGGAGCCGTAAGTTGTAACTAGCTTCCCAGACGCCACTCCCACCTCCATTTGATGGATCATCCAACCTCAAACACGTCTTGCATGTGGATCTGAAGCCATCATTCAACCTTGAGCCAGCCATGATGCGCATGAATTATTAACATTTAACATCCAACATCCAGCCCTCCAACAACCCGCGTGCAAGGGATAATCGACGATCAACTCTCTCTTCAACAGCTGCGGGAGCTTGACCTCCTCGCCAGGCACTTGGTCGGCACCCTGGACCAGGTGGAGTGCGATATCTGAAATCCAGTTCATCAACCGAAGTACGGAGCGGTCAATGCTCTCCTACGCCCTTGGGCATACCCCTCGCGGCGAGGCTTGCCAACTTCTACTGAACACAACCCATCTATCATTCTGCATTCCAAGGTCGCGGTGATCGGAAGGTGCCAGAATGGGTCATACTTGTAACTCCCACTTCCACCGGCTAAGCAGGTAGGTAATATAACTTTTCATTCGACTCCCTGTGCTCTGATGAGCGTTGTCGCAACACTTCAACCAGTTGCATCCTTCAGCTCTCATCACAGGAGTATGCTAGGAAAAGCTGCCGACCTCGAAGCCCCAACCCTTGGAAAATATGCGAAGCGCAATGCCAGAACTCAACACCCAGCCCCTTCCGGCTCTTTTCTAGAAAAATGACATCTGCCAAAGATGGTGCTGATCGGCAGTTCCTGCATTCTAGATATGTTCTTTTCGCCGTCTGCCATTGCAGGGCACGCGACGTGAGCTGCGTGACCTGTCAACTACCCAATTCAGACTCCCCACATACATTCCACATTCGGCTTGCCATCGAGTCAAGGCCAAAGGAATGCGAACTGCCAGTTGAATGCTTATTCCCTCAATTCTGAGGACGTGCATTGTGACGATTTTCTCGGTCGGGTTGTCATGACAGGGGCTTTGATGCCTTCATGGTCGAACCAATACCTCACTCAGTGGAAATGCTCAAACATGAACGGATGTGAAGACTGAAGGCGCGCTTTCGTAGCGCCCTGTATTTGTGCGCCTATTACAATACGGTGAGCTGCAATTGTCCATATCCGATGCAAATCACGCTCCTTCGCCAACTTGTTTACAACAACATGCGAACGTAGACCGCAACACTTCCAAGGCTCGTGACAAGGAAAGGACTGGGCGAGGACTGGGCCTTCTAAAGCCGCGCTCAACACGGCACACCAACAGCTGTCAGATCAATTCGGAGGAAGCAGGCCTCATTGCCACGCATTTCCGAAACTTGTCAACGCATGGGCCATTGATCTCCTCGGTCGTACGCTCCACAAGTCTTGAATCTTGAAATGGTACCTTGACAGGCGGGATTTCCCAAGTGCATCGAGTTTTAATACTGGGAATCGGGATCGCAGATCACCCGCGCAGGGTGGCAATGGAGGTCTTGCATATATTGCAGAAATGCAATTCTGCCATCTTCTCTTCTAAACTTTGCCCAACCTCTCCACCCACTCAGTTCGTCTTGCCCAAACCTAGCAGATCCTTCCCCTTCATCGCCGACCTCTACGGAGAAGGCATTCAGGGGAAAGCACAGACAGTTAGGCACGAGCTGCCATTTGCCAGTCGCAATGGTACCTCGTACACCTTACTGCTCAACACCTCCGTGCATGATGCAGCACCCACAGTGCACTCGAGAAGCATGGACGCCATGCCGCGCAGGAGAGAGAAAAAGAAAACCTGGGCGGCAGCTCTTGCAGCGTCCCAAATATGTTGACATGCCAGTTTGCCTGACGCACGGGGAGCTGGCACGCCTGGGCAAGCGGTGTGCGTATCAGCGTCCTCCGCATTGCATTGCATATTCTCAATTTCACCATCTTGGACGAAGTGCCCTCGCTCGTATCATATGTGAAGCCCCAAAGCACATCTGGACCCCCATCTCAAATCACCCACCACCGCACAGTCCTTCCGCAGCCACACTACACCCATTCGCTCCAACCTCAAAACCCATCGCAGCATCTTCCCTTACCTTCCTTCGTCCCTGTCTATCCATCCATACCTCACTGGCAGGTCAGGTTCGCAAAAAAGGCATCTAGGCCCAGTCCCACCACGGCACGGTCCTGGCGGCTGACTGGCAGGCAGTGGGCCCTCCTATTACCATACTGCTAGATTAGGTCTCAGTATGAAAATGCCATACCATACCACACAGCACACAGCAACCAATCTCGCACGGTTGGTACTTTATCTATGTAGGTGGTTGTATCCCGTTGGTTCGACAGAAACGAAGCCAACGCCAACGCCAACGCCAACGCCAACCAACGCTCCCTTCCTCCTGTTCTGAGAGCTACTATAGTTTCTCTGAATAGAGCGGTCATCGGGTCGCTGGAGTCGCTCCGCAATTTCCTCATAGTTCCAGCGCAACTCGAAATCAACCCTCCTCTCAGGAGAGCTCGGACGGCGTACATACTTTCTTCCCTTCCTTCCTTCCTTGCTTGATCTGATTCCTTTACAATAGACTGCCTGCTCCATCAAGACATTCCAGGTAAAATGAAGCAAGGAATCACACATCACATCACACCAAGTCTTGGCTTATCTTGCCGGTACGCAAGATGCTCACGGTGGGAGTAAAAAGGAGAAGGAGCAGTCGAATGACTGAACGACTGCATGTACGATGGATGCCTGGGTGCAGGACTGGTTGTCGGATACTATACAAGACATACAAGACATACAAGACATA
>Ga0105239_10000878_pt1 | contig 42726 bp, 32 predicted proteins | sample KBSC44metaG_FD_92761 | JGI IMG/M metagenome (GOLD analysis project Ga0105239, IMG submission 92761) | Corn rhizosphere microbial communities from Kellogg Biological Station, Michigan, USA - KBS C4-4 metaG | ecosystem: Host-associated > Plants > Roots > Rhizosphere > Soil | place: Michigan, USA...
CCGATCGTCTGCCCGATCCTGCGCGCCGCCTGGATGTGTTCATCCCAGCCGTCCGCTGCGCCCAGCCCGAGCAGTGCCCGGGCGAGATCGATGTGGCAATGGGCTTCGATGAAGGGCACGCCCGATTCCAGCGCCATCGCGCCGCGTGCGTGTGCCAGCGAGAGCGCCCAGTCGCCGCGCTGCGCGGCCGCGTTGCATTGCATGTAGCGGTAGAAGGCGCCGTCGAGGTGGCTGTGGCTGCGCATGTTGCCGGCCAGCAGGCCGATCCAGCGCTCCGCCTCCGCGGGGTCGCCGGCCACCAGCGCGCAGCGTGCCATCTGGCCGCACAGCAGGAAGTCGAAGTTGTGCAGGCCGGCGCGGCGGGCGCGGTCCAGGCCGGATTCGATCGCCGCGCGGCAGGGTTCGCTTTCGCCCTGCACCGAGTGATACAGGCCCACGGCGCAGGACCACAGGATGAACACCGTCGGCGACATCTCCGCGTCCAGCCAGGGCACGATCCGGTCGATCACGCCGCGCGCGCGGGCTGTCTCGCCGCGCCACAGGAACCAGATGATCAGGTAGCCGCCGATCAGCACCGAGAGATCGCGGTCCCTGGCATCGAGCAGGGTCAGCGCTCGCTCCGACCAGGCCGGCAGCAAGGGATGCTGGGGCTGGCGATGCAGCAGCGTGCCCATCGCCCAGTAGGTGCGCAACTCGACCGCGCGTGACGGGAACTCCGGGTGGCGGGCACGCAGGCGCTCGAACTCGGCGATCCAGCGGTCGGCGGGCCTGAAATCGCGCCACTCGTAGAAGAAACTCTCCATCGCGCCGGCCCAGGTCGAGTAGAGGCCGACGGCATCGTCGCTGCGCTCGAAGCCCGCATAGGCCTGCTCGAAGAGACTGCGCGCGCGGGCCGCTTCGAACGGCAGCCAGGCCTCGGCCTGCCAGTAGTGGAGCCACGCGGCCTGTTGGAACAGCTCGGCCGGCAGCTCGTCGAGCCAGAGCTGCAGCGTGCGGTGGCGGCCCGTCGCGACGAGGGCCGGCGCCTCGCGCAGCGCCAGCGCGGCGAGGCCCTGCCAGTCGCCCGCGGCGCGATGCAGGCTCGCCGCGGCGTCGGGCTGATTCGACTGCGCCAGAAGGTGCGCGGCACGGCGTTGCAGCGTTCGCCATTCATCGGCGCCGATCAGCGCGCCGGCGCGGTCGAGCAGGAAGGCGCGGAAGAGCGCGTGGAATTCGTAGGCGGTTGCCGTCTGGCCGCGTTCGACGATGAAGCAGTTCTGCCGCTGCAGGTCCGCCAGCAGGGTGCCGATCGCCGCGTCGCCGCAGATCTGCTCGGCGCTCGCGACCGTCATGCTCGGCAGCAGCGCGCTGCGCATCAGCGCCGCCTGTGCTGCGGGGTCGAAGCGTGCGAACAGCTCGGTGGCGAAATAGTCGAACAGCAATTGCTGCGTCTTCGCCGCCGGGCCCGGCCGCGCCGGCTCGCGGCCCTCGGCCAGCAGCAGGACGAAGCCCGCGAGCCAGCCATGGGTCTGCTGCAGCAAGCGATCGATCTGCGTCGCGTCCACCGCATTGCCGCCGGCGCTGCCGCGAGCCGTTGCGATGGCGAGGGCTTCGTCGCGTGTCAGATCGAGTTCCTGCGCGTCGAGCAGCGCCACCTGGCCGTTCAGGCGCAGGCGCGCGTAGGTCGGCGGAGGCTCGGTGCGGCTCAGGACGATCAGCCTCGAACCCGGTGGCAGCGACGAGGCCAGTTCGACGGTGACCTGGTGGAACTGCGCCTGCGCCGGGACCTGCTCGTAGTTGTCGAGCACGATCAGCGCCGGGCCTTCGACGCAGGCGCCCACGGCTTCCGCGTAGCGCCGAGTGAAGTTCATCAGGCTGGGCAGGTACTCCGGCGTCAGCGGCGGCAGGGCGCGCCGGCCCGGCCGCGCCGCCCGCTGCACCGCGCGCCCGAGGTAATGGAAGAACGTGGCGATATCGGCATCGCCGGCATCGAGCTGGTACCACAGGCTCGCGCTGCCCTGGGCGGCCAGGTAGCTGCTGGTCAGCGTGGTCTTGCCGGCTCCCGGCGGGCCGGCGATCCAGGTGATCTGGCGATCGCGGTATTGATCGAGACGCTCGAACAGGCGCGGCCGCAGCGTCGGCCGGTTGCCGCGCGGAGGGGAGATCTTGGCCGAGTCGAAGCCGTGATCTTTCGAGGGGTCGTCCATGGCGGCATCTCCACTGCGCGCCGGGGGTGACCCGCGGCGGCGCAGCGCTCGATCCTAGACGGAACGAGGCCGGCAGCCATCCTCGAACTTGCGGACGGCCGGATCTGTCCCCGGCCGGCTCGAGCCGCGCCGGTTCAGCTCGCCTTCTCGGGCACGTAGCGCGCGCCGTAGGCGAGCATCGTCGAAGCCAGCACCAGCACGCCGAGGGCCATCGTCAGCGAGGTCGCGGTGGCGATGCTGCCGATCAGCGGCGGGCCGATCATGAAGCCGCTGTAGCCGATCGACGTGACCGATGCGATCGCCGCGGCGCGGCTCACGCCCGGCACCCGCGTCGCCGCGTTGAAGAGGATCGGCGCGACCGGCGCGAGCCCGGCGCCGACGATCGCGAAGCCGACGTAGGCGATCCAGCCGTTGGCCGACAACAGCACCGCCAACATCGCGACCGCGGCCATCGCGCCGCCGAAACGCAGCAGCGAGCGCTCGGAGTAGCGTGCGCGCAGGTAGTCGCCGCCGAAGCGCGACAAGGCCATCGCACCGGAGAAGATCGCGTAGCCGAGCGCGGCCTGCGCCTGCGGCATGCCGACGTCCTGCTTCAGGTAGAGCACGCACCAGTCGTACATCACGCCCTCGGCCGTCATGCCGGCGAAGATCAGCAGGCCGATGATCAGCAACAAGCCGGTGGGCCAGGCGAAATGGGCTTTCTCGCCGCCGCCGGCATCGCTTCCGCTGCCATGGGTTTCGAGCATGCCGCGCGACGCGGTGAACGCGACCAGCGCAATGCCAGCGCAGACGCCGAAGAGCTGCAGCCGCGGTGCGACGCCGGCGCTCAGCATGTAGGAAGCGAGCGCCGCGCCGGTCATGCCGCCGACGCTGAACATGCCGTGCAGGTTGCTCATGATCGCGCGGCCGCTGAGGCTTTCGAGCTCCGAGCCCTCGGTGTTGATCGCGACGTCGAACAGGCTCATCGACGCGCCGAAGATCAGCATCGACGGCAGCAGCCAGCCGAGGCCCGGGTACTCGAGCACGAGCGCGAGCATCAGGCTCATCAGCAGCGCCGCGGTCACCGCGGCATTGCGCGCACCGAGCCGCGCCACCACGCGCCCGGCGATGAAGAGCGACAGCACCGCGCCGATCGCCGCGGCCAGCAGCACCATCGACAGCGTCGCCTCGCTGACCGCGTAGTGCGCCTTCACCGACGGGATGTGCGCGCCCCAGGTGCCACCCAGCACGCCGAGCGCCATGAACTGCAGCCGCGTGGCCCAGCGTGCGCGCGACAGCGTGCCGAGGGAATGGGCAAGGGGAAGGGCGGGTGCGCTGGTCGATGTCATGTGATGTCTCGAACGAAGGCGGCGTGACCCACGGAGAGGTGACGACGAGTGCGGCATTGTGCCAGAATGAGCCGATTCATGCACAAATGCGAAAGACCATGAGCGCACGCCGGTCCTCATTGACAAACGATGCGGAAGCCGATTCGGCTGCCCAAACCACGGCCGATCCTGTCGCCGATCTCCCGGCCGAGCCGGCGCGCCCGCGTTTTGCCGAGGAACGCCAGAGCGCGATCGCGCGCGTGCTGCGCGAGAGCGGGCGGGTGGAAGTCTCGGCGCTGGCGGCGCTCTACCAGGTCTCGGAAGACAGCATCCGCCGCGACCTGCGCCTGCTCGCGGCACGCGGCCTGGTGCAGAAGACGCACGGCGGCGCGGTGGCGCTGCATCTCGGCGCGATGCCGATGGCGCAGCGCAGCGACGTCAAGGTCTCGGTCAAGCGCAGCATCGGCCGCGCCGCGGCGGCCAAGGTCCAGGCGCACCAGACACTCTTCATCGACAGCGGCACCACCGCGCTGGCGCTTGCGCAGGCCTTGAACGCGGCCGATGCGCCGCGGCCGCTGACGGTGATCACCGCGGCGCTCGACGTGGCCCTGCTGTTCTGCGGCGATGCCAAGGTCAACCTGGTGCTGGCGGGCGGTACCTGGTCGCATGAAACGCGCGCGTTTTTCGGCACGCTGGCCGAAGCCGCGATCCGCGCGCACCGCGCCGACTGGGCTTTCCTCGGCGCTTGCGCGCTGCATCCGCGCCTCGGCCTCAGTTCCTCGCATGCCGGCGATGCGCAGCTCAAGCGCGCGATGCTCGAGAGCGCCCTGCAGCGCGTGGTGCTGGCCGATGCCAGCAAGTTCGAACTGGTGCAGCCGCAGGTCGTCGCCGGTCTGGACCAGGTCGACCTGGTGATCAGCGACGCGGTGCCGAAATGGCTGCGCGATGCGGTGACCGCGGTCGAGCGGGTCTGAGGCACATCGTTACTCCGTCGGGTGCGCGCCAGGCGCACACTGGGTGCCGCTGTCATCGAAACAGCACAACCGAGTGTGACTCTGCACGACCCACCGAGGAGGCGACATGAAGACACGAGCGTTCCAGAGAGGCGGCCTGGCCGCGCTGCTGCTTTCCGGGCTGATGCTGGCGTTCGCCGCCCACGCCGGCGACGACCGAGGCCAGCGCGACCGCGATGGCCGCGGCGACGACGACCGCGACGGCGGCCGCCGCAGCAGCTTCAACGTGCAGGTCGGCCCGCGGCCGTTCTATCTGGTCGAAGGCATGGACGACGGCCCGTTGAAGCGCAAGCTCCAGCAATGCGAGGCCGGCCCGTTCTACCAGAGCAAGTTCTCGATCAGCCACCGCGGCGCGCCGCTGGAGTTTCCCGAGCATTCGCATGAGTCGTATGAAGCGGCGCACCGCATGGGCGCCGGCATCATGGAGTGTGACGTGAGCTTCACGAAGGACGGCGAACTCGTCTGCCGCCATTCCGAATGCGACCTGCACACCACGACGAACATCGTCGCGACCCCGCTGAACCAGTCCTGCAGCGTGCCGTGGACCGCCGGCGGCCCGGCGCCGAAATGCTGCACCAGCGACCTGACGCTGGCGCAGTTCAAGACGCTGAAGGCGAAGATGGACGCGAGCGTCCCGGCCGCGACCACCCCCGAGGCCTATCTCGGCGGAACGCCCGACTGGCGTACCGATCTCTACACCGGCCAGCCGGCCGGCAACGTGGTGACGCTGAAAGAGCACATCCGGCTGATCAAACAATGGGGCATCAGCCAGACGCCGGAGCTGAAGGCGGGCGACCCGGCGCGCATCCGCCAGGTCTTCGGCGGCCAGGAGCAGTACGCGCAGAAGCTGATCGATACGTATCGCGAGGCGGGTGTCGATGCGCGCAAGATCTACGCACAGTCCTTCAACCCTGACGACGTGATCTATTGGCTGAACCATGACCATGCCTTCGGCGTGCAGGCGATGCTGCTGGATCCGATCGACCCGGGTGCGAACCCGCCGATCCCGCGGCTCTCGGTGGCGCGGCTGAGCGAGCTGCGCAACCTCGGCGTGACGACGATCGCGCCGCCGATGTGGGCGCTGCTGGCGCTCGACTCGTCGGCCCGTATCGTGCCGTCGCAATACGCGCTCGACATCAAGGCCGCCGGCTTCAAGATCGTCGCCTGGTCGTTCGAGCGCGTGAACCTGACGAAGGGCGCGGCGGGTGTCGGCAGCTACTACCAGTTCGACCCCGAGGGCAAGGCGATCAAGAAGGACAGCGACATGTACAAGGCGCTCGACGTGCTGGCCCGGCAGGTCGGCGTCAGCGGCATGTTCTCGGACTGGCCGGGCACGGTGACGTACTACGCCAACTGCATGGGGATGTAGCGGGCTTGCGGGCGCCGGGGCCGTCATGCAGGATGGCCGCGCGTTTTTCTGACGACAACCCTTTCAGGAGACCTTCGATGATCAAAGTCAGCGTCATGTATCCGAACAAGCCGGGCGCCCGTTTCGACCATGTGTATTACGCCGAGAAACATATGCCGCTGCTGAAGGCGCGCATGGGCGATGCGTGCAAGTACTACACCGTCGACAAGGGCCTGGCCGGCGGCGCGCCGGGCGAGCCGCCGACCTACATCGGCATGTGCCACGTCTTCTGCGATTCGGTCGAGGCCTTCCAGGCCGGCTTCGGTCCGCATGCGAACGAGATCCTCGGCGACATCCCGAACTACACCGATCTGCAGCCGGTGCTGCAGTTCAGCGAGGTGGTGGTCGGCTAGCGCGCGATAGCGCGGGGCCGCCGCGCCCCTTGCCATCCGCTGCGGCAGGCTCACAATCGAGCAGGCCATCGGCCTGCTCGCCAAGCGTGGGCCGGCCGGCAGGTGCAAGGGGTGAGACCGATGTCATCGATGCGGTCCGGCTGTGTTGGCGCGCTGTATCGAGCGTGCTGCGCCCTCGTGCTCGGCGCGGCGATGGCAGCGGTGTCCGCGGCCGTGCGCGCCGAGGCCCCCGCCGGCGCCGGCGCCGGCCCCGCCGTCGTCGTGCTCGAGGTGCGCGATGCGATCGGCCCTGCGGTCGCCGACTACCTGGTGCGCGGCCTTGCCCGCGCCAACGACGAACGCGCCGCGCTGGTGGTGATCGAGATCGATACCCCCGGCGGCCTCGATGCCTCGATGCGCCAGATCATCCAGGCCATGCTGGGTTCGCCGGTGCCGGTGGCCGTCTACGTGACGCCGCAGGGCGCGCGCGCCGCGAGCGCCGGCACCTACATCCTCTACGCGGCGCAGATTGCCGCGATGGCGCCCGCCACCACGCTCGGCGCGGCCACGCCGGTGGCGCTCGGCTTCCCGGGCAGCGAGCCCCGTCCCGCGAGCGGCGCCGCGAGCGCGGCCGAGGCGCGGCCTGCCGACACGATGGCCGCGAAGCAGACGCACGACGCCGCCGCGTTCATTCGCGGGCTGGCGCAGCAGCGTGGCCGCAATGCGGCGTGGGCGGAACGCGCGGTGCGCGAGGCGGTGAGCCTGACGGCCAGCGAAGCGCTGCGCCAGAACGTGGTCGACAACGTCGCGGCCGACCTGCCCGATCTGCTCTCCCGCATCGACGGCAAGAGCGTGGCCGTGCCCGCCGGCCGCGCGACGCTGCACACCCGCGGCGCCCGCATCGAGCGCTGGGCGCCCGGTTGGCGCGACCGCTTGCTGGCGACGATCACCCATCCGAGCGTCGCGACCCTGCTGCTGATGCTCGGTCTCTACGGCCTCATCTTCGAGTTCATGTCGCCCGGCTTCGGCGTGGCCGGCGTGAGTGGAGCGATCTGCCTGTTGCTGGCGCTCTTCGCGCTGCAACTGCTGCCGGTGAACTTCGCCGGGCTGGCGCTGATCGTGCTCGGCATCGCCTTGCTCGTCGCCGAAGTGCACCTGGGGGCCTTCGGCGTGCTGGGCGTGGGCGGCGTGATCGGGCTGGCGGCCGGTGCATTCCTGCTCTTCGACCGCAGCGTGCCCGGCCTGGCCGTGCCGCTGCCGTTGATCCTCGCGCTGGCGGCGAGTGCGGCGATCGTCGTGATGCTCGCCGCGGCGCTGGCCTTGCGGGCGCGGCGCCGGCCGGTCGTCAGCGGGCGCGAGCAGCTGGTCGGCTGTCACGGCGAAGTCGAGCGCGTCGACGGCGCGGTCGCCTGGGCGCTGATCCAGGGCGAACGTTGGCAGGTGGCGGCGGCAGCGCCGCTGTGGCCGGGGCAGCAGGTCACCGTGCTGCGAGCACGCGGCCTGACGCTGGACGTGCGCGCCGACACCGACACCGCTTCGCCGCGAGGGCCACCGTCATGATGCTCGACTTCCTCAACCTCGGCCTGGGCAGCCTGCTGCTGCTCCTGGTGCTGCTGCTGGCGTTCAGCGCGCTGCGCATCCTGCGCGAGTACGAGCGCGGCGTGGTGTTCCAGCTCGGGCGCTTCTGGAAGGTCAAGGGCCCGGGCCTGGTGATCATCGTTCCCGGCGTGCAGCAGATGGTGCGTGTCGACCTGCGCGTGGTCACGCTCGACGTGCCGCCGCAGGACGTGATCTCGCGCGACAACGTCTCGGTCAAGGTCAACGCGGTGGTGTTCTTCCGCGTGATCGATCCGCAGCGCGCGATCATCCAGGTGGCCAACTACCTGATGGCGACGAGCCAGCTCGCGCAGACCACCTTGCGCGTGGTGCTCGGCAAGCACGAGCTCGACGAGATGCTGGCCGAGCGCGAGCGCCTGAACCTCGACGTGCAGCGCATCCTCGATGCGCAGACCGACGGCTGGGGCATCAAGGTCACCAACGTCGAGATCAAGCAGATCGACCTGACCGAATCGATGGTGCGCGCGATCGCGCGCCAGGCCGAGGCGGAGCGCGAGCGGCGTGCCAAGGTGATCCATGCCGAAGGCGAACGGCAGGCCGCCGAAGCCTTGCTCGAAGCCGCGCGCCGCCTCGCGCTGCAGCCCGAGGCGATGCAGCTGCGCTACCTGCAGACGATGACGCAGGTGGCGGGCGACCGGGCCTCGACGATCGTGTTTCCGCTGCCGCTGGAATTGCTCGGCGCGCTGATGGGGCAAAAGCCGGGGCGGGGGGACGACGGGCCAGCGGGATGAAGCTGGAGTCCGCGTCCGCGGCAGCCGTGCCGTCAGTGGGCGCGGGCCGCATGTCGTGCGTGGCGATGCTGCTGTGGATGTTCGTGATCGCGCCGAGCGGGCTGGCTTTCGAAGCCGATGCGCCGGCCGCGTCGCCCGAGCCGCCGGCACCGCAGATCCTGCTGCTGGTGCGCTTGCCGCCGATTGCGTCGCAGCGCGCCGAGCCGCGAGACGAGGGCGCCGCGCTGCGATCGCACCGGCAATTCGCCGCGGCGATCGCGGCCGCGCACGGCCTGCGGCTGGTCGATCGCTGGCCGATCCAGGTGCTGGGGGTGGACTGCTTCGTGATGGCGCTGCCGGCCACGGCCGCTCCGTTGTCGCCGCAATCTGCACGGGCCATCGCCGACATGCTCTCGCACGATCCGCGCGTCGCGTGGGCGCAGCCGATGCAGCTCGGGCAGGCGGTGGAGGACGCAGGCAGCCCGCGCTGACTGCGACACCACCTGCCGACGCAGAGGCCGTTCGACCCGGGAGCGCTTTGTTATCGATACCGACAAAAGGTAAGAAGGTCGACTGCCGAAGACTTTCGTTCCGGCGAGCGCAACTCGAATGAGACCAGTCCCTCTTGCACTGAGAGTCTTGGCGCGCTGACGCCGCCCTCCGCGTAAATCCCATTACCCGTTTGGGCCATTGGGTCTTGGCGGACAGCGGACTAGAGTCAGAACAGAAACACACCCCGTTTCTTTCAGTGACTTGACGGCGGGCGGCAAAGCGTGAGTCCAGCAGTGCATGTTTTCGAAGTCCGGCGACCATCTGCGGCGCAGTATGGCCCGTGCGCGCCAGGTTGCTCCTCAGCCCCGGCCGTTGCCAGCCCTCTCTCGCCGCGACGACGACGACCGGCTCGATCCGTTTGAAGACAGCCCGGCGCCTGCAAAGGCCCGTTGGATCAAAAAGAGGAAAGAGGAGTCCCGACATGAACGGCTTCGGCATCGGAGCGGCGCGTTGCTGCGTGCGCTGGTTGTTGGTTTTGTGCTGGTGGATCTTGAGCGCAGGCACCGCGTCCGCATTCACGGCGCCGCCGAACTTCATCGGTACGACATTTGAGGGCTGCCGGAACAATGGCAGCATCGTGCTGCCGATTGCCGGCAAGTTCATTTGTCCGGATGCCGCCTACACGTCAGGCAACCTCGGCAAAGGCTGGAACGAGCTCGATCTGGTGCCGTTCCACCTGATCACGAGTTCGGGCAACTCGGCGGGGCCCCTCACCACCTACAACATCTACATCGCCGCCGACTACCGTCAGGGCACGCTCGGCTACGACTTCATCTCGGTGCCGACAGTGAACCCGGTGTCCGACGCATCATGCACGGTGTCGGCAGGTCCGCAAACGGTCGTCACGGGTATCACGGGGGGCACGGATGAAACGGTCTATCGCCTGCTGACCATCAGTCAGCTCCAAGGCAAGACCTGCCGATTCGACTGGTATCAGCGGCTGGCCTTGGGTGCTGCCCAATTCAGCGGGTCGAACCTGCAAGCCTATACCTTCGATCAGGACGGTCTCAGCGGCGGGAAGAGGACGATCCCGATTCCCGTGAATCAGATCGCCCCACAGAAAATCGCCAAGGACATGACGGCGACACAAGGCTCCGACCACGCATGGAGCGTGACCAAGAGTCCGACCCCCAACAGCGTGGACTTCGGTGACGTCTGCCGCCCCGGCGCGCCGGCCTCGCTGCCGGTGCAGATCACGGTCACGTGGACGAAGTTCGCAGCGGTGCCCGGCGGGCCGATCACGGTGATCACGCACGTCTACGCGACCAATCCGGCCGCGCGCGCGATCACGACCAGCGTGACTGACGCCATCTATTCCGGAACGACGCTGCTCGACACGTCGCCCACCGCGACGCTGGACGTGCCGGCGAATACGACGATCCTGATCCTGACGCACACCTATACCGCGGCGGCAGGAACGACGGACTTCAACGACATCGCCACCGGCACCTACACCGACACGGTGACGGGCGTGCCGATCCCGGGGACGACCACGGCGACGGCCTCGGCGCCGGTGCAGAACACCGGTCCGGAACTCGACGCCAGCGCGGCGATCGCCGACCTCGAGCAATTGAGTGGTGCCGCGTTGACCTTCTCGGTGGCGCAGCCATCGCTCGGAGCGTTCCAGCCCTACCCGACGGCCAGCGATCCGGCCTACGTGGCCGGCACGCCGACGACCGGCCCGGTCGCCTGGGGCGTGACGGATCAGCCGGACAGCGGATCGGTGACCTTCGACAAGACGGTCTACCTGGCGGGCAAGACGATCACGACGGGCACGCTGTCCGACGTGGCGAACCTGGCCGGCATCGACGGCTTCGTCACCGCGTCCAATCCGGTGAGCATCGGCATCTCGTCGAGCGCGACAGTCAAGTTCACGCTCTCCAAGTCGATCCCGGTCGTGCTCGGCGCAGGGGAGTCGATCGTCGTCAAGTTCCACGTGACGGCTGCGAACGATCCGTCGGTGCAGATCGACAAGTCGTTCACTTTCGTCAACGGCGGTCCGACGACGCTGTCGACGGACCTGAGCGGCCTGGCGCCCGACACCTACATCGTCAACGAGACATCGGCGACCTTCTTCTATCCGGGTGGACCGGCCGGAGGCGTGCCGTCGAACCTGCAGCCGGACGGTGGCGCGCAGAAGACGATCAACCTGTCGGCCGTGAACGGCGTGGTCGGCAACTGCAGCGGCAGCGTCGTCTACGTGAACAACCTCCCGGCCACCGTCGCGGCAGCGCAGGTGCAGAAGATCACCAACCCGGTGATCGGTTCGGGCGACCCGGACTACACCTGGACGTTCACGCTGAGCGGCCCGATCCTGGGCACCGTGACGGTGAACGCGGGTGCGAATGCGGGTTACGTCGACTTCGGCATCCCGCTGACGGCGCTCGGCACCTACACGGTGACGGAGACCCAGAAGACGCCGGCATGGGTGCTGACCAGCGCGGTGCCAGGCCCGACCCCGGTGTGCACCTTCGTGCTCACGAACCTCGACGTGCTCAACGGCGCGATCAAGCAATGCACCTTCACCAACACCAAGCAGGGCAAGGCCCGGGTGATCAAGACGGTGCTGAAGCAGGCGCCGAGCGGGACGCAGTCGTTCACGTTCCAGCTGCGCCAGGGCGCGACGTTGACGACGGTGGGGACCATCCTCGACCAGCAGAACGCGACCTCGGTGAACGGTGGCACGATCAATTTCGCGCCCTTCCTGGTGCCTGGCAACACGTACCAGATCTGCGAGATCGTGATGCCTGGCTGGTTGACCACCCTCGGGACGTTCGTGCCGGGATCGTTCAATCCGCCTGACGGCGTGGCGGCGAACCCGGCCGTCGACAACAGCATCCTGTGCGGCAACTTCACGGTCGCGGCCGGCGAGACCAAGGTCTTCACGGTCGACAACTCGCCGCCGCCGGGAGGCCGGGCGCTGACGATCGGCTTCTGGAAGAACTGGGCCTCGTGCAAGAAGAGCGGCGGCAATCAGGCGCCGGTGCTCGACCAGACGATGGCCAAGGCCGAGCCCACGGGCATTCAGTACGACAGTCTGTACCTGCATGGCAGCACGGCGACGCCCAACGTCGCACCCGACTGCGCGAAGGCCGTGAACCTGCTGAGCAAGCAGAACTTCAACGGCGTGAACCAGGCGAGCGACCCGCTGTTCAACATGGCGGCGCAGCTGATCGCGGCAGAGCTGAACTACACGGCTGGCGCCTACAAGTGTCCGCTCGTGACGGACGCCATCGCAAAGGCCAATGCCTTGCTGACGAAGTACAGCTTCAACGGCACGGGCTACACCGGCAAGCTGTCGGCATCCGACGCAAGCTTGGCGAACAGCCTGGCGAAGCGGCTCGACGACTACAACAACAACCGCGCGTCGGCGTGCCAGTGAGAGCTGAAACCCAGGGAGGATCCGGCCGAAGCCGGATCCTCCCGGACCGAATCAACGCAAGCGTCTCGGCGATGGCTGCCGAGCAGGAGCAGAGAACATGAGCAAGCAACGTTTGAACCGGATGCCGGCCGTATGCACGCTGGGTCTGTGTGCCGCGCTATTGGCAAGCTGCGGCGGCGGGGAAGGTGTCGCGCCTGACAAGACCGCGGCACAGTCCGAGCGCGCTCAGGCCGCGCTGAACCGTGCGATGCAAGCCAATGCGAATGCGCTCAGCACCGTCAAGGGCGAGCGGGGCGTGTCCGTCGCGCCCTCGGGTTCACGCTAGGCCGGCTCGGACTTGGCCCGAGCGGGCCGCGCCTGCGGCCTGCTCGGCAGCGACCCGAGCCGATGTCCCGGGACTCTCCCGGGGCTCGGGTTGCCCATCATGACAGTTGGTGCGCGCTGCAGCATCGACGCACGGCCCGGGCGAACTGTCACAGCGGTTGCCGCTCGTGACAACTGCGAGCTTGCAGGGCCTTCATGGCGGCCATTCGGCCCGCGCCATCAGAGGGAAATCGACGCTCCTACAGATCGCCGTGCCAGTTGCCATCGGTAACGATTGCTGCTGGTCACTGCCAGATCTGAGCGTCCGCGCATTGCCCTCGAATTAATCCCCCTTGCCGTTGCGCCGATAGAAGCCCGAGTGCGGCGGTGGCGCTCCTGCCACCGACTCGAAGTCGGAGCTTCCAATGAACGGCAAGAAAATCGGCCTGCGCGGCCGAGGGTGGATCTTTGTCCCGGCCAGCGCGGTGCTCGCCCTGGCGAGCGCGCTGACGCCGGCACACGCGACCCACCTGGGCGATGGCCTGAACGCCGACCAGTCGTTCGTCAGCGCGAGCGACCAATTGCTCGCTGCGGTGTCGTCATGGGAGCGTTTGCCGGAGTCGGCGCGTGCGTCGCGCATCGCCGCCCTCGCCCAACTGGCGCAACACCGCCAGGAGCACCTGCTGTTGCTGCTCCAGAAGAACCCGCAGGTCGCGCTGGCCCGCATGATGCCGCGCAGCTTGCGCGAGCGCCTGCCGGCGGCGGCGGCGGCGTACGTGGAGCAGGAAGTGGCCCTGCAAGGGACGGTGCTGGCGCAGATCGCCGACGATCTGGCCAAGGGGGTGTCGCATACCACCTGGAAGCTGGTCCCGGCCGGTGGCGGCAAGGCGCTCGAGATGCACCTTGCCGATCCGACGGCATCCGAGCGTGACCTGATGTCGTGGGCCAACCGTAAGGTCGACCTGACTGCACTGCGCATCGGCGACCACTTGGTCCTGGGCGACAAGAAGCGTGTGCAACTGCTCGCGGCCGGGTCGACGACCATGACGACGACCGGCACCACCACGGCAACGAGCAACCCGATCGTGCAGGGCAATCAGAACACGCTGGTCGTGCTGGCCAATTTCAGCGATACCCCGCTGACCTGCACCGCAGCCGACCTGCAGAACCGGTTGTTCGCCACCGGCGGCGCGACGATGAACCAGGGCTACATCGAGTCTTCCGGAGGCCTGGTGACGTTCTCCGGCAAGGTGATCGGCCCCTTCAACATCAGCTACACCAGCACCGGAAGCTGCGACACCAATGGCTGGTCCATGGCGCTCGACAGCGCGGCGCGGGCCGCGGGCTTCGACCCGTCCACCTACACCCGCGTGTCGTACGTGACACCGAAGAATGCGACCTGCGGCTGGAGCGGCCTCGGGTCGCTGGGAGGCACGCCGCCGACGCACACCTGGATACAGTCCTGCGGCTCGACCGGCGTGTTCAGCCACGAGCTGGGGCACAACCTGCTCTTCAATCACGCCTCGACGGCGACCTCCGAATATGGCGATTACAGCGACCCGATGGGCGCCACCATGCTGGTGCAATCGAACGCCGCCAACCGCGTGATGGCGGGTTGGATCGGGTCGGGCCAGATTCTCGACGTGTCGGTCGGCGGCAGCTACGCGGTCAGTGCAGTCGAGTCGGCAACGGCGACAAGCCCACGTGCTCTGCGCCTGCCCAAACCGGACACGGGTGAGACGTACTACGTCAGCATGCGCCAGCCGACCGGCATCGACGCGAACCTGCTGTCGGGATATCAAAATGTCCTGAGCATTCACCACTCGAGCGGCGTCATGCCGACCAAGACGGTCTTCGATGCCGCCGTCGCGCCCGGCCAATCGTGGACCGATACCGTGAACGGCATCCAGTTCGTCAATCAGGGCGTGTCGGGCAGCATCGCGACTGTGGGCCTGAGCTTCGGCGCGTCGAGCTGCGTGCGTTCTTCGCCGGCCGTCAACATCACCCCGGCGTCGCAGACCGCCGGCGCAGGTTCCACGCTCGGCTACACGGTCAGCGTGACAAACCGGAACACGGCGGCCTGCGCAAGCTCGACCTTCAACCTGGCGCAGACGCTGCCGGCCGGCTTCAGCGGCGCCTTTGCCTCACCCAGCCTGGCCATCGCGCCCGGCGCGACGGCCAGCAGCAACTGGACGGTCGCGTCGGTCGCGACCGTCGCCGACGCCACCTACACGCTGACGGCAAGCGCCACCGATGCGGTCGGCGGCGCATCGAGCAGCGTGCATGCCAGCGACATCGTCTACACGGCGCCGAGCTGCACCCGCAGCGCGCCGCTGGTGAGCGTGTCGCCGGCTTCGCAGACGGGCGCCCCGGGGGCGACCTTGCCCTACACGGTGACCGTCACGAATCGCAACAGCAGCGCTTGCGGCACATCGACCTTCAATCTCGGCCAGGTTCTGCCCGGCGCGTTCTCGGGAGCTTACGGCAGCACCAGCCTCGCCATCGCGGCCGGCGCCAGTTCCAGCAGCACCTGGAGCGTTGCCACATCGGCCGGCACGGTCGCGGGGACATACACCCTGACCGCCAGTGCCGCTGACAGCGTGGCAGGCAACACGGCCTCGGGGCAGGCCAGCGAGGTCATCGTCGCGGCCGACAGCACCGCGCCGACGCTGGCGATCACGAGCCCTGCGGCCGGGGCGACGCTGAGCGGTCGCAACGTCGCGATCACGGCAACGGCGAGCGATGCCTCGGGCATCAAGTCGGTGGCCTTCTACATCGACGGCAATTCGCTCGCGACGCTCACCGCGGCGCCTTATGCGGCGAACTGGAATCTGCGCAAGGCCGCGTCCGGAACTCACCAGATCCAGGTCCGCGCGACCGACGGCGCAGGCAACGTCGCCCAACAAAGCATCAACGTGAGCGTCAAGTAGCCCGGGCGCGCCGATGCGCCTCAGCACTCCACGATATTCACCGCCAATCCGCCCCGCGCCGTCTCCTTGTACTTGGTCATCATGTCTGCGCCGGTCTCGCGCATCGTCTTGATGACCTTGTCGAGGCTCACATGGTGGGTGCCGTCGCCGCGCAGGGCCATGCGCGCGGCGTTGATCGCCTTCACCGACGCGATCGCGTTGCGCTCGATGCAGGGGATCTGCACCAGCCCGCCGACCGGATCGCAGGTCAGCCCGAGGTGATGTTCCATGCCGATCTCGGCCGCGTTCTCCACCTGCTCCGGCGTCCCGCCGAGCACCGCGCACAAGGCTGCCGCGGCCATCGAGCAGGCCACGCCGACTTCGCCCTGGCAGCCGACCTCGGCGCCCGAGATCGAGGCGTTCTCCTTGTAGAGCAGGCCCATCGCCGCGGCCGTCAGCATGAAGTCGATGACACCCTTGTCGTTCGCGCCGGCGACGAAGCGCACGTAGTAGTGCAGCACGGCCGGGACGATGCCGGCGGCGCCGTTGGTCGGTGCGGTCACCACACGTCCGCCGGCCGCGTTCTCTTCGTTGACCGCCAGCGCATACAGATTGACCCAGTCCAGCACCTGCAGCGGATCGCGCAAGGCGGCTTCCGGATTGGCACAGAGCTGCCGGTACAAGTCGGCCGCCCGGCGCTTGACCTTGAAGCCGCCGGGCAGCACGCCATCGGTCGCGCAGCCGCGTTTCACGCAGGCCTGCATCACGCCCCAGATCTTCAACAGGCCGGCGTCGATCTCGGCGTCCGTGCGCCAGTGGCGCTCGTTGCGCCGCATGATCTCGGCGATCGAGACGCCTTCGGCGGTGCAGGCGGCGAGCAGCTCGGCGCCGCTGTGGAAGGGATGCGGCAGCACCGTGGTGTCGGGGGCGATGACTTTCTGCTTCGTGCCGTCCGCCACCACCTCGTCGCTGACGACGAAGCCGCCGCCGACCGAGTAATAGCATCTGTTCTCCAGCTCGGCGCCGCTCGCGTCGTACGCGATGCAGCGCATGCCGTTGGCGTGGAAGGGCAAAGTCTCGCGGCGATAGAAGGTCAGATCCGCCTTTTCCGAGAAGGCCACTTCGTGCAGGCCGTTCAGCTTCAGCCGGCCGCTCTCGCGGATGGCCTGCAGCAGGCCGGGCACCGCATCGGCATCCACCGATTCCGGATCGTGCCCCCCGAGGCCGAGCAGCACCGCCTTGTCGCTGCCGTGGCCCTTGCCGGTGGCGCCGAGCGAGCCGTAGAGCTTGACCTCGACCCGCGTGCACACCGGCAGCAGGCCATGGTGCTGCAGCCGCGCGACGAAGAGCCGCGCCGCGCGCATCGGGCCGACGGTGTGCGAGCTGCTGGGGCCGATGCCAATCTTAAAAATGTCGAAGACGCTGACTGCCATGGAGTTTTCCGTTCAGCGTTGGGAGGTCGCAAAGTTGGGAGCCACGTAAGCCGGCGCCTTCGACGCCGGCAGCGGAGTCTGCCCCCGAATCGCATCCGCGAGTTTCTCCGCCATCATGATGGTCGGCACGTTCAGGTTGCCGCTGACCACGTCCGGCATGATGGACGCATCCACCACGCGCAGGTTCTGCACACCGCGCACACGGCCGGCGCCATCGGTGACCGCCATCTCGTCGCTGCCCATGCGGCAAGTGCACGAGGGGTGATAGGCGCTCTCCGCCTTGGCGCGGATGTGCGCGTCGATCTGCGCATCGCTTTGCACCTTCGGCCCGGGCGCCAGTTCCTCGCCGCGGAAGCGGTCGAAGGCCTGCTGCGCGAAGATCTCGCGCGTCAGCCGCACACCGGCGCGCATTTCCTTGCGATCCTGCTCGGTCTGCATGTAGTTGAAGAGGATGCTCGGCGCGTCCTTGGGGTTCGCGCTGCGGATCTTCACCCGCCCGCGGCTGGTCGGCCGCATCGGGCCGATGTGCGCCTGGAAGCCGTGTTGCGTCGCCGGCGAGGCGCCGTCGTAGCTGATCGCCATCGGCAGGAAGTGGTATTGCAGATCCGGGTGCCTGACGCCCGCTTCGCTGCGGATGAAGCCGCCCGATTCGAAATGATTGGTCGCGCCCAGCCCGGTGCCGAACAGCAGCCACTCGATGCCGATCTTCAGCTTGGCCAGCGGGCTCTGCGCCGAGTACAGCGTGATCGGCTCCTTGCAGGCGTATTGCACGTAGGTCTCGATGTGGTCCTGCAGGTTCTCGCCGACGCCTTTCAGCGGCGCCACCACCTTGATGCCGAGCTTCGCCAACTCGTCCGGATCGCCGATGCCCGAGAGCTGCAGGATCTGCGGCGAGTTGATCGCGCCGCCGCTGAGGATGACCTCGCGCTTCGCCCGCAGGCTGCGCAGCTTGTTGCCGTCGACCACGGCGACGCCGGTGGCGCGCGTGCCGTCGAACAGCACGCGCGCCACCAGCGCGCGCGTCTCGACCTTCAGGTTCGGCCGCTGCATCGCCGGGCGCAGGTAGGCCATCGCGGTGCTCCAGCGCTTGCCTTGGTGCACCGTCATGTCCATCGCCCCCAGGCCTTCCTGCTGGTAGCCGTTCATGTCCTTGGTACAGGGGTAGCCGGCCTGCACGCCGGCATCGATGAAGGCCTTGTAGAGCGGGTTCTTCATGCCGGCGGTGCTGACCTTCAGCGGGCCCGCATCGCCGCGATAGTCGTCGCCGCCGGCGGCGCGGGTCTCCGATTTGCGGAAGTACGGCAGGCAGTTCGCATAGGCCCAGTCCTCCAGCCCCGGGCGCTCTGCCCAGCCGTCGTAGTCCAATGCGTGCCCGCGGATGTAGACCATGCCGTTGATCGACGACGAGCCGCCGAGCACGCGGCCGCGCGGGCAGTGGATGCGGCGGTTGTTCATGTACGGCTCCGGCTCGGAGTCGTAGAACCAGTTGTACTTGTCGTTCGCCAGCGGATAGGCGAAGGCCGACGGCATGCGGATGAAGATGCTGTTGTCGCCGGGGCCGGCTTCGAGCACCAGCACGCGCACGCCCGGGTCTTCGGTCAGGCGGTTCGCGAGCACGCAGCCGGCGGAGCCGGCACCGACGATGATGTAGTCGTAGTCTTGTTCGGCCATGAGTCACTTCCTGGTTCTGGCGTGAGGGCCCTGGCCCTCGGCGGACTCAGGGGCAGGTCTATCGGTAGCCGCAGGACACGCCGCCCAACTCGACATAGACCGTTTTCAGTTGCGTGTAGTGCTCCAGCGCGACCATGCTGTTTTCATGGCCGATGCCGGATTCGCCGGCGCCGCCGAAGGGCATCTCGATCGGCGTGATGTTGTAGTTGTTGATCCAGCAGATGCCGGCCTTCAGCGCAGCCGCGACGCGGTGGGCACGCGCCACGTCGCCGGTGAAGACACCCGCGGCGAGGCCGAAGCGCGTCGCGTTGGCGCGGCGCACGACCTCGGCTTCGTCGTCGAACACCAGCATCGCCAGCACCGGGCCGAAGATCTCTTCGCGCACGATCTGCATGTCGTCGCTGCAGCCGGCGAAGATCGTCGGCGCGACGAAGTTGCCGCCCGCGCAGCCCGGCACGTCGACCCGCCTGCCGCCGGCGGCCAGCACCGCGCCTTCTTCGATGCCGCTGGCGATGTAGTTCAGCACCTTGTCGGTGTGCGCGGTCGAGATCAGCGCGCCGACTTCGGTCCCCGGGTCCATCGGGTCGCCGACCCTCAGCAGCGCGGTGCGCTGCTTCAGCCGCGCGAGGAAACGATCGGCCAGCCCGCGCTGCACGAAGACGCGCGTGCCGTTGGTGCAGATCTCGCCCTGGGTGTAGAAGTTGCCCATCATCGCGGCCGAGACGGCCTGCTCCAGATCGGCATCGTCGAAGACGATCAGCGGCGATTTGCCGCCGAGCTCCATCGTCACGCGCTTCAAGGTGCCGGCTGCGGCAGCCATCACGCGCTTGCCGGTCGGCACCGAGCCGGTGACCGAGACCTTGGCGACATCCTGGTGTTCGGCCAGCAGCGCGCCGGTCGCGCCGCGGCCCTGCAGCACGTTGAAGACGCCGGGCGGCACGCCGGCCTCGAGGTAGATCTCGGCCAGCTTGACGGCGGTCATCGGCGTCAGCTCCGAGGGCTTGAAGATCATCGCGTTGCCGGCCGCGAGCGCGGGTGCGGATTTCCAGCAGGCGATCTGGATCGGGTAGTTCCAGGCGCCGATGCCGACGCAGACGCCGAGCGGTTCGCGCCGGGTATAGGCGAAGGCGTTCTTCAGCGGGTATTGCGCACCGGCCAGCGTCGCTGCGGCGCCGGCGAAGTATTCGATGCAGTCGGCACCGCTGGCCACATCGACCACCACCGCCTCCTGCCAGGGCTTGCCGGTGTCCTGCACCTCGATCCGCGCCAGCTCGTCATTGCGCTCGCGCAGCAGCTGCGCCGCCTTGTGCAGCACGCGGCCGCGCTCGGTGCCGGTCATCGCCGACCAAACCGCAAAGCCGCGCTGCGCCGCCGCGACCGCGGCTTCGACGTCGTCGGCCAAGGCCACGCGCACACCGGCGATGACCTGGTTCGTCGCCGGGTTGACGGTGTCGAAGCGCTCGCCGCGGCCATGCACGGCGCGGCCGTCGACGAAGCTCGGGATCAGGGCGGTATCGTTCATGCGCGCGGTCGAGGTCGAGGAAGAAGGGTCAGAAGGCCTTGCTGATCGTCAGCACGTAGGCGGCCTTGCCGAGGCGGCGCTCGAAGGTGTTGCCGGTCGAATCCTTGCTGAAGTTTGCACCCGTCCAGTAGTCGTTCTTGTCTTTCGCCTGGGTGTAGGCGCCGGTCACGGTCCAGCCGCCGTCGAAGGCCTTCGAGACGCCGAGCTTCCAGTCCTGCCAGTTCGCGGCCGAGGTGTTCTTGACCCAGCCGGCGCCGTAGTGCATCAGCAGGGTGAAGCCGCTGCCGAGGTCGGGATTGACCGAGAGGTCGAGGTAGCCGGAGCCGCGGCCGTTGTCGACGGTGCCGAACCAGTCGTTGGTCGCGACGTAGTAGTAGTTCAGCGCCGCGACGCTGTAGCTGATGCCGAACTTGATCTCGGCGTAGTCGTACTTGCGTCCGTCGATCAGCGGCGACGAGGTGCCCGGATAGGCGTAGTAGTAGGCGCCGACGGTGTAGCCCAGCGGGCCGATGGTCGAGCTGTAGCCGCCGTACAAGTCCCACTCGACGGTGGCGCCGCGGTATTCGGTGCCGCTCAGGGTCGAGAGCCAGGTGCCGAGGTAGAGGCCGTTCGGGTTCACGTAGTCGAAGCCGCCTTGCAGTGCTGGCCGGCCCCAGGTCTGCGTGAAGCCGCGCGAGATGTAGTCGCTGGTGATCGCCACGTTGGCGGTGACCGGCCAGGCCGTGCTGGCGGCGGGGTTGGGCGGAAAGGGCTGGGTGCCGGCATCCGGCGCGGGGGCCGTGGCTTGCGCCGAGGCGCTGCCGGCGGCCAGGCCGAACAGGCAGGTGGCAAGGCCGGTCTGGAGGTGCTGCTTGATGTTCATGTTGTCGTCGGCGGGCAGTTGGAAATCTTGTCAGCCGGGGAAGCCGACGAAGCGCGAGAGCTTCCAGCTCCCGTCGCTGTAGCGGGTGTAGACCTCGAGCAGGCGCAGCGTGGTCGAGCCGGCGGCGCCGCCGTCGGCCGAGCGGGTCAGGGTGCGCTTGGAGCGCACCACGGCGATGTCGCCCGAGCCGCCGATCTCCTCGATCTCGTTCGCCCAGCTGCCTTTTTCGCCCTGGGTCTTGAAGGTCAGCGCGAGGCTGCGCATCAGGGCGCTGCGGTCATAGTCCGCCGCGGCGCCCTGGTACATGCCCAGCGCACCTTCCTCGACGAAGCCCTCGGCCGCCTTCGCGTCGCGCGCGCTCAGCGCTTCCATCCACTTGTCGATCGCCGCGCGCACCGCATAGGCATCGCTGGTGGTCAGCGAGCTGTTGTCGACCGGCTGGGCCTCCTGAGCGAATGCTGGAACACAGGCCGCGAATGCGGCGGCAGCAAGCAGGGAGGATGCGAGAAAACGAGTGGGCAGCATGAAGTCTTCCTTGACTGAGCCAGTGATGACACGGAGATTGGAGAGGAGAAGCGTCAAAGCCATGCGGTGGCTTTTCGACACGAAGCAAGACGGATCCGACATCAGCGCCGCGCGTTGAACTCAATGCGGAGTGGACGAAGAGAACAGGTTCAGCACGACCACGCCGGCCACGATCAGTGCGATGCCGATCAAGGCCGCGGCATCGAGCCGCTGCTTGAAGAGCCAGATCCCGGCGACCGAGATCAGCACCACGCCGGCGCCCGACCAGATCGCGTAGGCGACGCCGACCGGCACCACCTTCAGCGCCTGCGACAGCAGATAGAACGAGACGCCATAGCCGATCACGCAGAGCAGCGAAGCCCCGAGCTGCGTGAAGCCGGCACTGGCCTTCAGCGCGCTCGTTGCCACCGTCTCGAACAGGATCGCCAGGCCGAGCTGCAGCCAGTGCATGGCCTGCGCCGGTCGCGGGGGGCGGGGAGGGTCAGCCGCCCGCGAGGGCCTTGGTGACGGCGGGCAGGCCGTCCTGGCCGGAGAAGGTCTTCACGCCCTTCAGCCAGCCGTCGAGCACCGCCGGGTTCTTCTTCAGCCAGGCGCGGCCGGCCTGCACCGGGTTCGACTTCTCGAGGATCGCGACCATCACCTGGTTCTCGATGTCGGTCGTGAACTGCAGGTTCTTCAGCAGCACCGCCACGTTCGGGCAGCGCTCTTCATAGTTCGGCGGCACCGCGGTGAAGACCTTGGCCTCGCCGTAGTTCGGGCCGAAGACCGAATCCCCGCCGTCCAGGTACTTCATCTTCATCTGCACGTTCATCGGGTGCGGCTCCCAGCCGAGGAAGACGATCGGCTTCGTGCTGCGGCCGGCGCGCTGCACCTCGGCCAGCATGCCGGCTTCCGACGACTCGACCATCTTGAAGCCCTTCAGGCCGAACTCGTTCTTGTCGATCATGCGCTGGATCAGCGCATTGCCGTCATTGCCGGGCTCGATGCCGAAGATCTTGTTGTCGAGTTCGGGGCCGAACTTGGCGATGTCGGCGAAGCTCTTCAGCCCCTTGTCGTAGAGGTAGGCCGGTACCGCCAGCGTGTACTTGGCGCCGCTCAGGTTGGGCTTGTCCAGCACCTTGATCTGGCCGGCTTTCAGGAAGGGGTCGATCATCGGCGTCATGCTCGGATTCCAGTAGCCGAGGAAGACGTCGATCTGCTTGGACTTGAGTCCGGCGAAGGCGATCGGCACCGACGCGATGGTCACGCTCGGCTTGTAGCCCAGGCCCTCGAGCACGACCGAGGTGATGCCAGTGGTGGCGGCGATGTCGCTCCAGCCGACGTCGGCGAAGCGCACGTTCTTGCAACTCGCGGCTTCTTCCGCCCACGTGGCCTGCGCGGTCATCGAGATGACCGCCGAGACCAGACCCATCCACTTCCAATTCCGCTTCATGACTCGATCCCCGTTTGACTGTGCAATTGACGCTGCTGCACTTTTGCATGCGGGAACGGCGGGACTTTGCCGGGAACGACAAGGAATTGTCCGCGCGCGGCAGACTGCCGCGCGGGGGCCTCATTCAGAGCGACAGGAAATACCCTTCGCGCGGATCCATCGTGCCGTCGAGCAGGCGCCGGTAGGCCGCTTCCACCGCGGCCGGCCCCTGGCCGCGCATCACGCGCAGCCACGGCGGCTGGGCTTGCATCACCGGCTGCATGAAGGCCAGCCAGCTCTCGGCGATGCGCCGCTGCAGGCCGGTGGGGGTCCAGTCGGCGAGGCGCTTCTTGATGCGGTCGGGCGCGAAGAAGAGGACGGGCTTCGGCCCGGGCAGGCCCTTGCCGCTGCCGAGCGCGTCGACGTGCGTGCCGCCGACCGAGCAGCTGTAGGCCAGCGTCTCGCGCAGCTGCTCGTGCAGCCGGGCGCGCAGCGCGGCGTCGCCGGCGAAGTCGACGAAGACGGTGGCCGTCTGCGCATCGAGCTTCTCGATCTCGTCGTAGACATGCAGCTCGTCATAGCAGCCGAGCGACTGCGTGAACGCCAGGTTGGCCGGCGAGGTCAGCCCGATCACCTTCACCGCGTTCGGCCGGCCGCGCCGCTGCGACAGGCAGAAGGCGGTGCCGTAGGCGGTCTTGCTCGAGGCGCTGGACAGCACCACGCTGCGCGCGCCGAAGAAGCCGGTCTCGTCGAGGAAGTCGTCGATCAGGAACGAGGTGATGAAGAGGGGCCGGTAGATCGCGATCTGCGCCTCGGCATCGGCGCGGTACGCGCGGTCCGCGCTGCAGCGGGTGTACTGGTTGTAGACCGCGGGCAGCGAGCGGCGGTGCTCGCTGCCGTCGTCGAAGCTGGCCAGCCCGATGCGCGCCGGCTGCACCACGAGTTCGTCGCTCATCGGGTAGTAGCCGTAGAAGCGCTCGCCGGCCGCGACGCCCTCGACCTGCGACTCGACCACGTCGGCAAAGCCCCAGACCGGCAGGCTGCCCCAGTCGCCATCGCCGGTCGGGAAGAAGTCCCAGTAGTGCATCGCGTCGCCGAACGCGCCGTAGGTGATGTTGTTCGAGGTGAGCGAGAACGCATCGACGTGCAGACGCACCTGCCCCGGCAGCAGCCGCGCGGCTGCGGTGGTGGCGACACGGGTCTGGCGCAGGTCCTTGCGTGCGATCTGGAAGTGGCTGCTCATCGGCTTGCTCCGCGGCTTCGGTCGGCCGGCGCGAAGGGCTGCCAGCGGGCTTCCGGCTGCGCCAGCCGGTTCGCGACGACGTGCAGCACGAACGGGTTGGCGCCCATGCCGATGTGGCTCGCCGGCACCTCGATGTTCTCGGTCTGCCCGGCCGGCGACTGCACGCTGCAGGCCCAGGAGACGATGCCGTCGGTGCGGCTGTAGATCGAGGTCGTCGGCACTGGCGGCGCCTCGCGCATTCGCGCGAGCATGCTCGGATCGGCATCGGCCTTCTGGCCGCTCAGCCACTCGTAGGCACGCCAGGCATTCGTCGCGCGCGGATGGCCGGTGAACGGGCTGCCCAGCGTGATCACGCAGCGCACGGCCTCGGGCGAGAGCTTGGCGACTTCGCGCGCGAAGACGCCGCCGAGGCTCCAGCCGACCAGGCTGACGCGCCGGCCGGAGAGCTTTTGCATGCCGCGCACGCGCTCGACGCAGGCCTCCATCACGCCGCGCGCGCCGCGGTTGCGCCCGAGGCCCCAGGGCTGGGCGTCGTAGCCGCGCAGGCGCAGGAAGTGCCGCAGCACGGCGGTCGAGGTGTCGGTCGCGGCGAGGCCGGGCAGCACCATCACGGTGTGGCCGTCGCCGCGCGGGCCGAGCATCAGCGCGGGCCAGAGCGCCAGCGTGCCGAGGGCTTCGACCGGGGCGCGCAGTTCGAGCGCAAGCAGGCGCAGCGAGGGCGGCGGGATGCGCTGCGGAGCGGCCTTGCCGGTAGCCGGCCGGCGTGTCGATCGGGGAGTCGCGCTACGCGTCATGTCAGCCATTCTCCGCCGCGCCCGTCATCGATGCGCGGCGCGCTGCCTCTTCTTCGACCAGATCGCGCTTGCTCAGCTTGCCCACCGCCGTCTTCGGCAGCTCGGCGCGGATCTCGAGCGCCTGCACCATCTCGTGCTTGCCGATCTTGTCCTCGAGGAAGCGTTTCAGCTCGTCGAGCGTGAACGGCGCGGCGCCGCTCTTCAGCGAGACGAAGGCCTTCGGCGACTGGCCGCGGTACGCGTCGGGAATGCCGATCACGCAGGCCTCGCGCACCGCAGGGTGCTCGTACAGCGCCTCCTCGATGATGCGCGGATAGACGTTGTAGCCGCCGCACAGCAGCATGTCCTTGGTGCGGTCGACGATGCTGAAGAAGCCGTCGTCGTCCATCGTCGCGATGTCGCCGCTGCGGAAGTAGCCGTCGGCGGTCATCGATTCGGCAGTCGCCTTCGGGTTGTTCCAGTAGCCCTTCATCACGTTCGGGCCCTTGATGCAGAGCTCGCCCGGTTCGCCCCGCGCGGCGTCTTTCGACGGGTCGCCGAGCGAGACGAGTTTCAGCAGGATCCCGGGCAACGGGATGCCGCATGAGCCGAGATGGCGCGGGCCGGTGATCGGCGAGAAGGTGCCGGTCGGCGAGGTCTCGGTCATGCCCCAGCCCTCGCCGATGGTGCAGCCGGTGAGCTGCGTGAAGCGCGCGGCCAGCTCGGCCGGCAAGGGGGCGCCGCCCGAGCCGCAGAAGCTCAGCGAGCGCAGGTCCGCGGTGGCCGCGCTCGGGTGGTTGACGATCGCCATGTACATCGTCGGCACGCCGGCGAAGATGCTGATCCTTCGCTCGGCCAGGTCCTTCATCAGCAGGTCCAGATCGAAGCGCGGATGCAGCACCAGCTCGGCGCCGCATCTCACGCCGAGCAGCAGGTTCACCGTCAGCGAATAGATGTGGAACAGCGGCAGGACGACCAGCAACCGCTCCTCTCCGAAGCGGATCGACGGCGGCACCGTCTGCGAGCTGGCGACGTACTGCGCGCAGGCCGAGCTGAGGTTGGCGTGCGTCAGCATCGCGCCCTTCGGCAGGCCGGTGGTGCCGCCGGTGTACTGGATCACCGCGAGCGCGTCGCGCAGGTCGCCCAGCGGGTGTTCCTGCGGCGCGCCGTCGTTGGCCAGCAGCTGCGAGAAGCGCTGCTGGCGCGGGTCGGCGAGGGCCGGGCCGCCGCTGCCGTCGAAGCGGTCGCCGGGCTCGCCGATCACCAGCGTCTTCAGCCGCGTGCTGTCGAGCAGCCGCTGCATCTGCGGCAGCAGCGCCGGGCTGTCGAGCGTGATCATCAGGTCGGTGCGGCTGTCCTCGATCTTGTGCGCGAGCACCTTCTCGACGTCGAGCGGCGAGTAGTTGACGACCGTGCCGCCGGCGCGCAGCACCGCGAACAGGCTGATCGGGTAGTGCAGGGTATTGGGCAGGAACAGCCCGACGTGCACGCCCGGCCCGACGCCGAGGGCCTGCAGCCCGCGGGCCGCCTGGTCGACAAGCCGGTCGAATTGTCGGTAGCCGAGCGTGCTGCCCATGAAGCTGAGCGCCGGCTTGTCGCCGAAGCGCGCCGCGGCGTCGCGCAGGATTTGCTGCACCGGCATCGTCGGCAGCTCGGCGTCCCAGCGGACGCCTTCGGGGTAGGACTTGATCCAGGGAAGGTCGGACATCGATGGGCTCCGTTCGGTTGCCGTTCGTTCGCGATCAGGCCGCCGCGGCGTCGCGCCTGCGCCGCGTCGGGACCTTCTTGGAAGCCGCATCCGCCACTGCCGGCGGCGGCGTGCTGGACGCCGCCAGCGCCAGCTTCGTCGCCGGCCGGCGCTTGCGCGGCGCGGCTTTCGGCTTGGCTTCGATGACCGGCACGGCCGTGACCTCGATCGCCGCGGCCGCGGCCTGTTCCGCCGCGAGCGCATCGACACGCTTCAGCAGCGCATGGTGCTCGGCGACGATGTAGTCCGCCAGGTCGCCGACGTCGGGCAGGCTGCGGCGGCAGGCCGTCAGGCCATAGGCCATCTGCCCGTTGTAGCTCTGCACCGTGATGTTCAGCGCCATGCCGTGGGTCACGATCGAGACCGGCATGTAGGCGTCGATGTGTGCGCCCGCGAGGTACAGCGCGACCGGAGGTCCAGGCACGTTGGAGATTGCGACGTTGGCCAGCGGGGGCAGGCGGTCGGCGATGCGCAGCCGGCCGTACAGGTTCGCCAGGCCCGAGACCAGCCAGGGCGCGGCGAGCATCGGCAGGTCGGTCGGCAGCGCCTTCAGGTAGCTGGTCACGTTCTTGGCCGACTTCGAGGCCGCGTTGATCGCCTTCAGCCGCTCCAGCGGATCGGCGATGTCGGTCGCCAGGCTGACCACCATGCCGGTCACCTGGTTGTTGGCCTGCGTGTCGCCTTCGCTGCGCAGGCTCACCGGCACCGCGGCAGTCAGCGGCTTCTTCGGCTCGCAGCCCAGCTCGGCCAGGTAGCGCTTCAGCGCGCCGGCGCATTCAGCCAGCACCACGTCGTTCAGGCTCACGTCCACCGACTTGGCGATGCGCTTCAGCTCGGCCATCGGCACCGCGCGGCCCGCGAAGGAGCGCTGGTTGGTGATCGAGCCGTTCAGCGGCGTCTTCGGGCCGAGCACGAAGAAACGGCCGCGCGGCTTCTTCGCCCCGCCGGCCTCGACCAGCGCCTTGTCGGCCGCCGCGCTGGCGCGCGACTGCTTGTAGGCCGCGGCCACGCCCTTGGCGAAGGCCGGCATCGCCTTGGCCGCGGTCAGGTACTGCACGAAGGAGTTGCGCAGCGCGGCGCCGAGCAGCTCGGCCACGCCCAGCGATTCGGCCTGCGCCTTGCGCTTGGTGCGCGGCGGCTTGACGGTGCGCGGCTCGGGGCCGGTGTCGAGCAGCGCGCGCGCCAGCGCGACGCCGGCCTGGCCGTCGACGCCCGCGTGATGCACCTTCGAATAAAACGCCACCTGGCCGGTATTCAGCCCATCGATGAGGTAGAACTCCCACAGCGGGCGGCTGCGATCGAGCAGGCTGGAATGCAGGCGCGCGGCGTACTGCTCGAGCTGCTTCATCGTGCCCGGCTTCGGCAGGGTGATGCGGCGGATGTGGTAGTCGAGGTCGACGTCGTCATCGTCCACCCAGGCGGGGTTCGCGAGGTCGAAGGGCATCAGCGCCAGCTTGCGCTGGAAGACCTCGGCCAGGTGCATGCGCGAGGCGATGAACGCCTTGAAGCGCTCGCTGAAATCGCCGTCGAAGCCTTCGGGCAGGCTCAGCAGCTGGATCGAGCCGACATGCATCGGCGTTTCGGGGGTTTCGAGGTGCAGGAAAGCGCTGTCGAGCCCGCTCAGGTGTTTCATCGTCTTTGTCTCCGGAATCTCGTTGAACCTTCTCCGGCATCTGAGGCCGGGGGTCGCATCAGACTAGCCATTCCTGCGCCGGGCCGCCAATGCAGAATCGGGGCTGCTCCCATTCGCCGGGTGCATAGTCTCCCCGCCATGGTGAACCTGAGTCGCATCGATCTCAATCTTTTTGCCGTCTTCGATGCGATCTACGCCGAAGGCGGCATCACGCGCGCGAGCCAGCGGCTGAAGCTCAGCCAGCCGGCCATCAGCCATGCGCTGGCGCGCCTGCGCGCCCTGCTCGACGATCCGCTCTTCGTGCGCGAGGGCCATCTGATGGTGCCGACGCCGCGCGCGGAAGGGCTGATCGGCCCGGTGCGGCGTGCCTTGCAGGAGATCGAGAATTCGCTGCGCCAGCTGCAGGCGTTCGAGCCGGCGCAGTCGACACGGCGCTTTCGCATCGGCCTGCGCCACATCCTCGAATCGGTGAGCCTGCCGCCGCTGGTCGCGCGGGTGCAGGCGCTGGCGCCGAACGTCGAGATCGCCGCGGTGCATCACGAGCGCGATCATCTGTCCAGCCTGCTGGCGATCGGCGAGCTCGATGTCGCGATCGACGTGCTGCTGCCGCGGCTGCCGAACGTCTCGCAACGCCATTTGATGGGCAGCCAGATGGTCGTCGCGCTGCGCGACGGGCACCCTGCGCTGCGTGACGGCGTGATCGATCTGCCGGCCTATCTCGACGCCGGCCACGTGCTTGCCAGCTCACGCAAGAGCGGCCCGGCGCTGGAGGATCTGGCCTTGCGGCGGCTCGGCCACACGCGCCGCATCCGCGTGCGCTGCCAGAGCTGGTGGACGGCCTGCCAGGTCGTCGCCGCGACCGACCTGCTGCTGACGATGCCGCGCCGCTACGCGCGCGAGCCGAATGCCGCGCTCGGCAACCGCGCGGTGCCGTTCCCTCTGGAGACGCCGGCGAACGACGTCTACCTCTATTGGCACGACAGCGTCGACCAGGACCCGACCAACCGCTGGCTGCGGGCGCAGGTCGAGGCTTGTTTTCTGCTGGAGTGAAGCCCGGGCGCGGTCCGGGCCGGCGCTTCGCGCCCCGGGGTGGCTTTAGCGGCCGCCTTTTTTGCCTGTCGGTCTGCTCGCGGTGGTGTTCGCGACATTGACCGCGACCGCCGTGCTCGACTTGGTATTGCCCGCTGCATCGACGGCCCGGACCACGAGGCTGGCCATGCCGTTGGCCACGCCGGTCGAATCCCATGCGAAGCCGAAGGGCGCCGTCGTGTCGCTGACCACGGTCGTGCCGTTGACGATCAGGTCGACCCGCGTGACGCCGATGTTGTCGCTCGCGCTGACGTTGACGTTGACCACGCCCGAGACCGTGGCGTTGGCCGTCGGCGACAGGATGCTGGCCGTCGGTGCCTGGGTGTCCGCCGGCGGCAAGGCGTAGGCCGCCGCGGCGCTCACCGCTCCGGCGGCGTTGACCCGGCCGTAGCCGTAGTACGGGTCGCGGCCTGCCGTGCCCAGGTCGACCGCGGTCGAGTACAGCAGGCTTTCGACCTGGCTCGAGCTCAGCGAAGGCCGGGCCGCCATCATCAGCGCCGCCACGCCCGCGCTCATCGGCGTCGAGAACGAGGTGCCCGACACCGCCGCATAGCCGCCGCCGACGGTCGTGCTGTAGATCGACACGCCCGGCGCGGAGAGCGAGACCACCGGTCCATAGGTCGACCAGCTGGCGCGCAGATCATTCGCATCGGTCGCGCCGACGACGATCATCGTGGACGTCGCGGCCGTGCTGTCGGCCACGCCGGTGTTGCCGCTGCTGACGAAGACCAGCCCGCCCTTGTCCTTCATGTATTGCGCAGCGCTGCGCACGCTGGCGCTGACGTAGGCCGAATAGCTGATGTTGGCGACCCTGGCGCCGTGGTCGGCAGCGTAGGTCAGCCCCTGGGCGATCGTGCTCCAGTAGGCGTAGCCGGCGGTGTCGGAGATGCGGATCGGCATGATGCGCGACAGTCCGGCGACGCCGGAAACACCGATGCCGTTGTTGGTGGTCGCCGCGGCGGTGCCGGCCACCTTCGTGCCGTGGCCGTAGACATCGGCGGTGTTCGCGGTGTTGTCGTAGAAGTTCCAGCCCGGGACGATGCGCGGGGCGAGATCGGGGTGGGTGGCATCGACGCCGCTGTCGAGGATCGCGATCGTCACGCCGGAGCCTTGCGCGAAGTCCCAGGCCGAGCGTGCGCCGATCTTGTCCAGATGCCATTCGCTGCCGGCATACGGGTCGTTCGAGACGAAGTCCGGCGCGACCATTTCGTCGGCTTCTGCGAACTTGAAGTGCGGATGATGGGCCCAGGTCGCCGCGAGCGCCCTGGCCGATGCCGCCTGGGGCAGTTCGACCACGTAGAGCCCGCTGTCACCGAGGCGCCTGGCCTTGCCGCCATGTTGCCCGGCGACATTTGCGAGCTCGGACTCGGGCAAACCGGGGCGGGGCAGCACGATCACGCGGCCGGGTGACCAGGGCTTGGCGTCGGCGGGGGGTGTCTGCGCGAGGCTTGGACCCGCTGCGCAGACGGCCAGCACGGCGGCAAGCAGCGACGCTCGGTGCCGTCGATGGCCGCCGGTGGATGTTGTTGGGGATGCGGTATTGCCGCGGGGAAAGTCTCCGGTCGCTGTCATGTTGAGCCCTGATCACGCAAATGCTGCGTGTCAGGAATCTCGACAACTTCCAGGCCTTCTTCAGTCCTACGCGGTGCCAGCGAGTATGAACGGTGACAAGCGGTAAGTAACCGGCCGCTGCCGCGACCGGCCCGATATCGGGTCTAGCGACGCCGGCGGCGTGTCGCCGCGACGCCCGCCAGCGCGATGCCGACCAGCGCCAAGCTCGCAGGCTCGGGAATCTCGTTGGGGGGCCCGCCGCCACCGCCGTCGAAGCCGACGTAGTGGCTCAGCCGGCCGATGTTGCACGCCGCCTCGTTGGCGGCGCCGCAGTCGCCGCCTGTCAGGAACTGGACCTGATCGTTCGTCCAGACCAGCTTGTCGAGGTCCGCGACGTTCTGGAAATAGTAGGTGTCGGCCGTGGCGGTCGTCCCGCCGATGCCGAACTTCAACAGGAAGTAGCCGGGCTGCGCAGGCGAGACATCGATGTACCAGCCGCCGCCCGGATTCGCCTGAAAGTTGAATTGAGGATCGCTGCTGTCGTACTTGAAGTCCAGCGTCAGCGAGGCCGAGCTGACGCCGAGAATATTGGCCAGTGTGGCCTGCTCGGTTGCATCGCCGGAATTGCCCAATAGCGCTTCGCCCAATTTGAGGTCGACCGGATAGGCCGCTGCCGGGCTGGCAAAACCTCCGAGCAAAACCGCCAGCGCGGCGGCCGAGATGAGTGTGTGGATCTTCACCGTAGTCTCCCTCTCCAAACTATTCAACAAACGACCACGAGGACCCAACAGATGTTTTGCGTCTTTCCGGCGTGGTAATCGGAAGCAGCTATGGGTTACAAAGCAAAACATGGGCCAGGTTGACAGAACCCTTGATTTGCCTGGGGCCGAGCCGAATGGCCACTCTCTATCGACCTCGAGACTGTCAAAAATGCCGACAGGCACTCGACGTGACCTTGGTCGCTAGGCCGCGATCACGCTGCACCTTACGGTGAGCTCCCACTTCGTGGAGACGCCTTGACTCCCGCCTCGATGACCGCCGCCCCGCTCGCTGCCGGCGAATCCCCTGCTCGTGCCGGCCGGACCGAGCAGCTTTCGTTGACCCAGGCGCTCGCGCTGGCGGGCCGGCTGATGGAAGAGCAGAACCCCGCCGAGGCCGAACGCCTGTGCCGCGCGGTGCTCGGGCATTGGCCGGAGCAGCCGGACGCACTGCATTTCCTTGGTGTCGCGTTGCATGCGCAAGGGGAGGTCGATGAAGGCCTCGCGCTGGTCAGGCGCGTGGTCGACCTGCTGCCGGACGCCGCCAGCCCGCGCAACAACCTCGGCAACCTGCTGCTGCTCTCGGGTCGTGATGAGGATGCCGCCGCCGCCTACCGGGACTGCCTGGCGCGCGACCCGGACTTCGTCGAAGCGATCAGCAACCTCGCCACCCTGATGCGCCGTCAACGCCGCTTCGCCGAGAGCGAGGCGCTGTGCCGACGGGCGATCGCGCTTCGGCCGGAATTCGGCGACGCCTGGTACAACCTGTCGGAGGTGTTGATCGAGCAGGGGCGCGTCGCCGATGGTCTGCTGGCCCACAGCCGCGCCGTGGCCTCGTGGCCGCGCCACAGCCAGGGCCGCAGCGCGGTCGTGCGTGCGCTGGCGCTGCTCGGCGAGCTCGACCAGGCGGCCGCGCTCTATCGCGAGTGGCTGGAGGAGGAACCCGACAATCCGGTGATCCGGCATCAGCTCGCCGCCTGCACGGCCGGAGCCGAGCCGCCGGCGCGTGCATCGGATGCCTGCGTCGAGCAGCTCTTCGATGCCTTCGCGCCGAACTTCGACAAGAACCTCGCCGGCCTCGGTTACCGTGCGCCGCAGTTGGTGGCGGATGCGCTGCGCGCGTTGTGGCCGGCGCCGGCCCGCCAGTTCGACATCGCCGATCTCGGCTGCGGCACCGGCCTCGTCGGGCCGCTGCTGCGCGACCGGGCGCGCACGCTCGCCGGCTGCGATCTCTCGGTCGGCATGCTGCGCCAGGCGAAGCAGCGCGGCTGCTACGACCGTCTGCACAAGGCCGAATTGGTCTACTACCTCGAGACGCAGCCGGGGGCCTTCGACACCGTCGTGTCGGCCGACACCCTGTGCTACTTCGGTGATCTGCAAGCGGCGGCCGATGCCGCCTGCGGCGCGTTGCGCGGCGGCGGGCTGCTCGGCTTCACGGTCGAGGCATTGCCCGATGGCGACGACGCGCCGCATCGTCTGCAGCCCAACGGCCGCTATGCCCATGGGCGCGGCTACCTCGAGGCAGTGCTGGCGCGGGCCGGCTTCGAGCTGCTGAGGCTCGATGCAGACTGGCTGCGCATGGAGGCGGGCAAGCCGGTGCCGGGTTGGCTCGTCGTCGCGAGAAAGCCTGTCGCAGAGGTCGCGCGAGGCTGAGACTCAGCTGTTCTCGGTCCAGTCGAAGTCCAGTTGGTGCACACCGAGGCCGTGACCACGGCCTGTTCGGCCTGGGCGTCGATCCAGCGGGTGACGGCGGGTTTCTCAGGCCACCCGCAGGGCCTCGCCCGGATCGGCCGCTGCGGCACGCCGCAGCGGCGGTACCGGCGGGCGCGGCGGCGCGGTCGAGGTCGACGCCGCGGCCAGGAAACGCCGGCGCTCGTCGCTCGGCGGATGGCCGAACAGGTTGCGGTACGCCTTGCAGAAATGCGAGGAGGACTGGAAGCCGCAGGCGATCGTGATCTGCATGATTGGCAGGCTGCTGTGCATCAGCAGCTCGCGCGCGCGGCGCAGCCGCAGGTTCATGTAGTACTGCGCCGGGTTCATGCTGAAGTAGCGATGGAAGAGCCGCTCCAGCTGGCGCAGCGAGATATGGATCGTCGCCGCCACTTCGGCCAGGGGCAGGGGCTCCTCGATGTTGGCGGCCATGATCTCGGCCGCCTCGGTCAGGTGCTGGTAACCGGGGCCGATGCATTCGGGCTGGGGGATGCGCTGGCGGTCGTCGGCAGCGCGCAAGCGGTCGACGATGAACTGCTCCGAGATCTCCATCGCCAGCCGCGCGCCGTGCCGCGCGCGCACCAGGTGCAGCATCAGGTGCAGCGGCGCGGTGCCGCCGGAGCAGGTGATGCGCTCGCGGTCGATGATGAACACCTCCTGAGCGAACGAGACCTTCGGGAACTCCTCGCCGATCGCGGCCAGGTTCTCCCAGTGGATCGCGCAGCGGTAGCCATCGAGCACGCCGGCGCTGGCGAGCGCGAAGGCGCCGGTGCAGAGCGCGCCCAGCGGCACGCCGCGCGCCGCGCAGTAGCGCAGCAGGCTGCGGGTGCGCTCGTCGGTGGCTTCGCGCACGTTGACCCCGCCGCAGACGAAGACCATGTCGCACTCGTCCAGGTCTTCGTCGCCGGTGGTCGGCGCGAGCAGCAGGCCGTTGCTGGCGCGCGCCATCGTGTCGTAGGGCGTGACCACGCTCCATTTGTAGAGCGTGCGCCGGCTGATGTAGTTCGCCATGCGCAGGGTTTCCAGCGCATTCGCGAACGCGATCATCGAGTAATCGCGCAGCAGCACGAAGCCGATGTGCGTGGTGCTGACCGTGGCCGTGCCCGGGTCGCAGGGGCTGGCGCAGCGCGCCGCACCGGGTGCGGCGGCTTCGGGCCGGGTGGCGGCTGTCGCCTTCGTGGACTTCATCTTCTGCACTCCCCGGCCCTGGTTGACGTCATGGATCAGCTTTCGCGTGTCTCGCGGGTCTGGCGCGATACCCCGAAGCTTTCGGTGAGCCGGTCGAGGATGATCGCTAGCAAGACCACGGCCAGCCCGCTCTCGAAGCCCAGGCCGATGTCCAGGCGCTGGATGCTCGCGAGCACGTCGTTGCCCAGACCGCCGGCGCCGACCATCGACGCGATGATGACCATCGACAGCGCCATCATGATCGTCTGGTTCACCCCCGCCATGATCGTGGGCATTGCGATCGGCAGCTGCACCTTCCACAGCAGCTGGCTCGAGGTGCAGCCGAAGGCATTGCCGGCCTCGACCTGCTCGGAGCTGACCTGGCGGATGCCCAGGCTTGTCAGCCGCACCACCGGCGGCATCGCGAAGATCACCGTCGCCATGATGCCGGGCACGCGGCCCAGGCCGAACAGCATCGCCGCCGGGATCAGGTAGACGAAGGCCGGCATCGTCTGCATGAAGTCGAGCACCGGGCGCACCGTGGCGTTGACCTTGTCGTTGCGCGCGCAGAGGATGCCGAGCGGGATGCCGAAGAGCAGGCTGATGATCGTCGCCGACAGGGTCAGCCCGAGCGTGACCATCTTCTGCGGCCAGAAGCCGGTGAGCGCGATCAGCAGCAGCGCCGCGGTGACGAAGAGCGCGAACTTCCAGCCCAGGCGCCAGAAGCCGACGACGATCGCGACCGCGATCAGCAGCGCCGGCGGGATCGCGATCAGCCCGTGCTCGACCGCGGTGGCGAAAGTCTCGACCACCGAGCCGACCGAATCGAAGGCCGCCGCACTGTGATCGAGCAGGTACTTGACGCCGTTGTTGACCCACTTGCCGAGCGGCAGCATGTCGCGGCCCGACTCCATCAGGCCGAGGAATCGATCAGACATGACGCGCCTCCTGGGAGATCTTGACGAGCAGGCTCTTGGGCGTCATGCAGCCCATCACCTGGTCGGTCGCTTCGTCGACCACGCCGACGGGTTCGTCGAGGCCGAGCACGGTCTTCATCGCCTCGGGCAGCATCGTCGACGATGGCACCTTCGGGCCGCCGTTGTACGAATGGCCGTTCAGGGTCGAATCCATCAGGTCGGCCGCGGTGAGGTAACGCGCGGTGTCGACGCCCTTGAAGAACCTGCGCACGTAGTCGTTCACCGGCTTGGTGATGATCTCGTGCGCGGTGCCGACCTGGACCAGGTTGCCGCCTTCCATGATCGCGATGCGCGTGCCGATGCGCAGCGCCTCTTCGAGGTCATGCGAGACGAACAGGATGGTGCGCTTGTGGTCGCGCTGCAGCTCGAGCATCAGGCTTTGCATCTCGATGCGCTTCAGCGGGTCGAGCGCCGAGAAGGCCTCGTCCATCAGCAGGATGTCCGGGTCGACCGCGAGCGCGCGCGCCAGGCCGACCCGCTGCTGCATGCCGCCCGACAGCTGCGACGGGTACTTGGCTGCATAGGCGTCGAGGCCGACCTGCTTAAGCACCTTCATCGAGGTCTCGTTGCGCTCGGCCTTCTTGCCGCCGGCGATGTCGAGGCCGAAGGCGACGTTGTCCAGCACGCTGCGGTGCGGCATCAGCGCGAAGGACTGGAACACCATCGCGAGGTGCTTGCGCCGCCACTTCATCAGGTCGCCCTGGGGCAGGGCCGCGATGTCGACCCCGTCGATCCTGATCTGCCCCGCGGTGGGCTCGACCAGGCGGTTGATCAGCCGGATCAGGGTCGACTTGCCGGAGCCGGAGAGACCCATCAGCACGTAGATCTCGCCCTCCTGCACGTCGAAGCTCACGTCGTTGACGCCGCAGACGTTGCCGGTCTGCTTGAAGACCTCGTCCTTCGACTGGCCCTTCTTCAGGAGATCGAGCGCGAGCTTCGAATTGCGTCCGAAGATCTTGTAAAGATTGCGTACCTGGATTTTCGCCTCTGCCATCGTGCCTCTCCTTCGAATATCGGTGCTGCTGGTTGAGAGCAAGCGGTGTGCCATCTATTCTAGGGTTCGATGTCAGTTTTTCAGGGCAAGGACTTACCCCGATACCGAGCGTCGCGAGAATATCCCGTCGAACCCGAGCGCATTGCACCAGATTAATGAAGTCTCAATCGATTCCAACCTGATCTGGTGCGTTTTCTGAAATACGGTTTGAATCAGCCTTCGGTGCAATATGTGAGGGAATGTACGGCGAGGGTTTACCGGTCCAGCACCACGTCGCTCGTTGGCCGGCTGCAGCAGGGAAGAACCCAGCCGGCATCGATCTCGCGCTGGCGGATGCCGCCGTTGTGTTTCATCTCGACACTGCCGGAAATCTTTTTTGTCTTGCAGGTGCCGCAAATACCGTTGCTACATGAAAACGGCAGGCGCAGGCCGGCGGCCGCGGCGGCTTGCAGAATGGCCTGGTCGGCGGCGCAGCTGAAGCTCTTTCCGAGTTTTGGCAACGTGATCTGGAATTGCGAGACGGTATTTACCGGTGCAGGAATTGATTCTTCCGGCAAGGGGATTTCCCCGGCCATGCCGTCGGCCACCAGTGTTTCGAACGAGAAACTCTCCTCGCGGTAGCGCGCCATTTCGTAGCCGGCACCGCCCAGCAGGCTGCGTACCGCGCCCATGAACGGGGCCGGGCCGCAGGTGTAGATCTCGCGTTCGAGGAAATCGGGTGCGATCTGCGCCATCCTGGCGGCATCGATGCGGCCGAGATGGCCGGCGTAGGCGCTGCCGGGCGGCTGCATCTCGCAGATCACCGCGAAGCGGAAGCGCTTCATGTTGCGCGCCAGCAGGGTCAGCTCTTCGGCGAAGAGCACGTCGGCCGGGCTGCGCGCGCAGTGCACGAAGACCACGTCGGCATCGCTCGCCAGATCGTGCAGCGCGCGTGTCATCGACATCAGCGGCGTGATGCCGCTGCCGCCGGAGAGGAACAGGTAGCGCTCGGCGGCCGGCTTCGCGAAGCAGCTGAAGCTGCCGGCCGGGCCCATCGCGCCGAGCGTGCTGCCCGGCTTCAGGTTGTCGTGCAGCCAGTTCGAGACCGGGCCGCCGGGCACGCGCTTGACGGTGATCGAGACGCGGTCGGGTCGCGTCGGCGTCGACGAGAGCGTGTAGCAGCGGTTGATCTTCTGCCCGTCGATCTCGAGTTCGAGCGTGATGAACTGGCCCGGCAGGTAGCGATAGCTGCTGGCCTGGGCGGTTGCGAGCACGAAGGTCTTGACGTCGTGCGTCTCCTGGCGGACTTGCACGCAGTGCAGCGTGTCGTCCTGCTCGTCGAGCCAGGTCGGCGGGGCGGCGAGATCGGCGAAGCTTCGGTTCATCTTGATTTCAAGCCGCGGTACAGAGCCGCATGCGCTCCACGTACCAGTTGGTGAACTTCTCGACCAGCTCCTCGGTGAACGGCGAGTAGGGCCCGGGCTCGTAGGCGCCGGTCGCGATGCCGATCTGCGTTTCTTCCACCAGCCTGCGATCCTGGTGATTGGTCGCGTCCCAAACCGCCTTCAGGTTCTCGACGTCGTAGTCCACGCCTTCCACCGCATCCTTGTGCACGCACCAGGTGGTGCGCACCAGCGTGCGGTCGGCCGACAGCGGGATCGCCGAGAAGGTGATGATGTGATCGCTCATGAAGTGGTGCCAGGAGTTCGGCTGCGTCCAGAACGACAGGCCGCCGAGCGCCGGCTCCTTCAGGTTCGCGAGCAGCTTGCGGCAGGCGACCTTGGTGTCCAGCGTCTGCGATTCGCCGGAACGATCGAGCGGCAGGCGCTGGGTGCGAAAGCCGGTCGCGCGGCCGTCGAGCACGCTGATCTCGGCCGAGGGCAGGCCCATCGCTTCCCAGCGCTCGCAGTTCTCGGCCACGATGCCGGCGAAGCGGTCGATGCCTTCGCGGTTCGCCGGATCGGGCTGGTAGCCGAAGCCGTACTCGAACATCGAGATCGTCAGCTCCGGATGGTTCGTCATGCAGTGGTAGCACTCGCGGTTGTTCTCCATCGTCAGCTTCCAGTTGCCGTTTTCGATGGTCTCGGTCTGCACTGCGACCTTGCAGTGGGGCAGGTCGTGCGGCGCGAGGTAGGGCGTCATGCGGGCGGCGACCTCGTCGAAGTCGGCCGGCGCATCGGCGGCGAGGCAGATGAAGATCAGCCCGGCCATGCTGCGCACATGCACGGGCTTGAGGCTGTGCTCGCGGGTGTCGAAGTCGTCGCCCATGTGCTTGGCGTGCACCAGCTGGCCGCTCAGGTCGTAGGTCCACTGGTGGTAGGGGCAGACGATGTTGCCGACGATGCCTTGTTTGTCGGGGCACAGGCGCGAGCCGCGATGGCGGCAGACGTTGAAGAAGGCCTTCAGCTGCATGTCGTCGTCGCGCACGATCAGGATCGATTCATGGCCCAGCTCGACGGTGATGTAGTCGCCGGCCTCGGCGACCTGCGGCTCGACCGCGACGAAGATCCAGTGCTTGCCGAAGATGTGCTTCATGTCGGCCTGGAAGATCGCATCGCTCAGGTAGAACGGCGCTTCCAGCGTGTAGCCGGTCCGGCGGCGGGCGAGCATTTCGTTCAGCAGCTTCTGGTTGAGGTCGATGGACATGGATGGGCTCGTGGGCAGTGTTTAGAAGGTGACCAGCGCGTGCTCGCGCAGGTAGTGCAGGACGGCGCGGGCCTTGTCTTCGGCCGAGCCGGTGGTGATGACGGTGCCGCCGGCAGAGGCCGGCGTGCCGACGGCCGCCTGCATGCGTGCATGGCCGCTTTGCGCGACCTTGGCTGCCAGCGGCTGCAGGCGCCGCGCAGCCGGCACGCGCTGCTCTTGCACGCTGCATGCGTCGGCGGCGAGCGTGGGCGGCGGCGCGCCGCGGTGGGTGATCCTGCCGGCGATGCGGTCGGCATAGGAATGGCGCAGCGGCAGCACGGTGGCCGGGCTGATCGCCAGCACCGCCGGGCCGCTGAGCTTCAGCCGGCGTCGGGCGCCCTTCGGCAGCGCCTGCGTGACGATCCAGCCGGCGCCCTCGGCTTGCACCGCGATCACGCCGGCGATCAGCGGCCGGCCCATCGCCGAGGCCAGCGCGAAGGGCAGCACGCCGGAGCCGTAGTGGTCGTTAGCGCGAGTGCCGGTGAGGATCAGCGGGATCGACGCGAGGGCCGCGGCGAGCGGGGAGACGATGTCGCTCGGTGCGCTGGCGGCGATGTCGAGCAGCTCGATCGACGGCGCGCCGAGGGCGAGGTAGTCGCGCGCGACGGCCTCGCTCATCGCGCCGGCGTGCATCAGCTGCACCGCGGCCGGCGCGGCCAGGCCGAGGGCCAGCGCGGCCGCGAGCGCGTCGTTGCGGTTGCGCGTGGCCCGGCCGCTGACCGGGTCGATCCTCTCGCTGACGAGGACAACGATTCGTGCCGTCATGCCGTCATCCCCGCCTTCTTTTCGCGCGTCACGAGATCGAGCAAGGCCTTCATCAGCCGGCCGCTGTCTTCGACCACCGTCAGGTCGGCGCGCCGTGCGATCGGCGCTGCGGCGTCGAGATTGACCGCGATCACGTGGCGGCAATCCTTGATGCCTTGCAGGTGCTGCACCGCGCCCGAGATGCCGAGCGCGAGGTAGCCGGAGGCGCCGACGGTCTTGCCGGTCGCGCCGATCTGCTTGCTGCGCGGGAAGCGGCCATCGTCGACCGCGACGCGCGAGGCGCCGGTCGCTGCGCCGACCGCCAGCGCCAGCGCGTGGAAGGTCGGCAGATCGGTCACGCCGTTGCCGGCGGCGAGGATGAAGTCGGCTTCTTCGAGCGCCAGCGTCTGCGGGTCGCCGGGCTGCAGGCCGAGGTCTTCGACGGCGATCGGCATCCAGGCAGAGTCCGGCAGCGGCGCGGCCTGTTTGACGCCGAGCCCGACGAAGGGCAGCTTCGCGCTCGCAACGTTGCGGGCCAGCAGCATCACCCGTGCATGCGGGCGCAGCGCATCCTCGCTCGGCGATGCACGCAGCCGCAGTTGCCGGGCGTCCAGCTCGACGACAGGACAGGCCAGGCTCGAGCCGCTGGCGACGGCGAAACGGCGGCCGAGTTCGCCATCGGCATCGTGATCGGGCATCAGCCACGCGAGCGGCTGCAGGCTCTCCTGCAACTGCTGCAGCCAGCGCACGCAGGCATCGGGTTGATAGGTGAGGCGATCGAATTCAGGCCAGGTCAGCAGGCGGTCGATGCCGAGCGCGGCGGCATCATCGTTGCAGGTACCGAGGATCGCGGCGATGACTTCGCACTCCGGATCGGCGAGCAAGGCGGCGGCGGCCACCGCTTCGCGCGCATGGTCGTCGAGCGTGCCGCGGTCGGCATGCGCGACGACGGCGATGCAGCGTGTGAAGGGCCCTGTGCTGCGCGGCAGCTTGACGGCCGCGTGGCTCGTGGCCGGCACGCCGAGGCGTTCGCCCTCGCTGCTGCCGAGCACGATGCGGCGCAGGCCGGCCGGCGTGACGAGGGCAGGGCGGCGCGGGTCGACGCGCCGCGGCATGTCTGCCCCTCGTCCGATGAGTACATCGGCCGATCCCCCAATGGGATGCGGGCCGGCTTGGGAGCGGCCCTGCGCTCGGCCCGCGGTAGCGGCTTGGCTCATATCGCCTCCACCGCGCGCGCCACCAGCTCGGCCACGTCCATCACCTCGGGCCGCGGGCCGACCACGCCTTCGAGCATCGCGGTGCAGTTCGGGCAGGCGACCGCGACGATCGCGGCACCGGTCTGCCGTGCATCGGCGATGCGGATGTCGGGGATGCGCGTCTGGCCCGGGATGTCGGTGAACGGCGCGCCGCCGCCGCCGCCGCAGCAGCGGCCGCGCTCGGCGCTGCGCTCCATCTCGATCACCTGGATGCCGATGCGCTTCAGCGCGTTGCGCGGGGCGCTCACTTCCCGGTTGTAGCGGCCGAGATAACAGGGGTCGTGGTAGGTGACCGGCTCGCTGCCGGCGCTGCGCGTGGCTTTCAGCGTGCCGCGGTCCAACAGGTCGGAGAGCAGCTGCGTGTGGTGCCAGACGTCGAACGTGCCGCCGAGCGCCGGGTACTCGTTCTTCAGGCTGTGGAAGAGGTGCGGATCGGGCGTGACGATGTGCTGGAAGCGGCGTGTCTTCAGGGTCGCGATCAGCTGCGCCGCCAGGCGCTGGAAGCCGGCTTCGTCGCCGAGGCGGCGTGCCAGGTCGCCGCCATCGGTCTCCGCGGCGCCGAGCAGCGCGATCTTCAGACCGGCCTTCTGCAGGCTCTTCACGAAGGCGCGCAGCGTGCGCTGGTAGCGCATGTCGTAGCCGCCTTCGCCGACCAGGATCAGCCAGTCGGTCGCTTCGCCTTCGGCCAGCACCGGCACGTTCAGGTCGACCGCCCAGTGGTGCCGCGCGGCCAGCGGGAAGCCGCCGATCGTGTCGGTCTCGCGCAGCTTGTCCAGCGCCTCCATGCCGTTGTTCGGCACCAGGCCGCCGACGAGCGTCACGTTGCGGCGCATCTCGACGATCGCATCGACATGCTCGATCAGCATCGGGCACTCCTGCACGCAGGCGCGGCAGGTGGTGCAGGACCAGAGCGTGTCGCTGTCGATCAGGTTCGGGACGATCGCCTTGTCCGGCGCGCCGCCGTGTTCGCCGACCGGCCGCCCCGGGTAGGGGCTGCCGGCGTAGGCCGCGTCGGTCTTTGCCGCCATGCCGGCGACCAGGTCCTGGATCAGCTTCTTCGGATTCAGCGGCTGGCCGGCGGCAAAGGCCGGGCAGGCGGCTTCGCACTTGCCGCATTGCACGCAGGCGTCGAAGGACAGCAGCCGGTTCCAGGCGAAATCCGCCGGCTTCGCGACACCGAAGCTACCGGCATCGAGCCGCAGCGGCGCGAGCGCGGTGGCGGACTTCGTGCTCGCGCCGAAGCGTTCCGGCCGCGGATGCAGGCCGAGATGCAGCAG
>Ga0105239_10000880_pt1 | contig 42576 bp, 25 predicted proteins | sample KBSC44metaG_FD_92761 | JGI IMG/M metagenome (GOLD analysis project Ga0105239, IMG submission 92761) | Corn rhizosphere microbial communities from Kellogg Biological Station, Michigan, USA - KBS C4-4 metaG | ecosystem: Host-associated > Plants > Roots > Rhizosphere > Soil | place: Michigan, USA...
GAGCTCCTCCAATCACCCGGCGTCTCCTCGGTCTCCATCGGCTCCGGCTATCCCGGCGATGCCGTTGCAGGCGTTGAGATCATCGTCAACCACAACGGCCGCCGGGAAACAAAGCCCGCTACCCAATTGACCATGGAATATGACTACATAAAAACCTTGAATGTAACGCTGGTCGCCGGCCGGGATTTCTCAAAAGCGATCGCCGGCGATAAAGATCACGCCTGGATCATCAACGAAACCGCCGTAAAAGAGCTCGGTTTCCAAACCGCCGAAAAAGCCCTCGGCCAAACGCTCGAATGGCATCCCTGGGGTGCCCAAAACCCGGATTCCCTGAAGACGGGCCGGATCATCGGAGTGGTAAAGGATTTCAACTACAAAAGCCTCTATGATAAGGTTCAGACCGCCGTCATCCAGATCTTCCCCGATGCCGCGTTTAAAGTGGCGGCAAAACTGAGATCCGGTAACCTGTCGGCCACGCTGGCACAGATAAATACCGCGTGGAATAAATTCTCGCCGGAATTTCCCCTTGAATACAGGTTCCTCGATCAAAGTTTCGGGGAAATGTACACCGCCGAGGACAAGTTAAATACCCTGCTATGGACATTCACCGGCCTGGCGATCTTCGTCGGTTGCATGGGCCTCTTCGGCCTCGCCGCCTATACCGCCGAACGGCGTAAAAAAGAAGTGGGCATAAGAAAGGTGTTGGGTGCCGGCACTTCCAGCGTCGTCTTCCTGCTGTCGAAGGACTTTATCCGGCTGGTGATCATTGCCCTCGTGATCGCCTCGCCCGTCGCCTGGTATTGCATGAACGGCTGGCTCCGGGGCTTTGCGTATCGCATCGATATCGGCTGGCCGGTATTCGCCGCTACCGCCGTCGCCGTCATCGGAATCGCCTTTATAACCGTCGGCTACCAGGGGCTCAAGGCGGCGCTCACAAACCCGGTCAAGAGTCTCAGAAGCGAATAGTCCCCTTATATCCTTTCCCGATCGGTATAGATTCCCCGCCTATCTCGATCATCTCCGCCGTATACGAGGTAATATGCCGGATCGCCACGATATAGCTCCGATGCACCCGCCGGAACAAATGTCCCGGCAACAGCGTCTCTATTTCCTGCGTCCCCATCTTCGTCAACCACTCGCCGGAGACCGTCCGGATACGCACATACTCCCGCTGGCTCTCGATATAAAGGATGTCGTCAAAAAATATTTTCACCCGCTTCTTCTGCACCGGCACGAATATATAGTCTCTTTCAGCTCCCGCAACGCCGACCTTATTCACCGCCGCTAAAAATCTATCATACTCAACCGGCTTCAGCAAATAGTCCGTCACATTCAGCTCAAACCCCTCCACCGCATACTGGTGGTAGGCTGTCGTAATGATCACCGCCGGCGGACGCGCCAGCGTCCGCAAAAAATCCATCCCCTTCAGCTTCGGCAAATGAATATCCAAAAAAAGCAAGTCGACCGTCTCCCGCCGTAAATACTCCGCGGCCAGGATCGCATCCTTGAAGCTGCCCTGCAGCTCCAAAAATGGCGTCTGCGCGATATAGTCCGCCAGCACCTTTACCGCCAGCGGCTCGTCCTCCACGATGATGCATCTTATCTTAGACATGACTCGCAAGATTAATGGTCAGGGTCGCACAAAACTCCTCCCCCCGCTGCTCTACCGTCAGTTGTTGCTCGCCGTACAGCAGCTCCAGCTGCCGGCGCAGGTTCGAAAGCCCGATATTCTCCCGCGGCTTCTCACCTCCATCCGACCCATCGGCCGAATTCCGGACGACAAACGACAACCTTCTCTTCACCACCGATAAATGGATATCGACAAACGGCCGGTGCCTCGTCTCAGACGCTCCATGCTTGAACGCATTCTCCACCAGCGGCATCAACAGCAGCGGCGGCAGCGACTGCTTCATATCCTCCACGTCATAGTTGAAGTTCACCCGCAGCGATTCGTCATACCGCAATTTCTCCAGCGAGATATAATCCCCGATGATCCGCAGCTCGTCCTCGATGGCGATATACGCCCCGCCGGCTTCATAGAGCATATACCGCAGGATCTTTGATAACCGCAGGATCGCCTCCGGCGCCAGGTCCGACTTGATCCGCGAAAGCGAATAGATGTTGTTCAGCGTATTGAAAAGGAAATGCGGGTTGGTCTGTGATTTCAGATAGTTCAGCTCGGCCTGCTGCTTTTCGATCTGCAGCTGCTGCGCCTTTTTCTTCAGCTGGTTATGGTTATAGATGTACAGGATGACGCCATAGAAGAACACCGATCCCACGCTGTATTCCATCTGCGTGGAAACATCGTGAGAATCCACCGGTATCGGGGTGTATAACCCGATCGCAACACCCAGCTGGCGCCAGAGGAATAACCCTTCCGAAAACAGGAAGAGATAGCCCAGACCCCAAAGGATACCCCAACCAAATCGCCTCCAGCGAAACCTCGGCACCGTATATTCAAAAAGCAGATAGATCCAGGGGAGGACAAAGAGGCACCTCCAGACATCATTTACCGTTCTCGCCCCCGCTTTGCCATCACCCTGCGACAGGTTGTGCAGCACGGAGGTCACGAGGCCGGCCAGGGTGATCCACCCATATACCCGAAGACGTTTTATGTCGATCCGTAAAGCCATCCGGCAATAAATATCGGAAAATTGTTCCGGCATTTCCAATACCCAAATACCGTTGACCCCAAACCCCCGTTCGTAGACCCCGCCCGGTCGTCTGTTGATGCCCCTTGCAATCCAGGCGGTAAAGCAATAGGTTTATAAAAAAATCAACCATGCGCAAGACGATCCAGTTTGGCGAAGACGTTCCCGGTTACCCCATCCGGGTGCTCAACGAACGCGAGATCAGGGCCGCCGCCGGCATCCTGTTCCTCGCCACCTTCCTCTCCCTTATGCTGATCCTCTTCAAAAACAATTTCGTGCCGGTGAAATATGTCATCACCCTGTTCTTCGTCGACTTCCTCATCCGGGTCTTCATCAATCCCCGCTTCGCTCCCATGCTCATCATCGGCCGGCTCATCGTCAGCGGCCAGACCCCGGAATACGTCGGCGCCCGGCAAAAAAGATTCGCCTGGGCGGTAGGCCTCTTCCTCTCGGCCACAATGTTCGTCTTCCTGGTATGGGTCAATGCCTATAGCCCCATCACCGGCATCACCTGCCTGGTCTGCCTCATCTTTCTCTTCTTCGAATCGGCCTTCGGCATCTGCCTGGCCTGTAAATTCTATTCCCTCATTTTCAAACAAAAGGCGCAATACTGTCCCGGCGAGGTCTGCGACCGAAAGACAAGGCAGGATATTCAAAGGACGACCGGCACGCAATGGCTCGTCCTGCTGGTCTTCATCGCCTTTCTCTATATGCTGACCACTTACGCCTCCAACTTCTACCACCGAAAACCCTATGATCTATTCGGTCTTTACACTTCGGCAAAACCGAAATAACCATGGCGGCCCTCGAAACATATTTCAGCCCCTTCCGCAGCAACATCCTCGGCCAGGATCAGCCAATCTTGTACGCCGACTGGACGGCCGCAGGCCGCGCATATATCCCCATCGAACAATATCTACAAACCGATATCCTCCCCCTCTTTGCCAATACACATACTGAAACAACACACACCGCCAAAGCCACTACAAAAGCCTACGAAGCCGCCAAAAAAACCATCAAAACCCATGTCAATGCCAACGGGAATGACATCCTCATCTTCTGCGGCAGCGGCATGACCGCCGCCGTCAACAAGCTCCAGCGCATCCTCGGCCTCCGTTTTCCCGAACGTCTCACCCAATATACCGGCCCCATCACCATCCGCGACGCGGCCCGCCCCGTTGTATTCGTCACCCACATGGAACACCACAGCAACCATATCAGCTGGCTCGAGACGATCGCCACCGTCGAAACGATCCGTCCCAACGAGAACGGCGTCCCCGATCTCGATCATCTCGAACACCTCCTGAAAAAATACAAATCCCGGCGCACAAAGATCGCCGCCGTCACCGCCTGCTCCAACGTCACGGGCATCGAAACCCCCTGCCATGAGATAGCAAAGACGATGCATGCCCACAACGGCCTCTGCTTCGTCGACTTCGCCGCCTCCGCACCCTATGTCGCCATCGACATGCATCCCCCAAAAGCCGGCGCCGACCTCGACGCGATCTATTTCTCCGGTCATAAATTCCTTGGCGGCCCAGGTACCCCCGGTATCCTCCTCTTCAACAAAGAACTTTACCATAATACCGTTCCCGATCACCCCGGCGGCGGTACCATCCTCTATAGCAATCCCTGGCAGGAACATGACTACTTCGCAGATATCGAAACGCGTGAGGACGGCGGCACCCCGCCGATCCTGCAAGCCATAAAAGCAGCCGCCTGCATCCGCCTCAAAGACAAAATGGGGATCGAAAACATCCGCCGCCGCGAAGATGAAATGCTCGAAACCCTCTTCCCCCGCCTAACTGCCATTCCCGGCCTAACCCTCCTCGAACCCACCCAGCGCAAACGTCTTGGCATTCTCTCGTTCTTCGTCAATGACATCCATCACGATACTATCGTCCGTCGTCTCAACGACCACTACGGCATTCAAACGCGCGGCGGCTGCAGCTGCGCCGGCCCCTACGGCCACCATCTCCTCCACATCGACGACGCCCGCTCCCAGGCCATCCGCCAACGGCTCCGATCCGGCGACGACAAAAGCAAACCCGGCTGGGTCCGCCTCTCCCTGCACCCTACGATGACGGCGGCCAACCTGGACTACATCGCCGGCGCGATCGAAACGACCGTTACCGGGAATGTTTGAAGTTTCACAATAAAAGGCTAACTTTCGTTCAAACACCCATGTATGCTTAAACCTTTAGCCTGTGTATCCACAGCCGTAGTACTGTTCGCCCTTATCTCCTGCCACAAGAGCAACAACGGTCCCGGCGACACCTCCCAACTCGTCGGCAACTACCAATTCCTCTACCTTAGCGCCCAAACCCAGGAGACAACCGTTGAGAGCGCCGCGGGCCAAAACATAAAAATGGTTGCAACGGTCAGCTACAAGACCACCCAAAATACCGGCTCGGTCACTATTACAAAGGATTCCATCGCCTCAAAGAACGTTGGTTATACCGCCAGCGCCGACGAAAGCGTATACACGTACACGAATAATGTACTGACAGATAGCTTCCGAACGCCCGTCGATGAGACGGTTCCGCCCACAAGCTCAACCACTAAATACGATGTGATCGGCAAAGATTCGATCTATTTTCACAGCGGCCTGATCACCGGGTTAAGCACCGGCTCTACTCCCACGATCCCCAACGGGGGCCGCTTCTCCTTTAAAGGGGATACGCTGTTCATCACCACCAAACTACAGCAAAACCTTCCTCCTCAGAACCAGGGCGGCACAACCGTCTCCGGCACTGTGACGGTCCAGGGAGTTATCGCCATGCTGAAACAATAATTTTCACCCCCTATGGGACACCTGAAACCCCATGGCACCTCTCACCTCCATCCAGCAGATCGATCTGCCTCCAAAGCCGGGTAAGACCTACACCAATTTCACCCGGGAATGGCGCGAAGAGTTCATCTACTTCCTCATGGTCGATCGGTTCCAGGACTCGACACCCCGCAGCCCGGCAAGAACCACCGCCCGCACCCCCGGCATCCCGACCCCCGACGACTTCTACGGCGGAACGATAAAAGGCGTGACCAATAACCTCGACTATATCGCCGGCCTCGGCTGCACCGCCATCTGGCTCTCCCCCGTCTTCGAGAACAACGCCGGCGCCTATCACGGCTATAACATCAACAATTACCTCAACATCGATCCCCGTTTCGGCACCGAACAGGATCTCATCGATCTGGTCGACGCCGCCCACAACCATACCCTCAACGGCCGGCCCCGCCCCATCCGGATCATCCTCGACGTCGTCACCAACCACTCCGGCGACAACTGGTTCTATAAGAACGGGGCTCAACCCAACTACTCCAACGGTCAACGATACGATTTCGGCGACTGGCGCGGCCCTGATCGCCCCGTCCCCACCGAGCTCCGCGACTCCGATCTGTACCACCGCCGTGGCAATATCGTCAACTATGATGCCTCTCCCGAGAATCAATTGGGCGATATCGTCGGCCTGAAAGACTATGCCAACGATGACGACCTCACCGGCTCGGAGTTGATCAACATCCTCATCAAAGCCCACTGCTATTGGATCCGCACCGCAGACATCGACGGCTTCCGCGTCGACGCGGTAAAACACATGAATCCCCTGGCCTGCTCCCGTTTCTGCTCCAATATCCGCGAATACGCCTACTCCCTCGGCAAACGGGGCTTCTTCCTCTACGGCGAATTAGCCCTTGCCAGCGACGACATCTATAACCAATACCTCGGTCCCAACACCTCGGTCCTTAGCGGCAACGACACCGTCTTCATCGGCCTCGACTCCCTGCTCGATTTCCGCCTCGCCGAAGGCTCCGGCAACGACGCCGGCCTGCGCTATGTCATCGAAGGAAAGGCCGACCCAAAGACCCTGTTCGAGCGCCTCGACGCCCAACAGGGCCAGGCGCTCAACCGCGGCGAGATCGGCCGCTATCTCGTCAGCTTTATCGACAACCACGATTCCTTCTGGCAGCCCGGCGGCCGCATCGGCGCGACCGCAACCGACAAACAAGTGATAGCCGGCGTCGGCTTCCTGCTCTGCACCCTTGGCACGCCCTGTATCTACTATGGGACCGAACAGGGCTTCACCGGCGCCGGCGGTGACAACGCCATGCGCGAAGCGATGTTCGACAGGAACACCCCCGGGCTCAACCTCATGAACCCGGCCTGTACGCTTTATCAGGAAATAGCAAAGATCGCCGCGGTCATGCGCAGCTCGGAACCGCTCCGCTTCGGCCGGATGTACTACCGCCCGATCTCGGGCAATGGAACCGATTTCGGCATGCCTTACGGCTCGGACTATACGCTGGCCTTCGGGCGCCTGCTCTACGGCCGCGAGGTCCTCGTGGCCTATAATGTGTCGGCCGCCCACCGCGATGACTATGTCATCGTCGACAGCGCTTTTCATCAGCCGGGCGACACACTGAATTTTCTCTATGGTGGGGTAGGAGGGGTTCCCGTCCAACAGAGCCCCGCCGGTCTCTTCGTCCAGCTCCACCTCGACGGCCACCAATTCGTAATATTGGAATAGTCCTCAATGAACCTGTAATATCCCCTTCAATCTCAAATCCCTCGACGAAGCTCCAACAAGCAACTGATACTCCCCCTTTTCAACCCCGCGCCGCAAATCTTTGTCCAGCGACGCCAGCACCGCCGATCCAATAACCCAGCTTACCTCAACAGACTCCCCTCGCCGCAAATGCACCCGCTTCCACCCCTTCAACGCTATCACCGGCCTCGCCACCGACGCCACCGTCTCCTTCAGATACAGCTGCACCACCTCATCTCCATCCCGCCCACCGTCATTAGTCACCCGGCAACGCAACACCGCCGAATCCCCAACCCCCATCACCGTCTTATCAAGCATCAACCCCGAATAGGTAAAATGCGAATAGCTCATCCCATACCCAAATGGGAACAGCGGCAACCCACTCAGGTTGTTATAATCATCCCCACGCCCCGTCGGCGTATGGTTGTATACCCAGGGCAGCTGCGCCTCCGAGATCGGGAAGCTGATCGGCAACCTTCCGCCCGGATCGGCATCGCCGAACAAGATATCGGCCACCGCATGCCCGCCTTCCTCCCCCGGATACCAGGCATCCAGCACCCCCTTCACGGAGTCCAGCCAGTTTGCCATCGTGATCGCGCTGCCGCCCACCAACACCACAACCACCGGCTTCCCCACACGCGCTACCCGCCGGATCAGCTCTTCCTGCCGCCCGGGCAACGCCAGCGAAGCCCGGTCCTGGAATTCCCCCTCGGTGATGCCGGCCACCACGACCGCCACATCTGCCTTCGCCGCCGCGGCAACCGCCGCGTCCATCCTTGCCTCTATCCGGCTCGTATCGGCCGCCCACACAAGCTTCAGATGTGCATTCCCCACCGGCTCGTTGAATTCCACCCGAAGGGTATGATCCCGGCCCGGCTCCAGCGGCAAAGCCGCCAGCTCGGTATGATAAGACTGCTTCACCCACCGGTCGACAACCAATTGGCCATTCACCCAAAGCCGGTATCCATCATCCCCGTCCAACCCGATCCGGTAATGCCCCGATGCAGGAGCCCGCACAACCCCGGTCCATCGGGCGCTATAGAAGTCATGACCTACCGAAGCATCAGGCATCCCCAGCGTCCATTGAAAATTGATATTGGCATCCACCCGCTTGACCGCCGGCTCACCCGAAAGTCCCAGGTTCGCAAAGTACTCGGCAGTCAATCCATGCGTCGAAGAACCCGCACCCGTAAATAAATTCTCCCCCGGCACCACCGCCCACTCCCGCTCCCGCCGGCCGCAACCCGGCGAATAGCTCACGGCCGATCCTCTTCCCGCCCGTTCCCGGATGCCCTCGAGAATATTCACTTTGTGATTGCCCGGCCCACTATATCCTCCTAATCTCGCTTCCACCGCCTCACTCCCGATCACCGCGATCGACCGTGCCTTCGAAACCAGCGGCAGCACGCCCTCGTTCTTCAACAGCACGATCGACTCTCGCGCGGCCTGTCTCGCCAGCGCCCGGTTCCCACTCGTATCGCTCCAAATGCGGGCCTCCTCATCCGTGACATAAGGATGATCGAAAAGCCCCAGCTCCAACTTCACCCTCAACACCCGGCTTACCGCATCGTCGATCCGCGCCCGATCGATCCCCCCATCCAAAAAATGGGGAATAAATAATTTCGCATGATCAAAAGAGGTCTGAAAAGCAACATCCATCCCGGCATTCACGGCCTGCTGCTCCGAGGTCGGAACATCGGGCGACGTAAAATGCAGCACATTGGCGCCGCCCACGGCGTTTGCATCCGAGATCACAAAACCGGTGAAGCCCCAGTCCTTCTTCAGCTTTTGAGTCAGCAGCCATTCGTTCTGCGAAGCCGGCGTTCCGTCAATGGCATTGTAGGCGGTCATCACCGAACGCGACCCGCCTTGCTGAAAACACGCGATAAAGGGTGGAAAATACACCTCATCCAGCAGCCGTTGATTATAATAGATGGGATAGCTGTCCTTCCCGCCATCCCCCACATTCGCAATAAAATGTTTAGGCGTCGTCACGACCCCACTCCTCTCAAACCGGCTCACAAAGGCCACCGCCATCGCCGAGGTCAACAAGGGGTCCTCGCCATACGTTTCCTCCACCCGGCCCCAACGCGGATCATTCGCGATATTGATCACCGGGGAAAGCACCTGCCGGATCCCCCGCAGTCTCGCCTCTCCCGCAATAGACTGCGCCACCTTTCCCATCAGCACCGTATCCCAGGTGGCCGCCAGCGCGATCGACGCCGGATACATCGTCGCCCCGCCCCGCACCACGCCGTGCAATCCCTCATCGAACGCGATCATCGGGATACCCAGCCGGGACTTTTCGACAAAAAAATGCTGCAGTCCATTGATCTTCGCGCGTAAAGTAGCCGCATCATCCGCTACATTATAGTCCAGCAGTTGAGCAGCCCCCTTTCGCTGCGCCGCACTCACCTGGAATCCGAACAGCCCACTACGGTACCGGTTCTCCTCGCCGGCCGTGATCTCCCCGGGGATCATGAACAACTGGAAGAATTTTTCCTCCGGGCTCATCCGCGAAAGCAGATCGCTGACCCGTTTTTCGATCGGTTGCGTCGAGTCCTTATAAACGGGAAGATTCTGTGAAAAAGCCGCGCCGCTTAGCACGGTCATCGATAAAATGATCATCGTTCTCATCATGGCCCGAATATACCCACTATCTTTGAATCCGGTGCCCAGCTCCAACACATACGACATCATCATCATCGGCCTCGGCGCCAACGGCGCCGCGGCACTCTGGCATTTAGCTAAAAAAAGCAAAAAGATCTTAGGTCTCGACCGTTTCCACCCTCCCCACCAAAAAGGCTCCTCCCACGGCGAAAGCCGCATCATCCGCCAGGCCTATCACGAAAGCCCGCTCTACGTCCCCCTGGTCAAAGCAGCCTATCCCCTCTGGGCCGAGCTTGAAAAGGCCGCCGGCAAAACCCTCTTCCAAAAGACGGGCGGCCTCCTCCTCGGCGCCCCCGATACCACCGTCGTACAGGGCGCAAGGCTGAGCGCCCTCACCCACGATATCCCCTTCGAATGGCTCGATGCCACAGCCATCCGCAACCGCTTTCCCGCTTTCAAACCCACTCCGGGCACCGTCGGCGTGCTCGAAAAAGAGGCCGGCATCCTCTTTCCCGAGGAATGCATCCAGGCCTTTCTCGACCAGGCCGCGAAAGAGGGCGCGACGATCCACACCGGTGAACCGGTCCTGACGATCACACCCCAATCCAACGCGATCGCCATCACAACCGCAACCACCACCTACCACACGGAAAAATGCATCGTCTCCGCCGGCGCCTGGCTCAATACCCTGCTTCCCGGGCTAAACCTCCCCCTCTCCATCCACCGCCAGCCCCTGTTCTGGTTCCGGAACACAAATGATCATTTCGGTCCTTCACAAATGCCCATCTTCATCTGGGAATATGAAAAAGAAAGGATGTTCTATGGCTTTCCCGATCTCGGCAACGGCGTCAAACTCGCCCCCCACCACGGCGGCCGCCCCATCGACCCCGATGATCTCAAAAATGACACCACCGCGAAAGAGGTCGACACCATCGCCACCCTCGCAAAAGAATATCTCGACTTCGACCCGATCTTCGATCACGCGACCGTCTGCATGTACACCAACACCCCCGACGAACATTTCATCATCGATCACCACCCCCTCCACCCCAACATCATCGTCGCCAGCCCCTGCTCCGGCCACGGCTTCAAATTCAGCAGCCTCACCGGCCAACTCCTCGCCAACCTCGCCCTGGACAAAAAGAATGCGTTCGACCTCACTCCCTTTGCCCTCACCCGCCCCGCCCTCCACTAACGTTGCTCCACCAATCCCTTCACGTCCTCCGTGGCCCGCTCCACCCGCTCATCTTCCTTCTCCACGGACAATTGTACTTTCTTCAATCGGATGCCATCCACATGCCGCAGGTACAAACCCCAACAAGGTAGCTCCCCAAACATCGAGAACTCCGGGTAATCCCCCGCCTTCTCCGGGATCTCCGTCCCGCTATCCGTCCCCGCAGCGCCCGTTCCCTGGTCCCGCAACCCTCCACCCGGATACCGCACCCGGATATCCTCCAACAACACATCCTCCACCGGATGCCCCGCCAAACCCGCGATCGTCATCGGCAATACATTCCGTATCCCCGGCGCTACCGGCCCCTCCATCGGGTAACCCGCGTCGGGCTTTCCCGCCGGAACAACCACATCGACATCCGCGATCCGTATCCCCCGGATGCCGCTATATACCGAATCCTTGTTCCGATGCCCGAGCCGGATAAACACCGCATTCCCGGTATTCGTCGCCCGCACACCCTCGATATCGATCGCACTCATCTTCCCCCCGTCCACCGCCTCCAGCGCGATCGCCGACCGGTACGTGTCATAAACGCGAATGTCCCGCACCGTGATACGGTGGAACCCACCCCGGCTCGCCGTCCCGAATTTCAGCGCACTGGCGCTGCTACGGATCGTGCAATGAGCTATAAAGATATCCGCACAACTGTCCCGGCGGTCCTCCGATTTCAGACAGATGCCGTCGTCATCGGCATTAAAAAAACTATTCGTCAGCCGCACCTGCTTGCAGTCCACAAGATCGATGCCGTCATTATTCCAGAACGTATTGCTCTCCACCCGGATACTATCGATCACCAGGTTCGAACAACTCTTATAATCCTGCACCCAGTCCAGCCCGTTCTTCAACGTGATCCCCCGGATATTCACTCCATCGCAACCTTGAAAAAAGATCATCTTCGGCCTGTTTTCCTCCGATGGTCGCACCTGACCCCAGGGATTCGGCGTCTGCCATTCCGCATCCTTGATCTGCCCATCCTTGATCCGTGCATATAAGTCCCGCAACAATTCCTCACCCCGTCCATCGATCATGCCCTGGCCCTCGATCCCGATATTCCGCGCCCCATGGGCCTGGATCAGCGGTAACGCATTCCCCGATCCATAATCCATCCGATGGATACTGGCGAGCAATACCGCTCCCGGATCCAGCCGCAACACGACCCCGCTGCGCATCGTCAGGACACCCGTCACAAAACGGCCCGCCGGCACCAGCACCCGGCCGCCACCGACACCGGCCGCCGCATCGATCGCCGCCTGTATGCTCTTCTTATTGTCCCGCTGCCCATCCCCGATAGCCCCAAAATGAGTTATATCATAAACGTCCGCCGCCACAAGGCCCGAACCGCTGCGGACCCATGCCTCACCCATCTCCCGCCGATATTTCGCATACATCTTCTTCACGACGACCACCGGATCTCCGGCCGGTACAACCGGGTAGTCCTTGTGCGACCGAACCCAACCCCACTCCCAGTCCCGGATAGCCGCATCAAAGCGGGCAAAGTCCGGCTGCCGGCCCGCTCTCCTCAAAAAAGAAAAAAACCTCTCCCAACGCACCTTATAAAAATCATTCAACAACCCGCTCCACTGCCGGTTGGCATATTCATGCAACGGGCTGTTCTTATCTCCCCACAACGTGATCAGATCACGCGCATTTTGTTCGTACAAAGCCTTTTCGGTAAGGGTCACCGCCTTCCGCCGCGCATCCGCCAGCCAGGAGCCCAACAGGAAATCTTTTTGCGTCGCCAGCAACGCATCCATATCCGCGATCAGCCCGATAAAGGCCCGGCTCTCCCGCGTAAAACCAACACTATCCCCCGCCCGCCACGCCGCCACCCAACGCCGCTGCAACACATTCCCATAATTGGCCATCACCTGCCTCGTCACATCCACCAAATCAAACCGGAACCCCTCCGTCGGCCCGGCAGCCCCCCGCACACCCGCCGAATCGGCACATTTCAAAAAAAGATCCCACGCCGGCAACAACTCCCCCGGCGCATAATTCAGCAACGTCCTCGTCCATACAGTAGTCGAATCCATCGTCGGCCTCCCCGTCACAATGCTCTCCGCCCCATCCCGGATCAGCTTCCCATTATACACCGTCCGCCGCAACACCTGCCAGGCCTCAACAGCCGCCTCCGACGAAACCCCATATCGATTCAAAGCATACTCCCGCAACCATGCGTCCACATCCACCGGCTCCCGCTGCCACGCCTGCTGCATCGTCAACTCATACAGCACCGGGTTCGTCGCAATCCCCTCCATCGTCAATCCGATCCCTTCCATCTTCCCCGACGCCGGATCGCCCAACGCCAGCGCCGGCCCCGCAGCCACCCCATCCATCCGCCCAAAAAGATTCACATTGCCCCCAAAATTATTCAGCATCCCCCAGACCCAGGGTTTCCCATAGAACGCATTCGTCCGCTTCCACACCGGCTCGATCTCCGCCGCCAGGTCCAACAGCAACATCGAAGAATCCGGCACCGCATTCAACAACGCCTCGATCTGCGGCGCCTGCCAGAACTTCCGGTCGCTATAGAACAACCACCCCTGCATCACCCACACCGCCGCCGGATCGGCCCGCCGCATCCCTTCATACACCTTCGCGCTCAGCCCGGCCAGAAAACCCGGATCGTTCGAAGGCGGCTCATTCTCATTAAAGGTATCGGCCGAATAATAATGATCTGTTCCGAACAACGCACTCTGTTCTTCCAAAAACCGCTTCCCCAATGACGTAAACATCGTATCCCTTGCATCGAGGATATACGTGTCCCCAAACCCGTTCTTCCAGTTCGTCGCCTTACACGAAGCCGATGGAAAGCGCCTGCGGAACGCCGCCGGCACATGCCCCGTAAAAGCCGGTAACACCGGTTTCATCCCCAGCTCCCGCTCCCGCGCAAGGATCTTCTTCTGCAATGCAGCCTGCCCCTCCATCCAATGCAAGGGTAGGGGGCCGCCCCACCCATCCAGGTTGCCCATCCAGAACCAGGAAAAATACGCCGGCCCGCAAAAAAAGTCCCTCAACTCAGCTTCGCTAAACCCCATCTTCCGGTACACCCGGTACCAGGTATATTCCTCTCCCGTGATCGCCAGCGGCAGATTGATCCCATGCAACGCCATCCAGTCTATTTCCCGCTGCCACCGCGGCCAATCCCACCACGCCATCGAATAATTGAACGTACAATAATTGAGATAATACCGGTACCGGTAAGGCGACATCCGTCGCATCGTCCGCTCCACCACCGGCAAGGTCGCCGGCAATCGCAAATTGTCTCCATTCCAGGTGATCTGGCTATGACAATATTCCGTCAGGTAATAATACAACGCGGAAGCCACGGCCACCCCGTCATTCCCCCTCAATACGACCCGCCCATCCCGCGATTCCACTTCGAAAACATCCTTTCCCCCGGCAGCAACCAGCGGCTCGACGACAAATGCCGCCGCCCGCTGCGGCGCCACCCGCCCGATCAAGGCCTTCGCCGCCGGAACCCAGGACTGCGCCTGAACCTGACCCCAAACCCCCAAGATGAACATCCATTTATACATGATCCCAAAAATAAAAAAAGGCCCCCGAAGGGGGCCTCAAAAAAAGATATTTAATAACCCGGATTCTGCTTCAAGGCCGGATTCACCGCCAGCGCCGAAGTGGGTATTGGGAAGATGCGATGGTTCGCATCCGCATCCGTCTTGAATCCCCAGGCCCCCTCGAACGTTCCAAAACGGATCATATCGTTCCGATGCCAGCCCTCCCATGCAAACTCCCTGATCCGCTCATTATACACGGAGTCGAGCGTGATATTCGCCCAGGCTGCCGATGTCGTCCGCTGTGCCCGAACCGTATTGGCCAGCGAAAGCGCATCCTGCCCCCCCGTAGCCGTCCCGCCGCGCAGAATAGCCTCGGCCTTCATCAGCAGGATATCCGAATAGCGGAATACGGGAATGTCGTTGTTCATATTCCGGGTAGTGGAGGTAGAGTCCGGATAGAACTTGAGATTCCGGTAACCCATGTTCCAGCCGATCTCATCGTTACCCACATCGAACGGGAAGGCCGCATTCCGCAGTACGATATCGGGGGTCAGGTTGACCTGGTAAGTATAGGCGGCAGACCCGTCCGAACCGCTATACGTGAAGTCATACCCGCTCTTGGTGGTGGTGACCATCACGGGCGTCCCATCATGCTTGTATTGCAGGCCTGTCAGCCATTGATTATTACGCACGTCTCCCGGGTCGTTAAAATACGCATAGAAGGTTTTCAGCGTCGATGCAGGCCCATCGGTATGGAAGGGAACCGACCAGACGTTATACCCTGCACCGGCAGGTACCAGGCTCATACTCCTGGGTACATCGTAGCGCGAATGGATGTTCACCGACCGGAAGGAAAACGTATTGGTGAACGTGGGGTCGTAGGGAATCGCGAAGATGAATTCCTTGCACTGCGGACCGTTATTGTACGCGAACTGCGAGAAATAGGTGCTCATGGGCTGCACGGAATACAGACCGGAATTGATCACACTGTCGCAGGCCGCGATACAGTCGTTGTAACGGGCCGTACCGGTGTAGTACTCGGCATTGAGGTACAGCTTTGCCAGCAGCGCATAGGCAGTGTACTTATTGGGCCGGCCATATTGGGTGGAGGCTACCGAGGCATTCAGATTCGGCAGGACGGCCTTTATCTCCGATTCGATGAAGCTGAACACCTGCGCCCGGGCCACATTGGCATGCGGAGTAAAATCTCCATACACCGTGTCGATAGGCACATTGCCATAATTGTCCATCATAAAGAAATACGCCAGGGCCCGGACCGTCCTTATCTCCGCCAGCCAGGTGGCCTTGGTGGCTGCGGTGCCGGTTGCGGCCTTGAGGATGGAAGTGATTTGATTACATTCGCCGATGATCGTCGAAAGCCAGGTCCAATTGCCATTGACATAACCGTTGTCTTGCGTCCAGGTATGGTAATGCATCTGCTGGTTTTGCGCGCCGTCATACCAGTTGCCCCCCCTGGCCGGCATGATCCCCTCGTCCGTACTGTAGGTTTGCTGGAAGAAATATTCGACGCCGTAGTTGCCTCTTAAAGCGACGTATACGGGACCTACCACCTGGTTATACTGTGTTGAATCCTGCGGAAAGGAACTGGGCGACAATTCCGATGTGACGGGCAGATTGAGCTTATGACACGATGCGATCAGGCCCCCCAGCAGCACCGGCAATACTATATAAGAAAGTAATTTTTTCATACGAATTTAAATTTGTGCGGTTAGAAGGAAGCATTCAGGCCGAACAGGAACTGTCTGGTTTTTGGATAAAAATTGTTGTAGTCGATCCCCGGGGAAATGCCGCCCTGGTTGATCTCGGGATCGACACCTTTATACCCCGTGATGACGAACAGGTTGTTCACGGAGGCGTAGAGCCGCAGCGACTTCACATATTCACCGATGCCCTTGAAATTATACCCCAGCGTGGCGTTGTCGAAACGGAGATAAGAACCGTTCTCGATGAATCGCGAGGAATAAGTATACGCCGTCGCATTAGTGATCGATTCGCCGGCCACTTCCTTCAGGATGTTCGTGTATTCCGCTGTCGTCGGCCGGAAGAGATCGGCCCGGGTAGCGTTGAAGATCTTGACTCCGAATGTGCCCCGTAAAAAGACTGCCAGGTCGAAATTCCCGTACCTCACCTTGTTCGACCAGCCCAGGATCAGCCTCGGCTGCGCGTCGCCCGCATAATGATAGTCAGTGCCGATCACCGGAGCAGTGATCACCTTGCCCGAGCCGGACAGGTATTGGGAAACCCCGGTAGAACTCTTCCCGATATATTGGGGAGTAAAGAATTCGCCGAGGGGCTTGCCCGCCTTCAGGATCTGCAGCGTACTGCCGGATTGCCCGCCGCCTTCGGGATCGGAAAGCCGCGTCGAATCGCCACCCGCAAACAAAGGATTCGTAAGGCTGGTGATCTTATTGACGTTATGCGCCAGGTTGAGGCTGGAAGACCAGCTGAGATCGCGCTTGCTGATCACCTCGGCCGTTACACCCAGCTCGATACCTTTATTATTCATGCTCCCGCCGTTGGCAACGATGGTGCCGGCAGGAACGAGGATGGGATCGACCTTATAGTTGTAGATCATCCCTGTCGTATTCTTATTGTACACATCCACCGTCACGAGCAGCCTGTTGTGCAGGAGTCCGAGATCGACGCCGATGTCGGTGGTAGCGGTCTTCTCCCAGCGCAGGTTGGGATTGGCGGCCTTGGTGGGACCGTAAGCGGCCACATTCGACCCGCCATAATAGAAGGTGCCATTGCTGCCGGAGAGGAACTGGGACGTATAGGCATTGAATCCGGAGGAATTACCGGTGACGCCATAGCTGCCACGCAATTTGAGCTCGCTGAACAGGTTCTGATTCAGCATGAAATTCTCCTGGCCGATGCGCCAGGCCGCGCCAACCGAGGGGAAATAGCCCCATTGGTTGTTGGCTCCGAATACGGAGCTGCCGTCCCGCCGGATCGAACCCTGCAGCAGGTATTTGTCCTTGTAATTATAGTTCACCCGGCCGAAATCGGAGATAAGCCGGGTCTTGTAATAGAGCCCATCGCTGCCAAGACTCACCTGATACCCTGTGAGCCCATAAGGATTGCTCAGCGCAAGGTTGTTATAAGAAATGCTGTTCACGGGGAAATTGGCCGTAGTCACCGTGAAACCGTCGTTGACCGCCTGGTCCTGGTAAGAGTAACCGACGATCGCATTGATGGTGTGGAAACCGAATTTCCCGTCCCAGGTCAGGAAATTCTCCAGCGTCTTGGTGATATTCGAATACGAACTCCGGGTTGCCTGGCCGTTCTTGCCAAAGGTCTGTTGGGTATGACCGGCAAGACCAGGATCGGGGTTATCGTACATATTGGTGTAATTATTCGTGAAGTAGCTGTCGAGGAATTCCCCTTGCTGGCTCGAATAATTCTGGTACGAGAGGTTCAGATTGTATTTCAACCCGAAGGGCAGCCTGGCCTCCGTAAAAAAGCTTGCCCCTAAATTATTATACTTGGTGTTCAGCGAGCTGTGGTTCATCATCGCCACCGGGTTGTAATAGTTGGAGTGGTTGAAGTCCTCGAAATAGCTGCCGTCTGCATTCTTCACCGGCGACACCGGCAGGTACAGCGCGGATTCCAGCAACACCACGTTCCGGTAGGCGATATCATCTGCGCTGCTGTTGGAATTGGTGACATTGAAATTCAACTTCAGCCGGTCTTTCAGGGCGTACTGCTCGACGGCCAACCGTCCGATGATGCGCTGAAGGTTGCTGCCCTGCAGGATCCCTTCCTTATTCGCATAATTGAGGCTTGCGATATAGTTGCCATGCTCGCTTCCGCCGCTGACCGCGATATTGTGGTTGGTCGATACAGCCGAATTCCGCTCGATCGACTTCTGCCAGTTGGTATTGGCTCCCAGGTCGTCGGTTGGGGTAAAGGCCATACCGTTCCTGGTGACGAAGGCTCTCAATTCCGACGCGTTCATCATGCTCAGCTGTTTGGACACTTTCTCGAGCCCGGCATACCCGCCATAGGCTACCAGTGTTTGGCCGGCCTTGCCTTTCCGGGTGGTTACCATGATCACCCCATTGGCGGCGCGGTTACCGTATATCGCGGTTGCCGCCGCATCCTTGAGGATGTCGATAGAGACGATATCGTTGGGGGCGATCAGCGAGATATCCGCGCCGGGTACCCCGTCGATGACATAATAAGGGGTCTGGCTGCTGTTCAGGGTGGAGGCGCCGCGAAGAATAACAGCCGCGGGCTTATTGGGGTCGCCACTCGCCGTGATGTTCAGACCCGGCACCTTGCCCTGCAGCAACTGCCCGACATCGGTGATAGCCCCGGCATTCAGGTCCTCGCTCTTGACGGTACTGATGGCGCTCGAAAGATTCCGCCGCGTCTGCCGGCCATAACCGATCACCGCGATCTCATTCAACGCCGTATTGGACTCGGCCAGGCTCACTTCGATGGTCTCCTGGTCGGCCACCTTGACCTCCTTGCTCTCATATCCCACATAAGAAAAGACCAGCACATCGCCCTTGCGCACGGTGATCGTAAACTCGCCCTTCTCATCTGTCGTCGTTCCCTTTCGCGTAGCCTTGACCGTCACGCTCACGCCGCCCAGCGCCTTTCCGCCGGCCGTAGTAACCTTTCCCTTGATCGAAGCCAGCGGGATCGGCGCCTCTTCCACCGCCTCCCGCTGACGGATCACCACCGTCCGCTCGACGATGACATAATCGAAAGGCTGATGCTCAAAACATTTTCGTAAGACGCTGTCCAGCGAGGCATCCCTCAATTGCAGCGTCACCTTCGCCGCATTGGCAAGATGCCGGCTGGGGTACCAGAAAGAATACCCGCTCTGCCGCTCGATCTCCTTGAAGACTTTCTCCAGCGGCGCTTCACGAACCGAGAGCGTGATCTTTTGGGAATACCCGCTCGCAGACACCTGCAGACAGGCCGCGAGAAGAAGAAAAGCCGTCATTTTCATTACAAGCAAGGTTTTGGTCCTGATTTTGCAAAACGCAATCAGATTCATAATTTTAGTTGTTTGAGTTAACAAATAAGCAGTGCTTCGAACGCTTGTTTATGGAAAGCTTAACTCAACATCCGCCGGGGACGGGCCAACGTTCCCGGTTTTTGTTTTCGTTAAAGAGTTTATCCGCTAAGAATTCTATCCTTTTACAACGATTGTCTTATTCTCCGCCTCAAGTCTTACTCCGCTGATATTCAATATCTTCAATACGCCGGCCAGGCTGGTATTGCGCGAAAACCGCCCCGTGAACCGATCCCCCGGCATCTTCCCGTCATACACCACCTCCACATCATACCACCGCGCGATCTGCCGCAGAATTTCCGGGACATCCGCATCCTCGAACCCAAAGGCCCCGCTCTTCCAGGCAACCACCTGCTCCAGGTCCGCTGTCTCCTGCATCCTCAGCCCTGCCGCTGAACCAACCGCTTGCTGCGAGGGTTTCAACACCACATTCTCATTGCCCCGCACCACCCGCACCCCGCCATTGACAAGCGTTGTCCTTGCATCCGGTTCATCCGCATACCCGTTGACGTTAAATTCCGTACCCAATACCTCGATCTCCTGGACTCCCCCCACAGCACCTTCCACGGACACCCGGAACGGCTGCTGCGCGTTTGGCGCCACCTGGAAATAGGCCTCCCCCCGGATCTCCACCCGCCGCTCAGCTCCCGTAAAGGCCGTCGGGTACCGGATCGAAGAGCCGGCATTCAGCCACACTTTCGTCCCATCCTGCAATTCCAGCCGGTATTGTCCTCCCCTGGGCGTCGTCAGCCGGTTATACACCTCCTTCACCAATCCGCCTGCCGCCGCATATCGCAACCCGCCAACCGCATTCTTCACGACCGCGGCGCTTCCCTGCCGCGCCACCATGGCAGTCTTCACACTATCAAGCACCACGGTCGACCCATCTCCCAACTCCAGCACGGCCTTATCGCTCCCCGGCAATACATCCTCCAACGGCGCCGGATGCGCCACAGCCGCCACCGGCGCCCCGGCCCGCGATCCCTTCAGGGCAAAATAGCCTCCCCCCGCCACCAGCACCAGCACGGCCGAAGCCACCGCCACCCGGCGCCAGGACATCGCCCTGACCACCGCCTGGGGGCCTATCGCCTTCCTGATATCCTCCGGTATCCCCTTTCTCAATTGTTGGAAAACCCGGGCCCGGCCCGGATCGAGCACAAGTTCCGAATCGTCAAAAGACTCGAACCACTCGAACAGCCGCTCCCGCTCCTCCGGCGTGATCGTGCCATTCATCCATTTCTCGCTCAACTCCTCCATCTCCCGGGAATAAGGTTTCTGCGTCATGGTACCCGTTTTTTAATATAGCCCCACGAGAACGCCCTTTCCCTTAGTCAGGAAGAAAAAATTTTTCACCCGTAAAACATAGCTAAAAGAAGATCGTAAACAAATGGGAGAGCCCCATTTTCAATTTTCGCAAGGCATTGGCCAGATGCGCCTCCACCGTCTTCTCGGCGATCCCGAGCTTCGAAGCGATCTGTTTCTGCGTATACCCCTTATCCCGGCTCAGTTGGAAAATGATCCGGCATTTTTCGGGCAGAGCCCGGACCTGCTCGGCCAGCTGGGATCGCAATTCCCGGGCGCTGACCTGCTCCAGCACGTCCTCCACCGACTCGTCCCAACCCCGCAAGGCCTGCTCCTGCAAACGCTGCCGACGGCTCCGCTTCGCCAGCCGCTTCAGGATCTCGTATTTCACCGCCACCGAAAGATAGGTCTTCAACGTATGCTCGAGGATCAGGTCCTCCCGCCGCTTCCAGAGATTGCAAAATACCTCCTGTACCACCTCCCGGGCCTCTTCCAGTTCCCCCAGGCGATGCATGGCCACGGCCATCAGCCGGTCCCAATACCGCCGGTAAAGACAGCTGAAAGCCTCAGGCTCTCCCCGCTGGAGCCCCTCCAGCAACTCGATGTCGGTATGGTGATCGTGAAAGTTCATCGGCAAACAAGTTCAGCAAGGTTAAAAATAGAAAAAAATGTTCATATCGAACAACTCCTGCATCACAACCGGACAGTTTTAACCCCTGCCGTTTACAATAACCCGCTGTCAATGACGCCCTTAAAAGAATGGCATCCAATTCGCGCCCCAAACCCCAAATCTCATCCATGCTCCGCAACTACATCCACATCGCCTGGCGGAACCTGACCCGCAACAAAGGCCTCTCCGTTATCAACATCGGCGGCCTCGCTCTCGGCATCGCCAGCTCGATCGTCCTGCTCAGCTACATTTCCTTCCAGCGGAACTATGATGGGACCAACCTCGCAAAACAAGACATCTACCGGGTCAACCTCGACGTGGTTCAAAACGATCACCTCGCCCTCCACAGCGCCGAGAACTATTCCGCCGCCGGCCCCGCCCTCAAACGGGACTTCCCCGAGATCGCCGATCAGGCCCGCCTCTACAACCTGGGGTATAAGAACAACTGCGTCTTCAGCAACGGCAACAACTTCTTCAAGGAGACAAAATGGCTCTACGCCGACGCCTCCTTCCTCGATATCTTCACGATCCCCTTCCTCGAAGGGCATCCGCATACTGCCCTCCGCCAACCCTTCACCGCGATCGTCAGCGCTACCACCGCAAAACGACTCTTCGGACCCGATGGCGCCCATCAGGCAATCGGCAAGCCCATCCGGGTAACCGACGACGACCGCAACTCCGAGCTCTGCACCATCACCGGCGTATTCAAAGATATTCCCGATAACTCGCACCTGAAGTTCAACATCCTCCTCTCCTGGACCACCCTCGATGCCCGGCGCGGCGGCGCCCTCGAACGCTTCGAGAACAACTGGGACCGCAAGGATTTCTATACCTATATCCGCCTCCGCCCCGGCGTCGATCCCGCCGCCGTTTCCTCCCGCCTGCCCGCCTTCATCCACCGCCATATCCCGGCCGAATCCAGCCATAACCAGGAAAGCCGGATGTCGCTCGAACCGCTTGCGGCCATCCACTTCACGCCGGGCCTTCAGGACGAACCTGAATCCACCGTCAACGGAAAGGCCATTAATTTTCTCACAGCGATCGCCTTCTTCATCATCGTCATCGCCTGGGTCAACTATATCAACCTCACCACCGCCAACTCGGTCTACCGCGCCAAAGAGATCGGCATCCGTAAAGTGCTCGGTTCCACCCGCGGCAGGCTCATCAAACAATTCCTCGCCGAATCCATCGCCCTCAATACCCTCAGCGCCGTCCTCGCCGCCGGCGCGATCTATCTCACCCAACCGCTGCTGCACGATTTCTTTTCCATCCGTCTTCCCCTGGCTTCCCTCTTTACAAATAGTTATGGTTGGCTCTTCGCGGCCTTCCTGCTGCTGGGTACTTTCCTCTCGGGCCTGTATCCCGCCCTCGTCCTCTCCGCTTTCCGGCCCGCGCTGGTGCTGAAAGGAAAGCTCGCGTCCTCGGCAAAAGGATTGGCCCTCCGCCGCGGCCTGGTCGTATTTCAGTTCACGCTCTCGGTACTGCTGATCATCGGCACCATCGTCGTCTACAAGCAGGTCCACTTCATGCTTCACCAGGATATCGGGCTAAAGGTAGACCAGGTCATGGTCCTCGACCGGCCGGGCCGCTGGGATACCGCGCGGTCCACCCACAACGGGCTTGTCCAACGCTTCAAAGACGCTGTAATGCGCGACCCCGGCGTAAAGGCGATCGCGATGTCGGATGAAAAGCCGGGCAAAGAAATTCGCTGGCCCTCTACCTTCTCACCCGTCGGCCCGGCACACCCCATCTCCGTCCCGATCAACACCACCGGGATCGACGAGAATTATGTCCCGGCCATGGGCATGCAGCTATTGGCAGGCCGCAATTTTTCAAAAGAATACAAGACCGACGGCCGCTCGCTCGTCCTCACGGCCTCTGCGGCATCCCAGCTGGGCTTTTCAAAACCGGCCGACGCCGTCGGCAAGTCGATCCGGATGGACGGCAGCCCCAATACCGTTATCGGTGTCGTCAACGACTTTCACCAGCTCTCCCTGCAAACCCGTGAGACACCCGCCGTCTTCCAGTTTGGCGGCGGTGATCTCCGCGAATTCGAATACTACTACATCCGGCTGAACCCCACCGGCGTCGGCCAGACCATCGACCGCATCCGTTCGGCCTGGACAAACAGCTTCCGCGATAACCCCTTCGAGTATACCTTCCTCGACGAAACCTTCAATACCCAGTATCAAAGCGAACTTCGCTTCGGCTTCATCTTCGGCGTTTTCTCGGTGCTGGCCATCTGCATCGCCTGTATCGGCCTTCTCGGCCTGGTGGCCTTCACGATCCGCCAGCGCACAAAAGAGATCGGCGTCCGCAAAGTATTGGGCGCCGGCGCAAAGGATATCCTCGTTCTGTTGGGAAAAGATTTTATCGGCCTGATCGCCCTCGCCAACGCTATCGCCTGGCCGCTCGGCTGGGGGATTATGAATAGCTGGCTCAAGGACTTCGCCTATCGCATCCAGATCAATTTTTGGATCTTTCTGGGGTCCGGTCTCGTCGCGCTGTCCATCGCCTTGACCGCCATCGGCTTTCAGGCGATAAAAGCATCCCTCGCAAACCCGATCAGGAGCCTGCGAACGGAATGATCAAATCGCTTCGAATGGCAGCGAGATGGTAAACACGCTCCCTTCGCCCACCTGGCTGCTCGCCTCGATCGTGCCGCCATGCCGTTCGACGATCTTCTTGCAAAGGGAAAGCCCCAGGCCCGTCCCCTCGTAATGGTCCTTGGGATGCAGCCGCGTAAAGGTAGAGAAGATCTTCTTCGCATAGGCCTGCGAGAAACCGATCCCATTATCCCGCACCTCGATCACCACCCACGGCCGTCCTCCGGCACCACCGTGATCGGTGTACGCAGCGATCACCACCCGGGCAGGAACGTCCTTCCGCGCAAACTTCAACGAATTATTGATGAGATTGTAGAAAAGTTGGTACAGCAGCATCGGCGCCCCATATACCACCGGCAAGTCATGCGTTTCGATCCGCGCCTCCTTCTGCAGGATCATCACTTCCAGGTCCGTGATGATATGCCCGATCACCTCCGCCAGGTCGACCTTCGCATAATCCTCCTTCAGGTTGGTTACCTTGGAATAGTTGAGCACGCCCTCGATCATCATGAACATCCGGTTCGAGGCGCTGACGATCTTCTCCACGAAATGCCGGCCGGCGTCGGAAAGTTTCGTCTCGGGATCGTGTAACAACCGGTCCGCAAAGAACCGTACCTTCCGCGTCGGCTCCTTCAGGTCATGCGAAGCCACATGCGCAAATTGCAGCAGGTCGTCATTGCTCCGCTGCAATTCCCTCGTCCGCTCGCTCACCACCTGCTCCAGCCGCTCCTCGCTTCTTCGCAACGCCTCCTCGGCCGCCTTCAGCTCGGAGATGTCCCTCGTCGTACCGGCGATCGCGATCACCTCGCCCCGCTCGTCCAGCACCGGCGCAAAAATATAATCGTAGATCCGCCGCCCGATCACCGCGTGCGGAAAGGAGACTTCCCCCCGGATGGCCTTCTTCGTGGCCACCACCCTGTCGATCTCCCGTTCATGCATCTCGGCATGCCAGGGCTCATAGCCCAATTCCAGCAATCCCAGCCCTTTTGATTCCTCCCAGCTTCGGCCCCACATCGTCAGCAACGCCTTATTGGCATAGATAAATCGATAGTTCAGATCGAACACATAAATAAGATCCGGCGTGCTGTCGGTAATAGCCTCATAAATGCGTTTCTGGCCTTCCAGCTCATCGCGCGTCAGCTCCAGCTCCCGCTCGATCCGCTGGGCCATCGCCGTCGGCAGCGCCTGTTGCAGACAGCTGACAAAGATGCCCTCGACATGCCCGAGCTCGTCAGTCACCCCTTCGAAACAATAGGTCCAGGTGGACGGCTCCGAATTCCAGATCCGGCCAAGCGGGAAAAAGGCCTGCCCGCTACGCACCGCCGCGCCGCTGCTTCGCATCCCTTTGACAACCGGTAACAACAGGGAAAGACCCTCCGGATATACATCACCGATTGGTAGACCCGTTAGAAAAGTATGCTTTTTTCGCACGTCGAGATTCTCGTGGAAGGCGGGATTGTAAAAAAATCGCAGCTCATCCCCCCAAAGAAGGAATGCGGGGATCGGAAGTTTCATCATCATCTGAAGCGCCGTCTGTAACGTGGACGGCAAAGGGGTCATCACTTTCATAAAACAAGCGTTCTAACACCAATTCAATACCAATTACGGATCAAAAGCCTTTGGGCATAATTTTCCCCACGGATGCCGCACGGTGCGGCTAGGCCGAATTGGGATGCACCGAAAGCATCCAGTATTCAAAGATCACCTTCAACGTGTGCTTCATTTCCGCCATCGAGCCCCCCTTTTTAAAATAACCCTGGACGGTCATCTCGAGGTAGGCCCGCGAGATCGCGCCGGAGTCGACGCTCGTCGTACAAAAAACAAAAGGGATACTCTTTTTCCGCAGCTCGGGATTATCGTCCAGCAGCTTCTTGAATTCGAGCCCCGTCTGCATCGGCAGGTTCACATCGCAGAAGATCAGGAAAGGTTGCCCGTCGTCCACCAGGAAGTCGAACGCTTCAGGCGCGTTGTCAAAGAAGATCAGCGGGTTGGGGATTCCCAGCTCGACGATCAGCTCCCGGAACATATCCTGATCGTCCTGATCGTCCTCGATAAGAACGATGGGTTGAGAAGACTTGATGCTCATGTCTCATATAATGTAAAAAGCGTGCCGTTTTTCCTATCTTGCCCGCATGAAAAGACGCCTCCTGTTCCCCCTGTTCCTGCTCTGCTCCTTGATTTCCCTGGCCCAGTCCCCCGCCACCGTCTCCGTCGCATCCGGCAGCTCCCCCGACACCCAGGCCCCCGTCGCATCCGGCGCCGCCCCCCGCATCGTCAACATCGTCAACTTTATCCGCCTCCTCGAACCGCGGGACTCCGCCATCACACAGGACGTTCTCTTCCAAACGGTCGTCGATCAGCTCGCCCTCTTGCGGAAGAACCGCCTGCGTGGCACCTTCCTCCTCCAATACGACGCCCTCATGGACCCCCGCTACCAGGCCCTGCTGAAACCGCTCCCAAAAGACTCCTTCGATATCGGCGCCTGGTGGGAACTCCCCCAGCCGCTGATCGAAAAGGCCGGCCTGCCCTGGCGCGGACGCTACCCCTGGGACTGGCGCGCCAACATCGGCTTCTCCACCGGCTATACGCCCAAACAACGCGAACGCCTGATCGACACATATATGGAAGACTTCAAAAAGGTCTTTGGTGATTACCCCGCCTCCGTCGCCTCCTGGTTCATCGACGCCCACAGTTTACAATATCTCCACGAAAAATATCACATCGTCGCCTCGGCCAACTGCAAGGACCAATACGGCACCGACGGTTACACGCTCTGGGGCGGCTATTGGAACCAGGCCTACTATCCCAGCAAGACCAACTCCTACATGCCCGCCCAGCATGCCGACCGGCAGATCCCCGTACCCATCTTCCGCATGCTCGGCAGCGACCCGATCCGTCAGTATGATAACGGCCTCGGTCATACGCGACAGGGCGTCGTCACCCTCGAACCGGTCTATGCCTTCGGCGGCGGCGACTCGACCTGGGTCAACTGGTTCTTCAACACACTTACGACGGGCAACGAGCTCGGCTTCAACTATACACAGGCCGGCCAGGAGAACTCCTTCACCTGGCCCGCCATGGCAAAAGGCCTCGGGCTCCAGTTCCCGCTCATCGCCCGCCTCCGGGACGAAGGCCGCCTCCAGGTGCAGACCCTCGCGGAATCCGGCCGCTGGTTCAGCAAAAAATACGCGGTAACGCCCGCCACCACCTTCACCGTTAGTAAGGACCTGCCGGGCAGCGACAAAAAAACGATCTGGTTCGACAGCCGCTTCTATCGCCTGAACCTTCTCTGGGAAAAAGGGACGCTCCGCATTCGCGACTGGCATCTTTTCGACGAGCGCTTCCCCTCCGTCTACGAAACAAAGCCCGCCACCGCCAACGAATGCTCCTTTTTCACCCTTCCCCTCGTCGACGGCTATCTCTGGAGTAGCAAGGACACGCTCGCCGGCCTCCGTGCCATGGCGATCATCGACGGCAAGGCCATCCCCCTTCAGGGTGGCGACCCCTCCTTCCAACCCCTCGGCGACTCGATGATGGTCATCCGCTGGCCCCTCACCACCACCAAAGGAACGCTCATCATCACCCTGAAAGAAGATCAATTGGAAATAAGCTGGCCCGACGCGCCCTCCTTCCCCTGGTTCTTCGAACTCCGCACCGCCGCCGGGGCAAAACTCCCCTTCGGCAAGATCAGCCCCCACAGCCTCGAAGCCCGTTCCGGAAAGACCAAATACCGTGTCACCGCCACACAGGGTTTCTTCACCGATCCCGTCGATGGCGCCGCCTGGCGCATCCACCCACAGGAAAATAGCATTCGCCTTTCTATGGAAAATCGGTAGCTCAATGTTGATTCCCTGATCCATTTATCTGGTAACATCCCAGATCGGCCCCCGGCAACGTTACTTCGGTTGCCCCATAAATGGGGTCGACAGGCACGACGGTCAACGGCTTGATGGTGGTATTCCCTTTGCCGATCAGCGGTGAGCCGGGCTGGATATGAAAATCGAAATTGCCGATGGACGTGTACGCAAACAGAGGCTGACCCACCACCGGCAGCGGATAGTTCACGAACTTAGGATTTTCATATTGAACAACGGGCGTACCGTCATAGGAGTTGGCCTGCGGGTCCGGATAATAGAAACTGGCCGGCAGATACAACGAAGGATTCGGAATATCGGTCGGCTGCGGCTTGGTGCACACCCCGCCATAAGTAAAGAACTGGTTGGCGATGACCAGCGAATCGGCCCACTGGTAGTTATTGCCGTAGCTAAGGTGGACAGTATCGGCGACGGGGTTGTTGACCACGCGATAGCCCACGCGGCAGTTGACAAAGACATTATTGTAAAATGCGCCTTCCGCACCCTGTTCGTAGTCGATGCCGCCCGCTCTCGATCCGGCCTGGATACGAACGCCGCCATTGATGAACGTGCTGTTGTACATAACGATATTACACTGTGGAGCTCCGACCGGTTGACCCTTATTGGAGGCCTTCTGGCCGTTGTAGGCCGAGCCGATGAAGAAGTTGTAGGCGATCGTGCCGACCGACCCACCCTTGCAGTTGACGATGTCGCCGCCGCTGCCGCCACACTTTTCAAAAGTATTGCGGAAGACGTGGAGTTTTCCGTTAGAAATACGCATACAGTCATCGGTACCCCCATAGAACCACGAATCTTCTATTATACAGTTCCCATTGGGGTTCTGGAAGAGGAGGTCAAAGGAGGTGCCGGAACTCTGTGAAACGGCCGGCCCATCGACATTGCCATAAGCCGCCCCGGCGAAATCGAGGTGTGTCCACTTGAGGACCAGCAGCGGGCAGGTTACATCACACATGATGCCTTTCCAGAGGCCCTTGTGCGCCGGATCCTGGTTGAGGGGCAGGTTGGGGGTATTGTCTTTGGCGATACCCTGAACGGTGAAATAGTTGGGCTGGGCCTTGGTGCCGAGACTGATAAGAGTGCCATGGACGATGATGCCCGAGCTGGTGTCGGCATAGACGGTTACCCCTTGTTCGAGGATGAGGGTATCGCCCGCGGGAACGTTGATCGTACACCCCAGCACATACGTTTGGCCGGCCTGCATAACGCCTTTGATAGAGCCGCAGAGTGGCGTGTTGGTAGGGATGGCGCCGCCCGGCGGAGGCGGGGCATGGTAGATATAAATATCCTGTTTGTCATGCGCCCATTTGGTACAACCCGAAAGGACCAGCGTACAAAGAAGAAAAAGGGCAAGAGTTATTTTATACATGGTTATGTAATTAGTTTGTCGTTTAAAATTTAAACCGGAGGCCACCCAGGTAGCTGATCTTGTAGATATCCCACTGCGCGATCGTGTGGCTGCTGTTATCCTGGAAGGGAATGGTGTAGCCGGGCGGCATAGTGGCATTGACCTTGCCGTAGGGGAATTTGATGTATTCCTTGTTCGGCGAATTGGTGATGTTGTTGAGCTTGCCGAAAAAGACCAGGCGGCGGGTGATGTGCTTTTCAAGCGACAGATCCAGTTGAGCAATCGGTTTTCCCCAGATATCCAGCCCATAGAACGGCGATACCTGTACGATGCGGGTGCCGGTGTAAGCAAGCGCCAGCTGCGCATCGAGACCCCAGACGGGATTCTTCAACAAAAGCGAGAAATTGCCGACATGGTCTGCCTGGCCCTGCAAGGGACGGCTCTGATTGACGTTTTCGGTCTGAATGCTCCCATTGAAAAGACCGATGACGCGTTTGGTCGTCGTTACTTCGGAATGCGTATAGGTGTAGTTCGCAGAGACTCCAAAGATGCCCCAGTATTTAGTGAACACAAGCTCGGCGCCGAAGTTGGTAGCATGGTCGGTGTTCTGGGGTTTAATATACAACGAGCTGGGACCATTGAGATTGGTTACATAGTACTCGATGGGATTTTGAAGGCGTTTGTAAAAGCCTCCAACCAGCACCTGATCGGCCAGCCCGGGGAAGAGTTCGTACCGCAGGTCGAGGTTATCGGCCTGTACGTGCTTCATCTGGGGATTGCCCTTGTACGTGAATTCTTCATTCGAGTTGTCGGTGACGGGCACCAGGTCGCCAAAGCCGGGACGGCTGACGGATTTGAAATACGACAGCCGAAGGGCCTCGTTTCTCCTGAGACTGTACTTGAGGTGCAGGCTGGGCAGCACATCTGTATAATGGTAAGATGCATAGGCCCCTTCGACGGAGGTGAGGGGTAGCGCCGTGTGGTAATCGTCCTGGGTGTTCTCCACGCGTACACCACCAAGCACCTGCAATTTCGGCGACAGCAGGAACCTCGCCTGGATGTAACCGGCGCCGATCTTTTCATGCGCCGTGTAGGTATTGGCATTGTCGGCCGTGTTGATACCCTGGTTTTGACCCGACGCCTGGAAGTACAGCTGTACACTCTCGATATTGGAGAAAGGAGTGTTGGCGCCATCGGTCGATTGCAGCGCATATTCGTTATTGTAGATGTCCCTCGTCTTGGAGCGATAGAGACCGCCAAGCTGGAAGGCCACTTCGCGGTGAAAGAGGGTGGGTTTATATTCCAGGTTGCCATAGCCGGCCCAGTCCTGGTCCTTATTGCGGAGCCAGCGATGGGTAACGACATTGGAGGTTCCGGTAGGAACATAATTTTGAATGCTGTCGATCTTGCCGGAACCTTCGCGGTAGACGAACTCATTCCAGCTGTAGGTCGCCATATCGGGGATCTGTTGCCTGGCGACGGAATAAACGCCGCTCCAATCGAATTTTATCTTGCTCGACAGCTGGTGGTCGCCATGAAGCGTTGCATTGTAGATATCCTGGATCTGCCACCTGCTCCGGTATTCGGGCTTGACAAGGGTCTGTGTTGCCGTCGAATTCAGGCCCGCCGAGCTGCTGTCCGGCGTAAAGCGCGTCTCGTACTCGTCCTGGTGGAGATAGAGGTTGAAGAGGGAGACCCGGTTACGGTCGTTGAAGATATAATCGATCTTGTTCTGTAAACCGATACGGTTGGTACGGGTGCTATACGTCCGCACATAAGAGTCCGAAGGGTTAAGCTGGTTGGGCTCGGGCGTAGCCTGGGGCTGAGCGTCCGGAACAAGACGTTTGGAGACTGCCCCTTTGTAGAGATCCTGGTAGCTGGCCGAAAGGATGAAGCCCAGCCTCTTATTCAGGAAGCGATCGCCGATCGTAAAACCCAGGGTATTGTTGAGTGGGGTAGCCTTTTTGTAGAAATCCAGGTTATGGAGAGTAAAATCCGAAGGCGAAGCGCCATAGGGATTGCCATGGATCTCCGCGGGCGACTGTTTGTTGATACCCGAATGAGGAAAGGCGATAAAGGGATTGGAGTTGAAAATAGTAGAGTAGCCGAGCGAGCCGTTGGCGCTGAAGATGAACTTGTCCGGCGCATTCTTCATCACCAGGTTCATCGTCCCGCCGATGGCATCGCCTTCCATGTTCGGAGTTAACGCCTTGATGACCTCCAGCCGTTCGATCATTTCCGCCGGGAAGATATTCATCGGAACAAAACGATACTTATCGTCGGGACTGGGGATCTTGATCCCATTTACCAGTGTGTTGTTGTATCGCTGGTCCATCCCCCGGATAATGGCATAACGGCCATCACCCGTATTGTCCCGCTGGATCACCACCCCGCTGACCCGCTGAAGCGCGTTGGCGACGGTTATATCCGGCGAGATTTCGATAGTCCTTGCCGAAAGGATGTTCTGCACCATATCCGCCCGTTGCTCCGCCCGGCGGGCTTCGTGATCCGTCCCGACGCCTCCGGCCGTTGTCACATAGGCTTCCTGCATCACCGTGGCGCTGGCCTGCATCGGGATATCCACCTTCGTCTCACTGCCGTCCTTCACGTCCACATCGGTCCCGCTGCCTGTCGGATAGCCCACCGTCGAGACAAGAAGCCGATACTTACCCGAAGCAACCCGCAGCACAAAGCTGCCGTCCAGGTTGACCACGGCCCGGTAAGGCTTGCCGGTCACCGTGACTACGGCCCCGATCAGCGGCTCCCCCGTCTTGTTGTCGTAAACTTTGCCTTTTATCGTCTGCCCAAACACCGGCGAAACGAATAACCCAAAAATGAAGAAGATTCCGATCCTGTACAGCCAGGAGGGCAGTCTCATTTGCATAAGCTTTGATTTGTTTTCAATGCCGCAAAGAAATCGGCAAAACCCGCACTGCACATCATCCGGAACAAGGCTTAGCGATTGCATAATGGTTTCGTAATGGACAATTCACCGAAAACTCAAATCACGACCAGAGTCCATTCAGATTTCCTCCAGATTTATTGAGTACGAGGATTGTTAACGGTTCGTTATGCTGTAATTTTGCGCCCATGAACGCCCCCGCACTCGATCGGCTTTCCTCCTTCGCACCCACCCCCCGGATGCCCGTCCTCTTCGTCGGCCACGGCAACCCCATGAACGCCATCACCGAGAACGAATTCGTCACCGGCTTCCGCGAAATGGCTCAAACCCTCCCAAAGCCCAACGCCATCCTTTGTATTTCCGCCCACTGGGAAACCCGCGGCACCCAGGTCACCGCCATGGAACACCCAAAAACGATCCATGACTTCGGCGGCTTTCCAAAAGAACTCTTCGAAGTGCAATACCCCGCTCCCGGAAGCCCCGGGCTGGCAAAAGAAGCAAAAGCCCTGGTCACGGCCACGGATGTCGCCCTCGACACCCGCTGGGGCCTCGATCACGGCGCCTGGTCGGTGCTCAAACATTTCTATCCCAAAGCCGACGTCCCCATCGTAGAAATGAGCCTGGACACCACGCAAAGCCCGCAAGGGCACTATGATCTCGCCAAACAGCTACAAACCCTCCGGGAAAAAGGCGTCCTGATCGTCGGCAGCGGCAACATGGTCCACAACCTGAGAATGGTTGCCTGGAACCGCCTGGACGAGAAATATGCCTATGATTGGGCACAGGAGGCAAGAGAAAAAATGAAAAAGTACATCCTCGCCGGCGATCACCGGCCCCTCATCGACTTCCGCTCCCGCGGCCAAGCCTTCGACCTGGCCATCCCAACTCCCGAACACTACCTTCCCCTGCTATACGTACTCGCCCTGCAACAACCAGGCGAAACGCCCGGGCTGTTCAATGATTCCCCCATTGGCGGCTCGCTGACAATGACCTCCGTCCGGATCGCATAAGAATCCTTACCTTAAAGGATGCTAAAGAACTACTTCCTCGTCGCCTGGCGCAACTTGATGAAGAACAAACTCTTCTCGCTGATCAACATCGCCGGCCTTTCCATCGGCCTCGCCGCCTGTATGCTCATCCTGCTCTACATCCGCCACGAAAGTTCCTTCGATAGACAGCTCCCCGACGGCCAACACCTCTATCAGGTCGGCGGCATCTTCGTTACCGACGGAAAAGAAGATCGCTTCCCCTGTTCCCCGGCGACCACCGCAGCCCGTCTTCAGCATGACTTCCCGGAGATCAACGCGACGGCCCGCATGCTTACCTTTAGCTTCTTCGGCGAATACAAAACACTCCTGCAATCCACCCGCGCCGACGGGACCCTCAACAGCTTCTACGAACCCAAAGGCAGCGCCGCCGACAACAGCTTCCTCGCTCTCTTCCATTACCACCTCAAAGAAGGCGATGTCCAAACCGCCCTGACCCAACCCAACACCGTCGTCATCTCCACTACTCTCGCAAAGACGCTCTTTGGCGCCGCAACGGCTCTCAACAAAACGCTCCGCATCACCAGCAGCCTCAACGGGACCCACGACTGTCGTATCACCGGGGTCTTCGAACCCGGCAGCGAGCCTACCCACGCCGACCCCCATTTTATGGTCTCTATGACGGGCGGAGCCATCGAACAACGCATGAAAAGCGACGGGACCAATATGGCCTTCGACAATCTCTACACCACGTATGTTCTATTGAAACCCGGCACGGACGCAAAAAAGCTCGAATCGAAATTCCCCGCCTTTATCGAAAAATACGCCGGTAAAGACCTTCGGCAGGCCGGCTTTTGGCGCAAAGACTTCCTCCTCCCCGTCACTGACATCCATCTCCATGCAGATATGATGGAAATGACACCCGGCGGCAACCCCACCTATCTATACATCCTCGGCTCCGTGGCCGGCTTCATCCTTCTGCTCGCCTGCATCAATTTCATGAATCTCTCTACCGCCCGCTCTCACCGCCGCTCGGCCGAGGTCGGGGTCCGTAAGGTCCTCGGCGCAAGAAAAAGAGCCCTCATCGGCCAATTCCTCGGAGAATCCCTGCTCATGTCCCTCCTCGCCTTCGTTCTCGCGCTCCTTGTGGTCGTTCTCGGGACACCGCTCTTCGCGCGCCTCGCGGGACAGGACATCACCCTACATGCCGAACCCCAGCTCATCGCCGCCTTCGCCGCACTCGCCCTTCTCACCGGCCTGCTGGCAGGCAGCTACCCCGCTTTCTATCTTTCCTCCTTCAAACCCATTGCCGTTCTCAAAGGCAGGTTTGCCAATTCTTTCGGGGCGCTCTCGTTACGGAAAGCCCTCGTGGTCTTCCAGTTCGTCATCTCCGTCATCCTCATCATCGTCACCCTCGTGATCGCAGGTCAACTGCAGTTCCTCCAAAAGGCCGATCTGGGCTTCGCCAAGGATCACCAACTGGTCATCCCCCTGCAAAGCCAACAGGCCCGAACCCTTTACCGATCCCTCAAAACCGAATGGCTGACCAACCCCGGCATCCTCTCCATCGGCGCGGGCTCCTACTATCCCGGTATCGTCAACGCCGGCGACGATAACTTCCACAAACGCGGCCAAACGGTCAGCGCCGGCCAGCGCCTGCGGATCAACCACGTCGACGAAGACTTCCTGAAGACGCTGAATATCCCCGTCATCGCCGGCCGCGGCTTCGACTTCGATCATCTCGCAACCGACACCCTCCGGCATGTCATTATCAACGAAGAAGCAGTAAAAAAGATCGGCTTCGCCTCCCCACAGGCCGCCATCGGCGACCGCCTGATCAGTACCTACAAAGGGGAAACGCACGAAGACGAGATCATCGGGGTAGTCAAAGACTTTCACTACGAAAGCCTCCATGCCCCGGTCACCCCCTTCGTGTTCTATCTGGAAGGTAAGAATGCCTATCACTACGCAATCCTCCATCTCGCCGCAAGCGCCTCCGCCGCCAAGACAGCCCCCGCCCCCAACACAGCCCCCGCCGCCAACACAGCCCCCGCCGCCAACACAACCCTTTCCACCATCGAAACCACCTGGCGCAAGCTCAACCCCGGCGAACCCTTCACCTACAGCTTCCTCGACGCCGATTTTCAAAGCAACTACGCCGTCGACCGGCGCCTCGCCGCGATCATCAACGGCTTCACGACCATCGCGATTTTGATCTCCTGCCTCGGCCTCTTCGGTCTCACCACCTTCACCGCCGAACAACGCAACAAAGAGATCAGCATCCGCAAAGTGCTCGGTGCCCGCGTCTCCTCCCTCGTCATCCTCCTCTCAAAAGGATTCCTCCAGCTGGTATGCATCGCACTCTTCATCGCAACGCCCATCGCTTACTGGATCATGCACCGCTGGCTCGCCGGCTTCGCTGCCCGCACGCCTATCGGCTGGCCTGTGTTCGCTGCCACCGCTACCATCGTAATGGCCATCGCCTTCGGCACCATCAGCATACAGACGGTGCAGGCCGCTCTCAAAAATCCAGGCGCCGCCTTACGCGAATAGCAAATCTTTTTCTTTCTTTGTCGTATGAAGCAGGTATTGACCGTCATTATTACATTAATTATGGGTTGCTCGCAAGACCTCATCGCCCAACCCTCCCGCTATCCTATCATCCCCTGGCCCAACTCCCTCGCACCTGCCGCCGGGGAATTCAACGTCACGGCGCAAACCCTGCTAAACTCCGATCCCGTTTTTGCAAGCGAGGCGGAGATGCTCGGTACGCTCCTCGGCGTCAAACCAACAAAGGGTGCCGCATCGATCGAATTGCGTCCCGATAACACGATTGCCGCCGAAGAAGGGTACAGGCTGCTCATCACCCGCGACAAACTCCTGCTCACCGCCCGGACCCCCACCGGCATGTTCCGCGGCATCCAGACCATCCGCCAGCTCCTCCCCCTCACCGGTAAACCGATACTCCCCTGCGTCACCATCTCCGACGCCCCCACCTACGCCTGGCGCGGCATGCACCTCGACGTCTCCCGCCACTTCTTCTCCATCGATTATCTCAAAAAATTCATCGACGTCCTGGCGCTCTATAAAATGAACAAGTTGCACCTCCATCTCACCGACGACCAGGGCTGGCGTATCGAGATAAAGAAATATCCCCTCCTCACCGCCAAAGGCGCCTGGCGCACCTTTAACAACCAGGACTCGGCCTGTATGCGCCGCGCAAAGGACGATCCCGACTTCGCCATCGACCCCGCCCATATCTTCCAAAAGGATGGCCAATCGCTTTACGGCGGCTTCTATACGCAGGACGAAATGCGCGGCCTCGTGGCCTATGCCGCCGCCCGCCATATCGATATCATCCCCGAGATCGATATGCCCGGTCATATGATGGCCGCGATCGATCAGTACAACTGGCTCAGCTGTGACAGCACATCTTCCTTCGGCGCCCTTTTCTCCAAACCGATCTGCCCCTGCCTGCCCGCGACGGACCAGTTCGCCCAGGATATCTATACGGAGATCATGGACATCTTCCCCAGCACCTATCTCCATATCGGCGGCGATGAGGTCGATCGCACGCTCTGGGCCAAATCCGCAGACTGTAAACGCCTAATGGAACAGGAGGGTCTCAAAACCACCGCCGAGCTCCAGGCCTACTTCATAAGAAAGATGGAAGCCTTCTTCAACTCGAAAGGCCGTAAGCTCATCGGCTGGGACGAGATCCTCGAAGGCGGCATCAGCCAAACGGCCTACATCATGTACTGGCGTACCTGGGTGCCAAAAGCGCCGGTCGAAGCCGCACAACACGGCAACTACGTCATCATGGCCCCCGGCAACCCCCTCTACTTCGATGGCACGCAGGACCGCAACTCCCTGCCGAATGTCTATCACTTCAATCCCGTCCCCGCGGCGCTGAATCCCGAACAGGCAAAGCTCATCCTCGGCGCCCAGGCGGAAATGTGGACGGAAATGATCCCCAACGAGCAACGCGCCGACTATATGTTCATGCCCCGGATGACGGCGCTCGCCGAAGTGCTATGGTCCCGGGATCACGACTATGACTCCTATCTCGACCGCCTGGAAAAGACCTACCCCCGGCTCGATCAGTTGCACGTCCGCTACCGCCTCCCCGATCTTTCCGGCTTCCTGCAATCCAACGTCTTTTTGAAGACAGACACGCTCCGGATCACAAAACCGCTAAAAAGCATGACCCTCCGGTACACCACCGACCATACGCTGCCGACGTCTGAATCCCCGGTCCTCGATGGCCCGCTCGTCATCCGCGACGACAAACATTTCCGCATCGCTTCCTTCCGCCCCGACGGCTCGCGAGGCGACATCTACGATCTCGATTACAAAAGACAGACTCTCGCCAAACCCGCGGCGCCAATTCCAACGCAACCTGGCCTCACGGTCGGTCGGTTCAAAGGATCGTTCAAACAGGTAGCCGCAATGGCGACCCGCCAACCGGATACTACCGCTATCGCCACCGGCTTCACCGTTCCCCATGCCCTCGAAGCCCCCTCCTTCGGTCTTCAATACCGCGGTTATCTCGATATTCCCGCCGATGGGATATACAGCTTCTACCTCACCTGCGACGACGGCGGCATGCTTACCATCGCCGGCCGCGAAGTGATCAACAACGACGGTAACCATCCGCCATTGGAAAAGACCGGTCAGGTAGCACTGAAAAAGGGCCTGCAAAAATTCGATCTCGATTTCATCGAAGGCGGCGGCGGTTACACGCTTCGGCTGAAATATAGTTTCAACGGCTCAAAACCACAGGACATCCCCGGCACATGGCTCAAACATTCGGCATCGTCACCGTAGCTCCCAAATCACCTTTAAACAGATATTCCGGCCCATGTCATAGATGCCCAGCCGCCCGTTAGGAGAAGCCGTATAATATTCGAAGTATTGCAGCCGGCTCAGATGCGACTGGTAAGCGGTATTGAAAAGATTGTTCACCTGCGCCTGCAGCTGCAACCGGTGCCGCTCTCCGGCCTGTCTCCGCCGCTCACCGAACCGCAGTTCCGCATGCGCCGCTAAATTCACCAGCGTATATGCCCGCGTCGCCGTCTCCGTCTGGTAAAGCCCCAGGTAACGATCCTGCCGCCAATTATGATCCACTTCGGCCCGCACCCGCCAGTTCCGCAACATCCCCTTCCCAACAACCCGCTCATATTCCGCCGCACTCAGCAACCGCGGCGGCGGAATGAACGGCAGATACTCCCCCTCGCTCCCGGTCTTGCGGTACCGCCCGGCGCGGTTAAATCCATAGACACAGCTAAACCCTTCCTCGATCCGAAACCCCCGCCAAAGGGTAGGGGAGAGGCGCAGTTGCGCATCTCCGCCATACACCTGCGCATCCGTCTGCTGAAACTGGAAGGTCCGGTTGCCGGGAACGATCACCAACGGAACCCCTGCTGCATCGACGGCCTGGTCCTGGTAGATGTAGTGGTTGATATGATTGTTAAAGATGTTCACGGCAAACCCCCAGTCCGCCCAGTCCCCGCTCAGCCCCGCATCCTCCTGCAGGCTGAACTCCGGCGAAAAGCCCAGGTTGCCGATATAGTAGATATGCGCCCCGGGGTCCAGGCCGTTGGATGCCATCTCCGTGATATTCGGCGCCCGGTAACCCCGCGCGATATTGGCCTTCGCGCTAACATTGTCATTCAATCTCACCGTCGTGCCGATGCTCCCCGACACCCCCTGGAAATCCAGCGAAAAAGGCGGGAAGCGCCCATCCAATCCTTCGCTCCGCACATTCCGCCGGTCGTAGCGAAGCCCGCCCGCGATCGTCCAGTCCCCCTTCTTCCATTTCCCATAGAGATACGAACCAAGATCGAACAGGTGATAATCGGGTATCGGGCGATCCGTGGCGGCCGGCTCGTTGCGATTCGCCTGGACCATCCCGTTCACCCCGGCGGACCAATCGATATGCAGGAAGGAAGGCGCATTGTACCGAAGCCCATAGCTCAGCGTCCGCAGCAGCAGATATTCGCCCACCCGGCTGGGCGTCGTGGGGTGGTTATATTCCCGCCGGCGATTTTCCTCAAATCCCATCGACAACCCAAGATCCCCGAATCCGAACGAATAGCGGTTATCCGTATAAAGCCGCAGGTCCTGGATCCGCTGGATCAGCCCACTCAATCCATACCCGTCCAGTTCCTTCTCCGGCACGATAGGCCGATGCTTGATATCATCCAACGGCACTTCGTACAGCTGGTAGGTAAACTTCCGCGTCAGCGAATCCCGGCTGCCGTCGGGAATGGCCTGGTGGTTGTCATACCAGGTAACATTCAACCGCGAGTATCCGTTCCGCGAAGTATACCCGGCAAACCCCGACACATTCGAGGTCCGGAACCCGGTGTTATAGACGCGCCCGTCTACCGGGTTCGTATAGTTGCGGGCGAGGCGTTCCGATCCCCGCAGCGCCCAGCTCCAATGCGCCGTTCCCCTGGAAAGCATCAACCCGTTCCCCGCCAGCCCGTTGTTCGACTGAAACTCCGACAACGCCCGGACCCGCAAAACCCCATCCGCCGCCCGCGGGATCGCCGGGAACAGTTGCAACACCCCCGCGATCGCATCCGAGCCATAAAGAAGACTCGCCGGCCCTTTTATCACCTCTGCCCGCTCGATCGCATAGTCATCCATCGGTACCCCATGCTCGTCGCCCCATTGCTGGGTCTCCACCCGCAGCCCGTCGTACAGGGTGAGCACCCGGTTGTATCCAAGGCCGTTAATAAAAGGTTTCGAGACATTCGGGCCCGTCTTCACCGCGGAAACACCCGGCGCATGCGCCGCGATGGCGTCGATCACATTCGCCGCCGATGCCTGCTCGATATCCTTTGTAGAGACCGTTTTCATCGCCAGCGGGCTCTCCCGCACAGACATCGCCCGCGAAACGCCAGTCACCACGATCTGGTCTAGATCCGCCGTGTCCCGCCGCACCGGCGCCTTTTGCGCCTGCACCCCGCAAGCCCACCCGATAAAAACAAGAAAGTAGATAGTTCTCATGAAGGCATTATTTATAGCAAAACTATAAAGTTAGAGCAATCTAATAAAATAATTCCCTATATTTAACCCATGAACACGCTCACGGAAGAGAACTACCTGAAAGCCCTCTTCAACCTCGCCGGCGAGAACGGCGAGACCAACGTCAATGATCTCTCCCGTCACCTGGGCATAAAAATGCCCACCGTCACCAGCATGATGAAAAGATTGGCGGAGAAGAAATTGGTTCACTATGAAAGCTATAAGCCCGTCCACCTCACGGAGAAAGGAAAGAAAGAGGCCGGCCTCATCGTCCGGAAACACCGCCTTACCGAAATGTATCTCGTGGAAAAAATGGGCTTCGGCTGGGAAGAGGTCCACGACATCGCCGAACAGATCGAACACATCCAATCCCCCGTCTTCTTCGACAAGATGGACCAGCTGCTCGGCTACCCCAAAGTCGACCCCCACGGCGCCGTCATCCCCGACAAAAACGGCAAGCTCGCCTGGATCGCCTATCTCCGGCTTTCGGATTGCCGCCCCGGTGACACGGTCCGCCTCTGCGCCGTCGTCCACGGTTCCTCCGACTTCCTCCGCTTCCTCAACAATCGCGGGATCCGCCTCGGCCTCCGCATCAAAATAAAGTCCGTTGAAACCTTCGACGCCTCCATGGTCCTTGCTTACGATCACCGCGCGGAGACCCTCAGCGCCACCGCCTGCGAGCGCCTCCTCGTGGAAAAAATAAAATAGTCGTTATATTTGAGGAAACTGCCCGCTATGCTTCCTATCCGAACCGGCTGGACGATCATCACCGGCATTGCCGTGACACTCCTCATCGCACACGGTATCTCCTGCGCCCAACCAGGACCCAGCACCGAAGCCCTCCAGGCCCAGGTCCAACGCCTGCAGCAGCGCCTCGACAGCGCCTACACGCCCGGCCTTGGCGAATTCATGTCCGGCATCCAGGTGCATCACGAGAAGCTTTGGTTCGCCGGCAAAGCCGCCAATTGGGAACTTGCCGGCTTTGAGCTCGGAGAGATAAAAGAATCCCTCGACGATATCCGCCACTATTGCAGCGGCCGCCCCGAAGTGGCCTCCCTTCCGATGATCCAGACCCCGCTCGATAGCCTCGCCGCCGCCGTCAACAAGCAGGATCCGGCCGCCTTCAAAAGCGGTTTCACCCTGCTCACTACCACCTGCAACAACTGCCACCAGGCGACAAAGCACGGTTACAACGTCATCCAGGTCCCCACAACACCGCCATTCTCAAATCAAGTATTCAGCACCAAATGAGACACATCCTCTTCGCGATCCTTGCGCTAACAGCCACGCACAGTTTCAGCCAGCCCGCCAGTTTCCCACGCGCCCGCGTCCTAAGCCAACCCAACGGCCTCCCCCGCATCCAAACCATCAATGGTCGCCACACCCTGCTGGTGGATGATCAACCCTACCTCATTCTCGGCGGCCAGGCCCACAATTCCAGCGCCTGGCCGGCCCTCATGCCCGCCGTCTGGACCGCCGCGGAACAAATGCACCTCAACACCCTTGAGCTGCCCGTGTACTGGGAACAGATCGAGGCGCAACCCGGGCAATACGATTTTTCCCTCGTCGACACCCTACTGACCCAGGCCCGCGGGCATAACCTGCGGCTCGTGCTTCTCTGGTTCGGCACCTGGAAGAACGGCAGCAACCACTACATGCCGCTCTGGATGAAGCAAGACCCGCAAAAATATCCCAACCTCACCGGCAACAAGGGCCAGCCCATCGACTCGCCCTCACCCCTCAGCGAAGCCACCCTCGAAGCCGATGCAAAAGCCTTTGCGGCCTTCATGCGTCACCTCAGGCAGGCCGATGGAGACAAGCACACCGTGATCATGGTACAGGTGGAGAATGAATCCGGCTCCTGGGGCAGCGTCCGCGATTACTCGCCGAAAGCCCAAAAGCTGTTCGAAGGCCCCGTGCCCGCAGCCCTCCTCGCCCCGCAGATCCTCCACGCGCTGACCCAGGTCACCCCTACAAACGCCGCAGCTCCAATTGCCAAAAACGCCACCAACGCAGCAACGCCTACCTGGCGCCAGCAATTCGGCGACCGCGCCGACGAATACTTCCAGGCCTGGTCCATCGCCTCCTTCATCGGTAAAGTGGCCGCCGCCGGCAAAGCCGAATATCCCCTCCCCCTCTATGTCAACGTTGCCCTCCGCGACCCCCTGACCAACCCCACCGCCGACAATTACGAAAGCGGCGGCCCCACCGACAACGTCATCCCCATTTGGAAAGCGGCAGCCCCCGC
>Ga0105239_10000881_pt1 | contig 42563 bp, 34 predicted proteins | sample KBSC44metaG_FD_92761 | JGI IMG/M metagenome (GOLD analysis project Ga0105239, IMG submission 92761) | Corn rhizosphere microbial communities from Kellogg Biological Station, Michigan, USA - KBS C4-4 metaG | ecosystem: Host-associated > Plants > Roots > Rhizosphere > Soil | place: Michigan, USA...
GTCGTCGCCGTCCTGATCGCCTGCGTGATGCTGGTCGCGGGCCTCGTGGCCGGCTGGCTGCTGGCGTCGCGCGGGATGGCGCCGCTCAAGGCCGAGCGCGACCGGCTGGACGAGCGCTCGCGCGCCGCCGAGACCGCGAAGGCCACGGCCGAGGAGCGGGCGAACACGGCGGGCCTGCTGCGCGCGACGCTGGATGAGGTGACGCGGGAACGCGATTCGGCGCAACGCGATCTGGCCGCCGAGCGCGCCGCCGCCGGCCAGCGCGCCGAGGCCTTCGAGGCGCGGCTGGCCGAGCTGCGCGAGGCCAAGGAGGCGCTCTCCGCCCAGTTCAGCGAGATTGGCGGCAAGATCCTCGGCGAGGCGCAGAAGACTTTCCTCGAACGCGCCGACCAGCGCTTCGCGCAGGCCGACGAACGCCAGGGCGAGCGGCTCAAGGCGCTGCTGACGCCGGTCGAATCCACGCTCAAGCGCTATGAGGAAGGCGTCGCCCGCGTCGAGAAGGAGCGGACCGAGGCCTATGGCAATCTCACCGGCCTGATCAGCGCGATGCGCGAGGGGCAGGATGCGGTGCGCGGCGAGGCGGCGCGGCTGGTCAATGCGCTGCGCGCCGCACCCAAGGCGCGGGGCCGCTGGGGCGAGCAGCAGCTCCGCAACGTGCTGGAGACGTGCGGGCTCGCCGAGCATACCGATTTCGAGATGGAGGTCTCGGTCGCGACGGAGGATGGCCGCCTGCGCCCCGACGCGGTGATCCGTGTGCCGGGCGGCAAGAGCCTGGTGATCGACGCCAAGGTGTCGCTCAACGCCTATCAGGATGCCTATGCCGCGATCGACGAGGCGGAGCGTGCGCGTCACCTCCAGAGCCATGCCGCCGCGATCAAGGCGCATGTCACGGCGCTCGCCGCCAAGAGCTATTGGAGCCAGTTCGAGGACACGCCCGAATTCGTGGTGATGTTCATCCCCGGCGAGCATTTCCTCTCCGCCGCGACCGATGCCGACCCGACTTTGTGGGACTATGCCTTCCAGAAGCGCGTGCTGCTCGCCGCGCCGACCAACCTCGTGGCGCTGGCCCGCACCGTGGCGGGCGTCTGGCGGCAGGAGAAACTGGCGACCGAGGCGCGGCAGATCGGTGCGCTCGGCAAGGAGATGTACGAGCGGCTCGCCAAGATCGCCAACGACATGCGCAAGGTCGGCACGGCGCTCAACAGCGCGGTGACCAACTACAATGCCTTCGCCAGTTCGCTGGAGACCCGGGCGCTGGTGACGGGGCGCAAGTTTCGCGATCTCAACATCGAGACCGGGGATCGCGAGATCGAATCGGTGCCGCCGGTCGAATCTCTGGCCCGCAGCCTGATCGCGCCGGAACAGGACGAGCCGCAGGCGGAAGCGGCGGAATAGGGGGCTGCGGTTTCTGCTGTTCGGGTGTGAACCGAGTCCCCCTTCATTCCGTTCGCACTGAGCCTGTCGAAGTGCGTGCCTCAAGCGTGGCGCCTCTTGCACGTCCTTCGACTTCGCTCAGGACGAACGGGGATGATGGTGTGGCCGCTGCCTTCAAAGCCCGTCCAGCCCCAGCATCCACGCATCGAGCCGCACCGCATGGACATGGCCGGCCGGCGCCCCCTCGGCGATGGCGCGCTGGTGGGTCATGATCCAGCGCAGGCATTCTGCGCGGCTTTCGAAGGCGGGAAAGCCGTCATGGCCGGGGCGCAGCGTCTCGGCGCCGATCAGGTAGCGGGAGCCGCGATGGCTGGCCGGCAGCCCGGCCCATCCGCGTTCCGGCGCCTCGACCGCCGGCACCCAGTAGAGCGTGCCGGGATGCAAAGCGGACAGATCGTGGACGATCCGCATCGGCGACGTCACGCCGCCACCGGCGGCGACCGGCCGGGAGCACAAGCCATCGGGCACCTTCTCGTCGTTATCCGGGGAGGATGCGCCGCCGCGATGCCGCGGTCCAGAGGCTTGATGCGCTCGGGCTGATCGCCCGGCTCGATCAGACCCTCTGGCCGAGCACCTGATAGGCCATCACCGCCGTGGCGATCGCCGCGTTGAGGCTGTCCGCCTTGCCGCGCATCGGCAGCTTCACCCTGAGGTCGCAGGCATCCTCATATTCGGCGGGCAGGCCGCGCGCCTCGTTGCCGACGAGCAGGAAGGTGGGCGCCTCGTAGGCGGGCTGGCGATAGTCGATGTCGGTGCGCAGGCTGAGCGCGACGAGCTGGCCGGGGCCGGAGCGCAGCCAGGGCAGGAACTCGGCCCAGCTCGCCTTGGCGATTCGCTGCGTGAACAGCGCGCCCATCGACGCGCGCACGGCCTCGACCGAGAAAGGGTCCACGCAATCGTCGACGAGGATCAGCCCGCCCGCGCCGACCGCGTCGCCGGTGCGCAGGATGGTGCCGAGATTGCCGGGATCGCGCAGCGACTGGGCGACCATCCAGATGCCCGAGGCCGCGCGGTCGAGCCCGTCCAGCGCGGTGTCGAACTCGGCATAGACGCCGAGCACGGTCTGCGGATTGTCCTTGCCCGACAGCTTGTGGAGGATGTCCGCATTGGTCTCGATCGCCTCGCCGCCCTCGGCTTCACAGGCGGCGGCGAGACGGCGGACCAGCGCATGGTTGCGCATCTCGCCGGTGTAGAAGATCCAGCGCGGCAGGCGGCCGGCCTCCTCCGCCTCGGCCAGGATGCGCAGGCCCTCGGCGATGAACAGCCCTTCCTCGCGGCGATGGCGCTTCTCGCGCAGGTTGCGCACGCGCTTGACGAGGGGGTTGGAGTAAGCGGTGATCTCGCGGGGCATGGATTTCTCGATAGACCGTTCGTGCTGAGGAGCCGCTGAGCCTGCCGAAGTGGCGTCTCGAAGCATGGGGACCAGCCCTTCGAGACGGGCCTTCGACTGCGCGTCGCTCCGCTCAGTCCCTCCTCAGGGCGAACGGAGCGAAGGGCAAGGGATCACTCCTCGCCGAACTTGTTCTCGACCAGCTCGACCAGCACCGCCAGCGTTTCGACGGCGCCGTCGCCCTCGGCGCTGATCGTGACATGGTCGCCCTTGGCGGCGCCCAGCATCATTAGGCCCATGATCGAGGTGCCGGCCACCTTCGATCCATCCTTCTCCACCTCCACCGCCGCCGGCTGCCCGGACGCGAGCGTCACGAACTTGGCGGAGGCGCGCGCATGCAGGCCTCGTTTGTTGGTGATCTGGACGGTCTGGCTGACAGGCTCGGTCACGCGGCGGCTTCTCCCAGCAGATCGGAGGCGACGGAGATATATTTGCGGCCCGCATCGCGCGCGGCGGCGACGGCGGCCTTGATCTTCATCGTGCGGCGGGCCGAGGCGAGGCGGATCAGCATCGGCAGGTTGATGCCGGCGATCACTTCCACGCTGTCCGTCTTCATCAGCGAGATGGCGAGATTCGAGGGCGTGCCGCCGAACAGATCGGTCAGCACGATCGTGCCCTCGCCCGTATCGACGGACCGGATGGCTTCGGCGATGTCGTTGCGCCGCCCCTCCATATCGTCCTCCGGCCCGATGCAGATCGGCGCGATCTGCTCCTGCGGCCCCACCACATGCTCCATCGCGGTCACGAATTCCGCCGCCAGGCGTCCGTGCGTCACCAGCACCAAACCGATCATCGATCCACCCGAGTTTGGCCTCTCTCCGCGGTCACCCTTCGCTCCCGTGCGTCCGGTCTCTTAGGCTTGAACCAGATCGCGATGCAGGATGGTGGGCGAAAAACCGCGCGCGCGCAACCGGCTGCCTATCGTTTCGGCAACATGGACTGACCTGTGCCTGCCGCCTGTGCAGCCGAAAGCGACGGTGAGGTAGCTCTTTCCTTCGGCAGCGTAGCGCGGAAGCAACAGGGTGAGCAGCCCTTCGATGCGTTCCAGCGCCTCGGCATAGGCCGGATCAGCGGCGACATAGTCCGCCACGGGCGCGTCGAGTCCCGTCATCGGCTTGATCTCCGGCACCCAGTGCGGATTGCGGAGGAATCGCATGTCGAGCACCAGGTCGGCGTTGCGCGGCACCCCGCGCGCGAAGCCGAAGGACATGATCGACAGCGTCGTGCCCGCCTCCGGCGTGGCGAAGCGGGTGCGCAATTCCTGGGCCAGCGAATGGACGTTGAGGTCGGTCGTGTCGATCAGTTGGTCGGCCGCCTGGCGAAGCGGCTGGAGCAGTTCGCGCTCGCGGGCGATGCCGTCCTCCGCGGGGCGATCGAGGGCGAGGGGGTGGCGGCGCCGCGTTTCCGAATAGCGGCGGACCAGCTCGGCGCCGGTGCAATCGAGGAACAGGATGCCGACATCGTCGCCCTGTTCGCGCCGCCGCTGGATGCGCGCGACGATGCGGGCCGGATCGAAGCCGCGCGTGCGGGCATCCACCACCACCGCGAGCGGTCGGTCCTCCTCGTCGCTGCCCGGCGGCACCGGCGCGTCGAGCAGCGGGGAGAGCAGCATCAGCGGCAGGTTGTCGACCACCTCCCAGCCGAGATCCTCCAGCGTGCGCACCGCGGTCGACTTGCCCGCGCCCGACATGCCGGTGACGAGCAGGAGGCGGCGGTGGCGCGTCTCGTCGGTCATCGCGGCAGGGCCTTCAGCAGCAGCTCGACCTTGATCGGGGCGGAGGCCTCCAGCGGCGACAGCGCGAAGACCGGCACGTCCACGCCCGCCAGCCGCCGGGTCTGCGGCTCGGGCATGCGCTTCACCTCCGCCTCCAGGTCGATCAGCAGCGCGACCTCCGCTTCCGGCCGGTGCGTCATGTCGACGATCCCGACGCCCCGCACCTCGATCTTCCCCGCGATCCGCGCCGGCGGCGTCGCGTACAGGGTGCGGTCGCGGCGGCGCACCTCGGTATAATCGTCCGAGACCAGCACCGCGCCACGATCGATCAGCCGCAGCGCGAGGTCGGACTTGCCGGTGCCGGATCGCCCGGCGATCAGCACCGCCTGCTCCCCGATCGCGACACAGGAGGCGTGGAGGAGATCGGAGGAGAGCTGGGTCATGCTTCGGGCGCCCTGGGCAGCGTGATGAGAAAATGGGCACCGCTGCGCCCGTCCGAACGGTCGCGCACCTCGATGGTGCCGTCATGCCCGTCGGCGATCGCCTTGGCGATGGCGAGGCCGAGGCCGGAATGGCGCTCCGGCTCCTCGGCATCGGGCCGGTCGGTGTGGAAGCGGCGGAAGATGTTCTCGCGCTTGTCGGGCGGCACGCCGGGGCCTTCGTCCTCCACCGCGATCAGCACGATCGTGCCGATGCCGATCGCGCTCACCTCGACCAGCGCGCCGGGTGGCGAGAAGGAGACGGCATTGTCGATGACGTTCTCGATCATGCGGGCGAGGCGGGAAGGATCGCCGAACACCACCGCGGTATCGACATAGGGGCGGGCGAAGGCGACGCGCACGTCGCCGTTGCGCCCGCGCTCGTCGCGCGCCGCGACCATCCCCTCGATCAGCGGGCCGAGATCCACCGCCTCGAACCGGGCGCGGGAGAGCTCGCCGTCGAGGCGGGATATCTCCGCCACGTCGGTGATCAGCCGATCCAGCCGCATCACGTCGTCGCGCACGATGTCGAGCAGCCGGGTCTGCAGCGCCGGATCCTTGACGACGCCGAGGCTGTCCACCGCGGAGCGCAGCGAGGCGAGCGGGTTCTTGAGCTCGTGGGACACGTCGGCGGCGAAGGCCTCCACCGCGTCGATGCGGCGGCGCAGTGCCTGGCTCATGTCCGACAGCGCGCGCGCCAGCAGGCCGATCTCGTCACGGCGGGAGGGCAGGCGCGGCACCACCACCTCGCGCGCGCGGCCGAGACGCACGCGATGGGCGGCGAGGGCGAGCCGGCGCATCGGGCGGGCGATGGTGCGCGCCAGGAACAGCGACAGCAGGATGGAGACGATCAGCACCCCGCCGATCACCAGCCCGATCGCATAGCGCTCGGCGCGGACGATGCGGGTGATGTCGCGGGCATTGTTGGTCGTCAGGATCGTGCCGATGCCCGGCACCAGCACCGCGGCCGAGATCACCGGCGTGCGATCGGGCGCGTTGCGGCGCACGGTATAGACGCGATGCGGGTGCGTGGCGGCCAGTTGCGCTTCCGGCCAGGCGCTCAGCACGTCGTTGGCGGGCTCGATGAATTCGGCCACCCGGTCGGCGCCGACGATATGGTCGAACGCCTTGTCCATCAGGCGCGCGGCGTGCTTGCGCCACGGCTGGGTCTCGGGATCGATCAACTCGTAGGTGATCGGTCCGGTATGCCAGGTGTCGAGGATCGGCTTGCCGGCGGCACCGTAGATGCGCACCCGCTCGCCCTCGAAGCTCGCCAGCCGGGTGGCGAGGGCGGGGCGCGTCTCCGGGGCCACGGCGGCGAGCGCGGTGCCGATCATCTGGGCGTCGTCATCGGCCTGCTCGAGCCGTTCCTCGGACACGCGGGTACGGTAGCTGTCGAGATAGGCGAAGCTGCCCGTCAGCATCGCCACCGCGAAGATGTTCACCGCGAGGATGCGGCTGGTCAGCGACCAGCGCGCCGACCAGGTGAGGGGATTGTCGTCGGGATCGGTGCGCTGCGAGCGCGGCAGCTCATTCCTCGCCAAAGCGGTATCCCACTCCGTAGAGCGTCTCGATCGCCTTGAACTGCGGATCGACCTGCCGGAACTTGCGGCGCAGGCGCTTGATATGGCTGTCGATGGTGCGATCGTCGACATAGACGTCGTCCTGATAGGCGGCGTCCATCAGCTGATCGCGCGATTTCACGAAGCCGGGGCGCTGGGCGAGCGCCTCGAGGATCATGAATTCGGTGACGGTCAGCACCACCTCCTCGCCGCCCCAGCGCACCTTGTGGCGGGCCGGGTCCATCTCCAGCCGGCCGCGCACCAGCATCTCGGCGGGCACCTCCTCCTCGGGCTGCGGCTGGGCGCGGGCATCGGTGCGGCGCAGGATGGCGCGGATGCGCGCGATCAGCAGGCGCAACGAGAAGGGCTTGGCGATATAATCGTCGGCGCCCATGGCGAGGCCCAGCGCCTCGTCCAGCTCGTCATCCTTGCTGGTGAGGAAGATGACGGGCACCTGACTCTTCTCGCGCAGGCGGCGCAGCACCTCCATGCCGTCCATGCGCGGCATCTTGATGTCGAGCACGACGAGATCGGGTGCATTCTCGGCGAAGGCCTTCAGCGCCGCCTCGCCATCCGAATAGATGCGCACGGTGAAGCCCTCCGCCTGCAAGGCGATCGAGACGGAGGTCAGGATGTTGCGATCGTCGTCGACGAGGGCAATGGAGGCGGACATGGCGATGCTCTAGCAGAGCGGCGCGCGGGGGCAAATGCGGGCTATTCCCGAGATGTCCATTCGCCCTGAGGAGGGACTGGGCGCAGCGCAGCGCAGCCGACGGCCCGTCTCGAAGGGCGTTGGCTGTGTTTCGAGACGCCGCTTCGGCAAGCGCAGCGGCTCCTCGGCCCGAACGGAGTCTGCGGCAAAACGCTACAGCCCATGCTTGCCCAGCCACAGCCGAAACAGCTCCGGCCACAGCGCGCCGGGATTGTCGGTGGAGAGCCGCAGGCCGAAGCCGTGACCGCCTTTTTCGAAGAAATGCCCTTCCACCGGCACCTTGGCGGCCTGGCAGGCGGCCAGCCAGTCGATCGAGCAGAAGGGCGGGACGATCGGATCGTCCAGCGCGCATCCCACGAAACAGGGCGGAGTCGCGGGGCCGATATGCGACAGCGGCGACCGGCGGACGACCAGATCGGCGGCCGGAGCGGGGCCGAGCAGATTGGCGCGCGAGACCGAATGCGTCTCGAACGTCTTCATCGTCGTGACGGCGTACATCAGCCCCACCGCCGCCGGCTTGGCGGAAAGCCGGTCGGCGGCGTCCACCGGCGGATAGAGCGGCGTGCCGTGATCGGTGGCCAGGCTCGCGGCGACATGGCCGCCGGCCGAGAAGCCGAGCACCGCGATCCGATCGGGATCGATGCCATAGCCCTTGGCCCCGGCGCGGACGACGCGCATCGCGCGCAGCGCGTCCTGCATCGGCGCATCGGCGCGGTTGGTCCAGCCTTCGCCCGGCAGGCGGTAGCTCAGCACGAACACGGTATAGCCGAAATCGGTGTAGAAGGTGGCCGGCGCGCTGCCCTCATTCTCGATCGAGAGGAAGCTGTAGCCGCCGCCCGGCATCACGATCAGCGCGACGCCGTTGGGGTGGGCCGGGCGATAGACGAACATCGCCGGCGCGGCGACGCCCTTCAGCCGATATTCTTTGCCGCCCGTCACCGGCGTGCGCTGCAACTTGGGCGAGGGGAGGCTGGGCGGCGGCGGCGATCCCGGCGCCGGGCCGGGCCAGAGCGGGATCGTGGCGGAGGCCGGCTTCTTGGTCTGCTGGTCCGTGGGGACGAGGCTGACCGGCTTGCCCTCCCGCGTCACGGGGGAGGCGGCTGCGGCGATGCTGGCCAGCAAAGCGCGTCGATCGAAGATCATCCGGTCTCCCGTCAGGTTGCGGAAGGGTGATCGCACCGCGCCCGGCTTTGTTCCTGCGCCTCTCCCGTCTGGAAAAGCAACCGACCCCGGCCTATAGGAGCGCGAATCCTCCGCCCAGCGAAAGATTCGACCCCCATGGATATCCGCCTCGGCCTCACCTTCGACGACGTGCTCCTCCAACCGGCGGAGTCGGACGTCCTGCCGAGCATGGCCAACACGCAGACGCGCGTGACGAAGGAGATCGCGCTCAACATCCCGATCCTTTCCGCCGCGATGGACACGGTGACAGAGGCCGACATGGCGATCGTGATGGCGCAGCTGGGGGGGCTGGGGGTGCTCCACCGGAACCTGACGGTCGAGGAGCAGGCGGCGGCGGTGCGGGCGGTGAAGCGCTACGAGAGCGGCATGGTGGTGAACCCCATCACCATCGCGCCCAACGCGACGCTGGCCGATGCGCAGGAGTTGATGGCGCGGCACCGCATCAACGGCATCCCCGTCACCGAGGCGTCGGGCAAGCTGGTCGGCATCCTCACCAATCGCGACGTGCGCTTCGCGGCGAACCCCAAGCAGCCCGTCTCCGAGCTGATGACGTCGCAGAATCTCGCGGTCGTGCCGCTGGGCACCGGTACCGAGGAAGCCAAGCGGCTGCTCCACCAGCGCCGGATCGAGAAATTGCTGGTGGTGGACGGCGACTATCGCTGCGTCGGCCTGATCACCGTGAAGGACATCGAGAAGGCGGTGACCTACCCCTCCGCCACCAAGGACGGTACCGGCCGCCTGCGCGTCGCCGCCGCGACGACGGTGGGCGACAAGGGCTTCGAGCGGACCGAAGCGCTGATCGACGCCGAATGCGACCTGATCGTGATCGACACCGCGCATGGCCACAACCGGGACGTCGCGCGCGCCGTCGACCGGGTGAAGCGCCTGTCCAACAACGTCCAGGTGGTCGCCGGCAACATCGCCACCGCCGAGGCGGCGAAGGCCCTGATCGATGCGGGCGCGGACGGGCTCAAGGTCGGCATCGGGCCGGGCTCGATCTGCACGACGCGCGTGGTCGCCGGCATCGGCGTGCCGCAGCTCACCGCGATCATGGATGCGGCCGAGGAAGCCAAGAAGTCCGGCGTGCCGGTGATCGGCGACGGCGGCCTGCGCACCTCGGGCGACATCGCCAAGGCGCTGGCGGCGGGCGCATCGACCGTGATGGTCGGCTCGCTGCTCGCCGGCACCGAGGAGGCGCCGGGAGAAACCTTCATCTATCAAGGGCGTGCATACAAATCCTATCGCGGTATGGGAAGTGTCGGCGCGATGGCGCGCGGCTCGGCCGACCGCTATTTCCAGCAGGACATCAAGGATCAGCTCAAGCTCGTGCCCGAGGGCATCGAGGGCCAGGTGCCCTACAAGGGGCCGGCCAAGGATGTGATCCACCAGCTAGTCGGCGGCGTGAAGGCGGCGATGGGCTATACCGGCTCGCGCACCATTGAGGAGCTGCAGGCGCGCGCCCGCTTCGTGCAGATCACCAATGCCGGCCTCAAGGAAAGCCACGTCCACGACGTCACGATCACACGCGAGGCGCCGAATTATCCGACGCGGTGAACCGCCTTTGAAACCCGTTCGCCCTGAGCTTGTCGAAGGGCTGTCCTTCTGCTTCCTCGCCACGCGGGAAGAAGGAAAGGCAGGACTTCGACAGGCTCAGTCCGAACGGATGAGGTGTGGAGGCGTGTCATGACCCCCCAAGCCCGCGTCCAGGCGGCGATCGATATCCTCGACGAGGTGATCGCCGCCGCGCGCGATGCCGGCGCCGCCGCCGACGTCATCGTCCAGCGCTATTTCCGCACGCGCCGCTATGCCGGATCGAAGGACCGGCGGACGGTGCGCGATCTGGTCTATGCCGCGATCCGCCGCGCGGGCGAGCGGCCCGAGACCGGGCGCGCGGCGATGATCGGGCTGGCGGATGGCGATCCCGCGCTCGCGGCCCTGTTCGATGGCTCGACCCACGGCCCTGCGCCGATCGAGGCCGGCGAACCCCGCGCCGGGGCGGCGGAGGTGCCGTCATGGCTGGAGGACAGGCTGGGCGGCCTCGGCCTGCTGACGCGCGCGCCGCTGGATCTCCGCATCAACCGGCTGAAGACCGGCCCGATCGCGATCGAGGGGGCGCGGCCGACGCCTTATGCGCCCGACGGGCTGCGTCTTCCCGATGCCATCCCGATCGAGCATCTGCCTGAATATGAGGCAGGGCTCGTCGAGGTGCAGGACGAGGGGAGCCAGCTCGTCACGCAGGCCTGCGGCGCGGCGCCCGGCATGACGGTGGTCGATCTCTGTGCGGGCGCGGGCGGCAAGACGCTGGGCCTCGCCGCCGCGATGGCCAATGCGGGCCGCATCGTCGCCTGCGATGCCGATCGGCAGCGGCTGTCCCGCCTGATGCCGCGCGCCGGGCGGGCCGGCGTCGCGATCGTCGAGACGCGGCTGCTCGATGGCGGCCGGGAATCGCTGGCGCTGGAGGATCTGGCCGGCGGAGCGGATCTGGTGGTGGTCGATGCGCCCTGTTCGGGCACCGGCACGTGGCGGCGCAATCCGGAGGCGCGCTGGCGGCTCACGCCGGAGCGGCTGGCGCGCGTCGCGGCGTTGCAAGCGCGGCTGCTGGACGTCGCGGCGGGGCTGTTGAAGCCGGGCGGTATCCTGGTCCACATCGTCTGCTCGCTGCTTGACGAGGAGGGAGCGGGGCAAGCCGAGGCCTTCCTCGCGCGCCATCCCGACTGGCAGTCCGATCCGGTGGCGCTGCCCGCCGGTTCGCCGCGCGGGCCGGGGCTGCGCCTCACCCCGGCGGACGACGGCACGGACGGGTTTTTCGTCGCGAGGCTCAAGGCGCCGTGCTAGGAAGGCGGGAATGACGCTTTCGGAGAAACAGATGCGGTTCCTCGCCCTTGCCTCTGCCGCCGCGCTCGGCCTGCTCACCGTTTCGAGCGGAAGCCTCGGCCAGAAGCCGGACGGCCAGATCAACCCGACCTCGCTGACCTTCCAGAAGCGCGGCGAGGCGGCGCTGGCCGCCGGCAATCTCGCCGCCGCCAACGATGCGCTGGAAGCGGCGGTGGTCGCCGATCCGAAGAACCGCGGCGCCTTCGTGGCGCTGGGCAAGGTGGCGCAGGCGCAGCAGATGCCGGGCAAGGCGATCCGCTATTACAAGGATGCGCTGCTGCTCGAGCCGAACGATCTCTCGGCGCTTTCGGGCGAGGGCGATGCGCTGGTGCAGCGCGGCGCGGTGGATCGTGCCAAGGGCAATCTCGCGCGCGTGCAGAAGCTCTGCGGCAACGCGACCTGCCCGGCGGCCACGACGCTCGCCGCCGCGATCGCCAAGGGCCCGCCCGCCCCGGTCCAGACCGCGCAGGCCAGCGACAAGGTTCCGCCCAAGGGCCAGGAGCAGACCGGGCCGGAGAAGAACTGACGATCCCACTCCGTTCGCCCTGAGCCGGTCGAAGGGCTGTCCGTCTTCTTCCACCTCGAAATGAAGAACAGGGCCTCGACAGGCTCAGCCCGAACGGACGCGCGGTTCCGTCCAAGCAAGATCAGGGGCGGGACAGCATCCGCGCCACCGCGACGAACTCGTCCACCGACAGCGTTTCCGGCCGGCGCTCGGTCGCGATGCCCAGGGTCGCCAGCGCGTCCAGCGCGCCGGGCACGCCCTTCACGCTCTGCCGCAGCATCTTGCGCCGCTGGCCGAAGGCGGCGGCGGTGAGCGCCGAGAGCGTCGGCGGATGGACGCCCTCCGGCATCGCCTTGGGCACGATATGCACCACCGCCGACATCACCTTGGGCGGCGGTACGAAGGCGGAGCGGTGGACGTTGAGCGCGATCGTCGCCTCCGCGCGCCACTGCGCCAGCACGGCGAGGCGGCCATAGGCATCGGTGCCGGGCCTGGCGACGATCCGCTCGGCGACCTCCTTCTGGAACATCAGGCTGAGGGAGGCCCACCAGGGCGGCCACGCCTCGCTCTCCAGCCAGCGGACCAGCAGCACCGTGCCGACATTGTAGGGCAGGTTGGCGACGATATGCGCCCCGTCGCCGGCCTCGGCCCGCTCGTCGATCTCCAGCGCGTCGCCCTCGATCACGCGCAGCCGCCCGCCCGATGCCTCGCCCAGCTCGGCCAGCGCGGGCAGGCAGCGGCGGTCGCGCTCCACCGCCGTCACCGTCGCGCCGGCGCGCAGCAGGGCACGGGTCAGTCCGCCGGGTCCGGGGCCGACCTCATAGACGCGCTGCCCGTCCAGCGGGCCCGCCACGCGCGCGATGCGATCGAGCAACTGGCCGTCGAGCAGGAAATTCTGCCCCAGCGACTTGGAGGCGGAGAGCCCGTGCTTCGCGATCACCTCGCGCAGGGGAGGGAGGTCGGCGAGGGTCATCGTCTGAACCCTATCGATATCCGTTCGCTTTGAGCGGAGGGTCGAGCGCGGTCGAGACCCGAAGCCGAGAAGGTGCGCAGGCGTTCTCGACGGGCGCTTCTCGACTGCGCTCGAAGCTGCTCGAACCGAACGGCATGGGACAAGGTCACCCCGCCGAAGCCCGCCGCTCTGCCGCCTCGCTGGCCATCCGGATCGCCGCGATGGTGGCGCCGGGCTCGGCCAGGCCCTTGCCGGCGATCTCGAAGGCGGTGCCGTGGTCCGGCGCGACGCGCACGATCGGCAGGCCCAGCGTCATGTTGACGCCCTCGTCGAAATGCAGCGTCTTCAACGGGATCAGCGCCTGGTCGTGATAGGTGCAGAGCGCCGCGTCGTAGCGCGCGCGGGCACGCGGGTGGAACATCGTGTCCGCCGCCAGCGGGCCGACGATGTCGATGCCCTCGTCGCGCAACTGCTCGATCGCGGGCAGCAGGATGTCGATCTCCTCGCGGCCCAGCGCGCCGCCCTCGCCGGCATGGGGATTGAAGCCGGCGATGGCGATGCGGGGATCGGCGATGCCGAAATCGCGCTGCAGGCCGCGCGCCGTCACGCGGGCGCGGGACACGACCAGCTCCACGCTCAGCAGTTCGGACACGCGCGCGAGCGGCACGTGGGTGGTGATGCACACCGTCCGCAGCGTCGGCCCCGCCAGCATCATCGCGACATTGCCCGGCGACACGCCGCAGCGCTCGGCCACGAACTCGGTCTGGCCGCTATGGGTGAAGCCGATCGCATAGAGTTCGGCCTTGGAAACCGGCCCGGTGACGATCGCGCAGGCCGCGCCCTCGCGCGCGACGCCTACGGCGATCTCCAGGCTGGCGATGGCGCAGCGCGCGCCCGGCATGTTGGGCTGGCCGGGCACGATCTCGCCGGCATCCTCCACCTCCATGATGGGGAGCGCCTCGTCGAAGCAGGCCGCCGCCTCGGCGGGGCCGTCGACCTTGCGCAGCGGGCCTTTCCACACCGTCGAGATCGAGCGCGGATCACCGATCGCGAAGAAGGGGCGCAGCCGGTCCTGGGCGCGCCGCACCCAGGCCTTGGCCAGCACCTCCGGGCCGATCCCGGCCGGATCGCCGATCGAGACGGCGATCGGGGAAACGCTCATCGGTACTCGATCACCGCGTCGCGGCGCAGATCGCGCAGATAGCGGCGCGCGCGCAGATCGACGCGGTCCTGTTCCATCTGGTTGTAGATCGCGTCGAACGAAGGGGCGCTTGTCGTCTGCGGATCGTCGCGGCCGCACAGCACGAGCACGCGCACGCCGTCTTCCACCGAGCCGAAGGGCGTGGTGGACTGGCCGATCGACATGGCGGTCAGCTGGCTCTGCAGCGCCGGCGGCAGGTCGCGGATCTTGATATTGTCGTTCTCGACCATGTTGCCGTCGAGCTTGGTCGCGACATCCTTGGCCGCGCCGCAGCCCGCCATCTTCTGCGTCGCCTCGGCGAAGGCCGCGACGCGCGGGCCGGCGGTCGCCTGCGTGGTGCCGGCCGGGAAGCTGATGGTGATCTGCTTGAGGCTCAGCAGCGCGTCGCGCGGATCGGCGGTGAGCACCTGCCGGGTATCCTGGAGCGCGATGATCGAATAGCCGCCGGGAACCTGGATCGGCGGGGTGACGCTGCCGGCCTGCATCTGCGGCAGCACCTGCGAGATCGCGTCCGGCAGCTGCTCGGCGCGGACCCAGCCGAGATCGCCGCCGACGGCCGCCGTCGAGGCTTCCGAATATTGGCGGGCATAAGCGACGAAGCTGCCGCCCTTCTTGAGCTGCTCGAACACCTTGTCGGCATTTTCGTGGGCTTGCTGGTCGGTCGCCGGGGTGGACGAGATGAAGATCTCGCCGACATGATATTCCTTGGCGCCCTTCGAGGCATTGAGCCGCGCGATGACCTGCTTCACCTCGTCGTCGCCGACGTTGATGAACGGCTGCACCTTGCGATCGAGCAGGCGCTGCCAGGCGAGCTCGCCCTGGATCTGGCGCTTGATCGAGGCCTGCGACGAGCCCTTGGCCTTCAGGAAGGCGGCGAACTGGTCCGGCGTGTACTTGAACTGGCCGGAAACGCGCTGGAAGGTGGCATCGACATCGGCCGACGGCACCTCGACGTCGTTGGACTTGGCCTCTTGGATCTCCAGCGTCTCGTCGATCAGGTTGCGCAGCACCTGCAGGCGCAGGCGGTCCTTTTCCTCGCCGTTCACCGTCTGGCCGTTGGCGGCGAGCACCAGGTTCAGGCGCTGGTCGACGTCGGTGTCGGTGATGATGAAGCCGTTGACGATCGCGGTGGCCTTGCGGATCGTCGGATCGAACTTGCCGAAGGTCTGCACGTCGTTGGGCAGGTTGAGCGGGGTGGAGATGTCGCCTTCCTCGCCCTGGGCGAAGGCGTGGCCGGGGCCGATGAGCGCGACCGCCGCCGCCAGGCAAAGCGCCACCAGGCGCGGCTTGAACATCCTCATGCTGGAAATCACGCTGCTTTCAATCCCGCCCGTCACGTCGCCCGCTGCCGGCTTCCCCCTCGGAAACCCTGGCTCGCGGAACATCGCATGTGTTCGATGAATGCAGGCTTTAGCGTCCGAGGTTCTTGAACGCCAGCCGGAACAGGAAGCTGTTGCCGTAGCGCGCGTCGCCGAACGCGGCATAGTTGCGCCGCCACTGGACGCTCGCCTCGAAGCAATCGTCCTCATAGGCGATGCCGACGCGCGATTTCACCGGATCGAAGCCGTCTTCCAGGTCCTGCACCGACTGGCTCTGGCTCTGGGCGATCGTCTGGGCGTCCTTGGTGAGGTCGATGGTGCTCGATCCGAACAGCGACCAGCGCTTGCCGATCGCCAGCCGCGCGCCCAGCCGCACTTCCTCATGGTCGCGCAGATCCTCGATCGAGGGATCGATATGCCGGTTGAGGTTGAGATAGCCGACCTCGAGATAGGTGTTGGCCGATCCCAGCGTCGCGTCGATCTCGTTGCGGCGGATCGCGAAATTGTTCTTGTCGAGGCGGAAGCGCTCGGTGACGCTGACGAAATTGCCGTAGCGCACGGTGGCGCGGCCGACGATGTCGGAGGTCTTGCCCGACAGGCCCGTGCCGGGCGGCAGGATGCTCGAACGGTTGCTCAGGCGGTAGCTCTGCCCGATGTCCGACCGCAGCGAGAAACGTGGCAGATCGAGCGCATATTCGACGCCGTAGGTGACGCGCATGCCGTCTTCCCAGCGATCGTAGCCGGGGAAGCGGTTGAGCGAGAAGAGATTGGTGTCCTCCAGGTCGACGGCGCGCGAATCTTCGTTGGGAAGCTGGATGTTGCGCGTCTTGGGGCTGCCGGCGAGCTGGATGCGCGGGGTGATCCGCTGGGTGCCGCCCCACACGTCGCCGACGAACGGCCAGCGGATGTCGGCGGCGCCCGCCAGGATGCCGCGGCCTTGCCAGCCGGGCTGGCCCTGGTAGATCGCCGTCTGGGTCAGGTCGTTCTGGTCGCTGTGATAGACGTCGCCGCGGCCATAGGCGGTGAAGGTCACGAGCTGGCCCATGCCGGTGAGCAGCCATTTCTGCCACTGGCCGCTGACGAAGGCGCGCTGCGTGTCCTGCCCGTCGGTGCGCAGCAGGCTCAGCGTGTTGGCCTGCACCGTGAACATGCCACCGAGCCACGGATCCTCGATCCGGCGGCGATAGTCGATCGCGGGAATGGCGATCGGCTGCTGGCCCTGCTGCGCCTGCGCGGTGTTGGACGAGCCGATCTTGGGCACCAGCGTCTGGAAGGCCCAGCCGGCGATCGACAGGTAGGAATCGCCGTCGATCCGCTCCGCCTTCACGACCGAGCGCAGCGTGTCGTCGTAATTGAGGTCGTAGCGCTGCAGGAAGGTCTTGTCGGACACCGCACGCAGCGAGGCGGAGAGCGTCCAGGTCGGGCTCAGCTGCCACGTGCCGTTCGCCTCGAGATAGCCGCGGACGCTGCGCGCGCCGCCGCTGCTGTCGGTCGTCGAGCGGCTGCTGTCGGTGATGTAGCCCTGCACCCGCCAGGCGCCCTTTTCGCTGAGCGAGCGATATTCGGCGCTCAGCATCGGCATGACGGCGCTGAACGCATAGGGCGTGATCGTCAGGTCGCGATTGGGCGCCAGCTGGATGTAATAGGGCGTCGCGACCATCAGGCCGTTGCGGCTGTTGAAGCTGATGTCCGGCACCAGCAGGCCCGAATTGCCGCCCGCGCCCGAGCCGTCCGGGTGCGAGAAAGCGGGCAGCCAGAGGATCGGCAGGCCAAGGAAGGTCAGCCGCGCGTCGCGGTAGGAGACGCGATGGCGCGAGGGATCGTAGACCACCTTCGCGGCGGTGATCTTCCAGATCGGGTCCTTGGGGCAACCCTTGTTCGTGGTGACGTCGCAGGGCGTGTAGGCGGCGTGGTTGAGCGTGTAGACGCCGTCCTTGCGGGCGCCCCTGTCCGCCGCCATGCGCCCGCCATTCTCCAGCACCAGCAGCATGTCCTGCGCGACGCCGTCCTTCATCGAATCGGTCAGCTCGGCATCCTGGGCGTAGGTGATGTCGCCCTGCGGATTCTCCAGCGCGACATTGCCGTAGGCGTGGACATCGTCGGTGTCGCGGTTCCAGATCACCTTGTCGGCGCGCATCCGGTTGCCCTGCCGGATCATGCGCACGTCGCCGGTCGCGGTGACGATGTGCTTCTCGGTGTCGTAGTCGAGCTGGTCCGCGGTGAAGGCGGCCTCGTTGTCGGTGAGCGGCTTGGAGATGTCCGCGACGCCGAGCGCCGGGGCGGAGGACGGCCCGACCAGCGCCGGGCGACCATTGTCGCTCGCCCCGAAGCCGCCGCCCGGTCCCATGCTCGCATCCGTCGTGCCCTGCGCGAAGGCCGGCATCGCCGTGAGCGCGAGCACGAGCGGCAGGGCGGTGGCGAGACCCTGCGCGTTCAACACGGTCTTCGGGCTTCTGAAATCCACACGTCCCCCAACAGGTGCCCGAAAGGCCTTGCTTTCTTCGCGCCTATCGCACCGCAGCGGCGGCTCCGCAATCTCCCCTGCGCCGGGATGCAGGGGTGGCGCGGGGGCGCGGGGCTTGCCATATGCGCGGTCAAGGCGCTTGGAAGCGCCATCCATGGAGACAATCAGCGCAATGAACGTCCGCTTCGCAGACCGCCGCCCGGAAGGGCCGCACGCCCTCGCCATCCCGCTGACCGCCGGCAAGGTGGACGCGGCCCGACTCGCCGGCCTGTCCGGCGACGACGCCGCGTTCGTCGCCCGCGCGGCGGCCGCGTCGAAATTCGAGGGCGAGGCCGGCGGCATCGCCGATCTCTATGCCGGCGACGGCCGCGTGCTGCTGGTCGGCCTCGGCGACGGCGATTCGGACAAGGCCTATGAAAAGGCCGGCGGCGCCCTGGCCGCCAGGGTGCAGACCACCGAAAAGGTGCTGGTCGTCGATGTCTCGGGCATCAAGGCCAGCGGCGCGCGCGCCGCGGCGCTGGCGTTCGGCGCGGTGATGCGCAACTGGCGCTACGACGTCTATCGCACCAGGCTGAAGGCGAGCCAGAAGCCGAGTCTGGAAGAGATCGTGATCGTCGGCGCGGGCGAGGGCGCGGACGCCGCCTGGGCCTCCGCCAAGGCGCTGGCCGACGGCGTCGCCTTCACCAAGGAGCTGGTCACCGAGCCGGCCAACATCCTCTATCCCGAAAGCTTCGTGGAGCGTTGCCGCAAGCTCGAGGCGCTTGGCGTCGAGATCACCGTGCTCGACGACAAGCAGATGGCCGATCTCGGCATGGGCGCGCTGCTCGGCGTCGCGCAGGGCTCGCGCCGTCCGGCCCGCCTGCTCGTCATGCGCTGGAAGGGCGCGGACAAGGAGCCGGTGGCCTTCGTCGGCAAGGGCGTCACCTTCGATACCGGCGGCATCTCGATCAAGCCCGCCGCCGGCATGGAGGACATGAAGTGGGATATGGGCGGCGCCGGCGCCGTCGCGGGCGCGATGCTGGCGCTCGCCGGGCGCAAGGCCAAGGCGCATGTCATCGGCGTGTGCGGCCTCGTCGAGAACATGCCCGATGGCAATGCCCAGCGCCCCGGTGACGTCGTGACGTCGATGTCCGGCCAGACGATCGAGGTGATCAACACCGACGCCGAAGGCCGGCTGGTACTGTGCGATGCGATCACCTGGGTGCAGCGCACGCACGGCGTGAAGACGATCGTCGACCTCGCGACGCTGACCGGCGCGATGATCGTCAGCCTCGGCAACGAATATGGCGGCCTGTTCGCCAATGACGACGCGCTGGCCGACATGCTGCTCAAGGCCGGCGAGGCCTCGGGCGACAAGATGTGGCGTTTCCCGCTGGGCGATGCCTATGACAAGCTGATCGACAGCCCGATCGCCGACATGAAGAATGTCGGCCCGCGCTTCGGCGGATCGATCACGGCGGCGCAGTTCATCAAGCGCTACGTCGAGGACGGCGTGAAGTGGGCGCATCTCGACATTGCCGGCATGGTCTGGTCGGGCAAGGCCGGCCCCACCTGGGACAAGGGCGCCACCGGCTTCGGCGTGCGCATCCTCGACCGGTTCGTGGCGGACAATCTCGAGGGATAAGCCCCTCCGGAAGGCGTGAGATGCAGGTCGATTTCTACCAGCTCGGCCGCGATCCGCTCGTCTCCGTCCTCGCCAGCATCGCGACGCGCGTGCTGGCGGGCGGGGGCCGGCTGCTCGTCGTCACCGGCGACGCGGCGCAGGCGAGCGCGATCGACGAGGGGCTGTGGACGACCTCGGTCGAAAGCTTCCTGCCGCACGGCCTGATGGGGGCGGAGCAGCCGATCCTGATCTCCGCCTCGCCCGAACCCGCCAACGGCGCCCGCAACGTCGCGATCGTGGACGGGGCGTGGCGGGACGAGGCGCTGGGCTTCGAGCGCGCCTTCCATTTCTTCGACGACGGCTCGATCGAGGCGGCGCGCACCGCCTGGCGGGCGCTCAAGGGCCGCGAGGGCATCGAGCCGCGCTATTGGCGGCAGGAGGACGGGCGCTGGCGGCAGGTGGCGTGACGGCAGCCTCCGGCTTGCGGCCCGCTGGCTCGATCGGAACGGATCGATACCGGGTAAATACCGGCCATATCGTCATGAATCGGTGAATTCTGTCTCTGTACAATTCCCTCTCGGGGGGATGGGCGCCGGTAGCTGGAGAAAGCTATGCAGAGCGATACCGCGACGGATCCCCTCGTCTATCTGGTCGATGACGACCGGGATTGCCGGGACGAGATGGTCTCCGGCCTCGCCCGATTGGGCCTCGACGCGCACGGGTTTCCCGATGCCCCCGCCCTCTACAGGGCACATTCGGTGCGGCCGCCGGATGTCGTCGTGATCGACATCGATCTGAAGGGCGAGGATGGCCTGTCGGTCGTCTCCCACCTGCGCGCCTCGGGGGCGGTCGGCATCGTCATGGCCACGGCGCGCGATTCCATCGAAGACCGGATCGACGGTCTGCGGAGCGGGGCGGACGCCTATCTCGTGAAGCCCGTCGATATCCGCGAACTCGGCGCGACCGTGATCGCGGTCGATCAGCGTGCCCGCCCGCATCGTCCCGTCCTTCCGGCGCCGATCCAGCAATGGGCGCTGGTGGAGGGTGGATGGGCGTTGAGCGATGGCCTGGGGCATCGCCTCCCGCTCACCGCGTCGGAGCGGCACCTGCTCGGATTGCTGCTCAGGGAGCGGGGCCGATCCGTGGCGAGGGACGCGATGGTCGAGGCTTTGGGCGGCGACGTTCACGATTTCGATCATAACCGCCTGCACACGATCGTGAGCCGCCTGCGCCACCGGGCCAGAAAGGCCGGGATGCGGCTGCCCCTGCACGCGGTGCGCGGAGTCGGCTTCTCCTTCGCCGACGACGCGACCGACATGGAATTGGGATCGCGCGCCACGCGGCGCTGAACGAACGACGATCTTGTGGCGGTGGGCCAGGCGGCCCCGGCACGCGGTCAGGCGGGTTCGCTCATGGTGGCATGGGCGATCGGATCGAAGCTCACCGAATTCTGTATCTCCACGGTGCCGGGGCCGAGCGCCATCGGGCAGCGCACGCCGGGCAGCACGGCGGTGTCGAACAATTCGGTGATATGGCCTTCCAGCCGGATCCATTCGACGATGTCGCCGGTCGCCAGGCTGACGATCAGCAGCCCGCACCACGGATCGGCATCCCGCCGGCGGAGCTCGCCATCCAGCAGCAGGCCCTTGAAGGTGCCGTCGCGCGGCTTGGAGATGGTAACGATGGCGTGGCCGTCGTGGATGGCCATGCCGCGCAGGAAACCGGGGCAGAAGGCGATGTCGGTCTTCGCCCCCGTCGCGGGGTCGATGCGGATGATCTGGCCGCGCCCGCTGTCCAGCGCATAGACCGCGTCGCCCACGACGCGCGGGCTGTGTGGCATCGAGAGCTGGTCGGTGACGATCCGGTCGGTCTCGATGTCGATCAGCACGCCGCCTTCGTGGCGCCGCTGCCGCCAGCCCGACAGCACGTCCGAGCGGCTGACCGCCGTCACGTAGCGCGGGCGCCCCTTGTCCATCGCCATGCCGTTCAGGTGACAGCGATCCTCGGGCGCCAGCTTCGAGATGAAGGCCGGCTTCCAGATCGGCTTGAAGCTGTGGGTGAGATCCAGCGTGCACAGGCAGCTATATTTGGTGTTGACGAAGATCACCCGGCCGTCGGCATCGACGCCGACCTCGTGGATGTCCACGTCCCCGGTGGTCTGGGCGTTGCGCGGCACCAGCACCGCATCGAACGCCTGGTTGCCGATCTCGCCGGGGCGCAGCATGTTTTCCAGCCGCCAGAGCTGGAACAGGGAGCCGAGATAGAGCCGGCCCGGCATCCAGCACAGCCCCATCGCGCGCTGGAAATTCTGCTGGTTGAACGACACCGTGCCGTTGGGATGCGCGCCGACCAGGAAGAGCTGGCCGGTCTGGTAGGAGGTGAAGGCCAGGCTGGCACCATGGCTCTGGAGCCAGCCGTAAAAGCCGCGCGAGACGGTGATGGCGCTGGTGCCGGGCGCGGCGCCACCGGGTTCGGCGCCCGGCGCGAAGGGCTGGCCCGTCGTCGGCTGCGCGGCGGCGCCCTGGGTGTCGTCGGTCATGGATCGGGCCTCGTAACGGGCTGAGAACAGGAAGAAACCGCGCTTTCATGCCGTCCGCGCGACGGAACTGCAAGCGAGGCGCGGCGCTGTCGCACCCGCGCCTGCCGCCCGCGTCAGGCCTTCAGAACCCGCATCCAGCGCGCGAATTCCCGGCTCGTCGGGTTTTCGGCGCCGGTCGGGTCGGCCACGGGGCCGAGCGCCGATCCGCGCAGCCGGGCCTCGCGCGGGCTGATGCCGAAGGCGATTCGGAAGGCGCGATTGAAGGTCGATTCGCTGGCGAAGCCGAGGCCGAAGGCGATTTCGGAAATCTTGCGGCGGCGCTGGGCGGGATCGGCGAGTTGCATCGCGACGGTGGTCAGCCGGCGGCGGCGGACATAGTCGGCGATGCCGCCGACCTGCTCGAACGCGCGATAGAGGGTGGCGCGCGACATGTTGAGCGACGCGGCGAGCGTATCGGTGTCCAGCGTCGCATCGTGCAGGCGCGCCTCGATCTCCAGCGTGATCGCCCGGAACGGCGACGGGATCGGCGGGCGGGACCGGGCTTCGGGCAGCGCGCTCGCCGACAGGATATTGGTGGCCAGGCCGGCGGTCGCGCGCGCCGCCGTCCCGGCCTCGCCGGCCGAGAGGGCGGGCAGGCGCTCGGTGAAGGCGATGATGTAGCTCGCGAGCATGCCGGTCATCGATCGCGCGGCCGGCAGGACGAGGCCGTGCAATGCCGCCACGTCGTCATGGCTCGCCTCGAAATACGGGCGCGGGATCAGCAGGCTGATATTGACGAAATCGCTCGCCCGCGTGCTGATCGTCCGGGTGAGATCGAACACCACGATGTCGCCGGGCGCAACGGTGACTGCCCGCCCGTCCGCCATGCCGGTGAAGCCGCCTTCCACGTAGAGTTGCAGCAGGACGTGATCGAGCCCGCCCGACGCGACCAGCGCCGGCGGGCGATCGAACGCCATCGCCGAGGAGCGGAACCGGCCCGCCATCAGCGTGCCGAGATTCCAGGCGTCGATATCGAGCCGGTAAGGCCCTTCGGAGAGGCGCGAGAGCAGGAACACATCCTGCACCGATTGCTGGAAAGCGCCGAAAGCGAGGTCGTCGGAAAGTGTGTCCGACGAGACCTGGAAATGCGGGATTGCCGCCGTGGACCCCTGTACCAAGATACCCCCATCCCTTTGACCCCGCAGATTAATTCCGATCGCGGCGGGCGCGCGATAATGCGCAATCCGTCTCAGATATCCAGGGTTTCGTTCCAGCCGTGCGGCAGTCCGTTGACTTGCCTTCGCCTCCTTGGCCAACCGGCGGCGGGATTTGGCGCGGTCGCGCCAAAAGGGGGGAATCTGCCATGTTCGGAGCCGGTGTTTCGCCGTGCGTGTATCTCGCGAGCGGTCCGTCCGGCGGCGTCGCGCTGCCATCGATCGCGCCCCGGCCGGAACGGCCCGCGCGGAATGCGTTCGTGCTGAGCACGGCGATGGCGGCGGTGCTGGGCGGCCTCTCCGCCGTGCCGGCTCATGCCGATCCGGCCGGCGCCTGCGGGCCGGTCGCCGCCGACGGCACGGTGACCTGCGCGCCGCGCATCGACGCCTATCCGGACGGCATCGTCTATGCGGCCCCGCTGGCCGATCCGGCGGACCCCGATTCGGGCATCCTCGACCTCGGCGTCGCATTGCAGGACGGCGTGGCGATCGCCCTCGCACCCGGCGCGGGCTCCGGCATCGATCTTCAGGGCACCGACACCAGGGCGCTGACGCTGAGCCGGCTCGGCGCGGCCAGCGTCTCGACCTCGGGCGATGGCCAGCACGGCGTGCGCGCCGTGACCGATTCCGGCGCCATCACGATGGACGCGCCGTCCATCCGCACGGCCGGCGACGGTGCCGACGGCATCTATGCCCGCACCCAGGCCGGCGGCGCGATCGCGATCACCGGCGCGGACATCGCCACCGCCGGCACGCGCTCGCGCGGGATCGATGCGCGCGCCCTGGCCGGCGGCGACGTCGGCATCGACGCCGCCGGCGCCATCACGACGACGGGCATGGGCGCCACGGGCATCGTCGGCTCGACCACATCGGGCCTCACGCGGATCGACGTCGGCTCGGTCACCACCACCGGTGACTATGCCGACGCGATCGTCGCGCGCGGCACCGATATCGACATCCTCGTCAGCGGCGCCGTCCACACCGGCGGCTACAATGCTTACGGCGCCTATGTCCGCGCCAATGGCGGTGATGCGGCCGTCCGGGTCGATGGGTCGGTCGACACCGAGGGCGTCCGCTCCACCGGCATCGATGTCCGTGCCACGGGCGGCGCCACGGTCACCGGCGCCGGCAGCGTGACCACCAGCGGCGATTCGTCCGCCGCCGTCGCCCTGTTCGCCGGCACCGGCGACGCGGTGGTCGATCTGGCGCGGGTCCGCACGGCAGGCGAGAATGCGGACGGCGTGTTCGCCAATTCCGACAGCGGCGACACGCACGTGACGCTGGGCGATGCCGAGATCGCCGGCCCGCGCTCGCGCGCGATCGGCGCCTTCGCCAATACGGGCGACGTGTTCGTCACCGGCACGGGCTCGATCTCCGTCAGCGGCGACTATTCGACCGGTATCCAGGCGGTCGCCGGCGGCACGGCCAACGTCCACGTCAACGATATCTCGGCGACCGGCTACGATGCGACGGCGATCTATGCCGGCGGCAACACCGCGCGGATCACCATCGATGGCACCGCGTCGAGCAGCGGCGCCTCCTCCTATGGCGGCGCGACCGTGCAGGCGCGCGGCAATGCCGATTATTATACCGGGGCCGGCGGCGACGTGTTCGTCACCAACAATGGCCGCATCGAATCGCATGGCGATGGGGTCGGGGCGCTCTACGCGCGGGGCGATGGCGACGTGACCATCGCCGGGGCCGGCGGTTTTTCCACTTCGGGTGCCGGCGCCGCCGGGCTCGACCTGCGCAGCGGGGGGGCGTTGCAGGTCGGCATCGGTGACGTGACGACCGAAGGCGACGGCGCCTCCGGCATCGTTGCGTCGAGCGCGGGCTCGGCCACGATCTCGGCGGGGACGATCTCGGCGCTCGGCGCCGGATCGGGCGGGGTGCGGGTCACGGCCGGGGGGCCGATCGACCTCACCCTCGCCGGCGTCGAATCGGACGGCACCGCGATCCGCCTGTCCTCGTCCGGCGACATCGGCCTGACGGTGGGCGACGTGCTCACCACCGGCGACCGGGCCGACGGCATCTATGCCACGGCGCGTGGCGACGTCACGGTGACGGCGGGCTCGGTGACCACCTACGGGGAGCAATCCTCCGGCATCAAGGCCGTGTCGATGAACGGCGACGTCGACGTGCATGTCGGCGACGTCTCCACCCAGGGGTCGAACCTGTATGGCGTCGGCGGGCGCAGCTATTTCGGCAATGTGGCGGTGACCAGCACCGGCACCGTCTCGACGATCGGCGATCACGCCATCGCGGTCGGCGGACAGGCGCGCAACGTCGGCGATGCGGCCGTGACGGTCAACACCGTGTCGACCGAGGGCTATGCGTCCACCGCGGTGGGATCGATCGCCGCCGGGGCCGCGAGCGCGACGGTCAACGGCACGGTCTCGACCCTGGGGGATCGCGCGACGGGCGTCTATGCGCGCGCCGGTGGCTTCGCGACAGTGGTCAACAACGGGTCGGTCGCCACGGCGGGCGACGACAGCGCCGGGATCGTCGCGACGGGCGACGGCGGCGTCTCGGTGTCGGGCAGCGGCACCGTTTCCACCACGGGTTATGAGGCGCGCGGCATCGTCGCGCTGAGCTATGGCGGTGCGGTGAGCGTCGAGGCCGGGGACGTGAAGACCGCCGGGGACCTGTCCACCGGCATCCGCGCGATCGCTTATGGCTATGGCAGCGGCGGGATCGCGATCGCGTCGACGCCCGACGTGTCGGTCAAGGCCACTTCGGTCACCACGCTCGGCGCCGATGCCGACGGGATCGTCGCGACGGCCGATTACGGCAATGCCTCGGTCACCGCGACCGGCACGGTCTCGACCACCGGCGACCGGGCCAACGGCGTCTATGCCGCGAGCGGCGGCGCCACGGCCGTCGCGGTCAACAATGTCACCACCCGGGGAGCCGGCGCGAAGGGCGTCTACGCTTATGGCGGGACCGACGCGACCGTCACCGTCAGCGGGGCCGTCGCGACCAGCGGTGGCCTGGACATCGACGATTATGGCTACAGCACCCCGGCGATCGGCGTGCACGCCGTCAGCAGCTACGGCACCGCCACCGTCGCCATCGCCAAGGGAGGCTCGGTTCACACCAGGGGCGACTATGCGGCGGGCGTGGTCGCGGACGGCTATTATGGCGCCGGCGTCGTCAATGCCGGCACGATCGGCACCAGCGGCGCCAAGGCCGACGGTATCGCCGCCACGGCCTATACGGGCGACGTGCAGGTCACCAACAGCGGCACCGTGATCACCAGCGGCGAGGGCAGCCGCGGCATCTTCGCGCGGGCGGGCTACAACGTCACGGTCGATAGCGGCGGCACCGTCTCGACGAGCGGGGATTCCGCCATCGGCATCGCCGCGGTCGGCGGCATGGGGGCCAGCACGGTCGTCGCCGGCACGGTGGTGACCCATGGCGCCAACGCGCCCGGCATCCTCGCCGGCAGCGCGGGCGAGGTGCGGGTGACGGCCGACAGCGTCTCCACCTCCGGCGCGCAGTCGGACGGCATCCGGGCCGTCGCGTTCGGCTCCAGCGGCCGGGTCGTCGTCCGCGCCGGGGACATCTCCACTGCGGGCGCCGGCAGCCGCGCGATCGTGGCCAATGCGCTCAACGGCAGCGCCTTCGCCGTCACCAGCGGTACGGTCGTCACCACCGGCGCCAAGGCCGACGCGATCACCGTGACGGGCGGCGACCAGGCGGTGGCCGTGGTCGGCGACGTGCTCGCCTACGGCACGGGCTCGTCGGCGGTGGTATTGCATGCCGGCAGCACGGCTTATGCCTATGTCGGCGGGCTGGTGAAGGGCGCCGCCAACGGCGTGACCATCACGTCCGGCGCGGGCGCGACCCTGGTCAATGATGGCGCGATCACGGCGGGCACCGGCCATGCGATCAACATCAAGGGCGGCGCGGCCACCGTCACCAATTACGGCCTCGTCAGCGGCGGCGTTTCGCTGACCGGTGGCGATGACCTGTTCGACAACGAAAATGCCTTCTTCGCCAAGAACAGCGATTTCGGCGCCGGCAGCGATCGCTTCGTCAACAACGGCCAGCTGTCGATCGGTGGCGGGCAGACGCCGGTCACGGTGTCGCTCGCGAATCTCGAGCATTTCGACAATGCGGGGCTGGTCAATCTGGTCAACGGCGTCGCCGGGGACACGCTGGCGATGCCGGGCACGGCCTTCACCGGATCGGGCGACAGCCGCCTCGCGCTCGAGGTCGACTATGGCGCGACGACGGTGGCGGACAGGCTGATGGTCGGCCGCGCCACCGGCTCGACGGTGGTGAGCCTGCTGCTGCCGGGCAATGCGGCGACCTTCACGCCGGGCACCACCATCGTCCAGGCTTCGGCGGCCTCCAGCCCGACCGCCTTCACCCTGGCGTCCGACGTGCGCGACGTCGGCTTCGTCCATTATGCGATCGCCTACCGGCCGGAGAGCTTCGCCTATCAGCTCGTCGGCACGCCGAGCGCCGCGGCCTATCGCACGGCCGGCTATGCCGAGGGCGCGCAGCAGCTTTGGTACAAGTCGGCCGATGCCGTCACCGCGCACCTCACCGGCCTGCGCGACGCGGGCTGGGGTGCCGGTCTGGACGCGAAGGGCGCGTTCTGGCTGCAGATGTTCGGCGATCTCTCCAGGCGCGGCGGCCATCGCAGCTACACGACGGACGGGACGACGCTCGCGAACCTGGCCTTCGGCTACCGGCAGGATGCGTTCGGCGGCCAGCTCGGCTACGATCTGGGCGGCAGCGGCGGCGAGGGCGGGGGGATCGTCTTCGGCGTCACCGGCGGCTACCAGAATTCGACGGTGCGCTATGCGGGCACCGGCGACCATGCCGCGTTCGACGATCTCAATGGCGGCGTCTATGCCGGCTGGCATGGCGGCGCGGCCTTCGTCAACGCGCTGGCCAAATATGATCGCTACTGGGGCAAGGTGAACAGCCTGCTCGTCGGCTATCACGACACGCTCGACGGCGGCGCCTACGGCGCGCAGGTCGAGGCGGGCGTCCGCCTGGGCTCCGAGCGTTTCTTCGCCGAACCGGTCGTCTCGCTCGCTTACACGCGCACCAGCCTCGACAGCTTCGCGGCGCTCGGCACGACGATCGGCTATCCGGACTTCAACGGGTTGCGCGGCAAGGCCGGCCTGCGCCTCGGCGGGACCACCACGATGACGGGCGGCGGCAAGCTGACCTTCTACGCCTCGGGCGAAGCGGTGCACGCGTTCAAGGGCCAGCCGAGCGTCACGCTGGTCAATGCCGGCGGCGCCTATCGCTTCGACGGCGATCGCATCGGCACCTATGCCAAGGGCACGATCGGCGTGAACGTCACCGGCGCGGCGCAGAGGGTGTCGGGCTTCTTCGAGGGGTTCGGCACCACCGGCGGCGATTACAGGGGCGGTGGCGGCCGGGTGGGCCTGCGGATCAAGTTCTGAGGCCCCGGCGGATCGGCGAACGGAAGCTTCGGGTTTCACCCGCCAGCGCCGTTTGGCGATGCCGGGCGGCGGCGGCTCCCGGATCAGAACGGGATTTTGATCGTCGCCATCACGGCGTTCGAGGGGAAGCCGCCGACATTGCGCTGCTGGGTGCCGACGCCGGCCGTCGCGTTGCCGAACAGGCGCCATTCCGCCTTGGGCAGCGTGCCGGTCGGCGCGATGTCCGGCCCCGTTGCGTGGAGGCGATAGGCGTCCTGATCCTTGGCGCACACGACGATCTCGCCGCTACGCCCCTCGCAATGCTTCGGGGGAACGGGCTGGAGCAGCCGCTCGTCGGGCGCCGGGGGAGAGGCGGTGGCGGCCGCGACGGCCTGGAGCATGAGCAACGCGAAACCGGGCATGGGCACTCCCAAGCGGCAATTCGTTTTTGCTAGGCGGGGAATATGACCGGATCGCGGCGGCGGCGGGGCCTTGCCTCGTGTCGCGTGCCCGCCTAGAGGGGCGCGCAACTTCCAACCGCTAGACAATGGAGCCCGCTCGGCCATGACGACCGAACGCACCTTCTCGATCATCAAGCCCGATGCGACCCGTCGCAACCTGACCGGCGCGGTCACCAAGATGCTGGAGGAGGCCGGCCTGCGCGTCGTCGCCGCCAAGCGCATCCACATGACCCGCGAGCAGGCCGAAGGCTTCTACGCCGTCCACAAGGAGCGGCCCTTCTTCGGCGAGCTCGTCTCTTTCATGATCTCCGGCCCCGTCGTGGTGCAGGTGCTCGAGGGCGAGAATGCCATGGCCCGCAACCGCGAAGTGATGGGCACCACCAACCCGGCGAACGCCGAGCCCGGCACCATCCGCAAGGAGCTGGCCGAATCGATCGAGGCGAACACCGTCCACGGTTCGGACAGCCTGGAGAATGCCGCGATCGAGATCGCCTATTTCTTCCAGCCCGAAGAAATCGTGGGCTAATCCCTTTTTCCCTCTCCCGCGAAGGCGGGAGAGGGAGAATATCACTTCTTTTCCTTCATCTTGCCCGCGCGGATCGCCCACAGGCCCGCGAGGCGCTGGTCGGCCGGCGTATCCTGGGTCGCCGCGACGCCGATCAGCGAGAGGCCGCGCAGCTTCACGCTCGCGCCGCCGAGGAAATGGCCCTCCAGCGCATAGCCGATGTCGTAATAGGATCGCGCCGCCTGCGTCTTGCCGTCGGCGAGATAATCGGTCTCGATCATCACCGGCACGCGCTCGTCGCCCTGCGTCTCGTCGGGCAATTCCCGTTTCCTGCGATCGGCCTTGAGCGCGCTGGCGAACCAGTCGGCATCGATCCGCGCGTCGCTGGTGGTCGTCACCGGCGACAGCCCGAAGCTCGGCGGAAAGCGGATCGTCTGGCCCTGGATCACGTCGTCCGCATGCACCGGCGCCAAGGTCAGAGAAGAGCCGGAGCCGTTGGCCTCGGCCTTCAGGTAGAAAGGCGCGCGTGTCGTGGCGTGGGTGGCCTCGGCCTGCTTGTCGAGGCGGGCGTCGCGCCGGTCCTGATAGTTCATGTACAGGCCGAGGCCGGAGATGATGACAGCGGACACCGCCACCGCCTCGCCCAGCGTGATCCAGCGCAGCCGCGATTTGCGCCGCGCGCGTTCCATCGGGGTTTCAGGGTCGTTCATCGGCCGAATTGCTCTCTCAGGCGGGGTGTCGCGGCATAGGCCCAGCTTTGTTCGATGCGGGCCTCGATCTGGCTCCAGTCGGTGCCGCCGGTATCGACGCGGATGCCGATCCAGCCCGACGGCGCCAGGTAAGCGGGCTTGTAGAAGAGATCGGGATCCATCTCGACCAGCGCATCCTGCTCGTCGGCGCCGGAGGTCTTCACCAGCACGGCGGTGATGCCGTTGCCGTGGTGATTGGCGCTGTACCAGGCGAAGGTCTTGCCCTTCTCGATGAAGAAGACGGGCATGCCGTGCGACACCTTCTCCGCCGCGCGTGGCTGCTCCATGGCGATGGCGCGGAGGCGGTCGAGCGGCGTCACAAGGTCCTCACAAGCTCCGCCAGGGCGCGCGGATAGAGGCGATGTTCCTCGATCAGCACGCGCGCCGCAAGCGTCTCCGGCGTGTCCCACGGCATGATCGGCACGCGCGCCTGCGCGATCACCGGCCCGTCGTCCAGGCCGGCGGTGACGATGTGGACCGAGCAGCCCGCGAAATGGTCGCCCGCGTCGATGGCGCGGGCGTGGGTGTCGAGGCCCTTGTAGAGGGGGAGGAGGGAGGGGTGGATGTTGACCATCCGCCCGGCCCAGCGCTCGACGAAGCCTTCGGAGAGGATGCGCATGTAGCCGGCGAGCGCCACCGCCTCGACATCATGGGCGCGCAACTGGTCGTCGATCAGCGCATCGAATGCGGCGCGCTTGAGGCCCTGGTGGGCGTGCGCGAAGGTGGCGATGCCGGCGGCGCGGGCGATGGCGAGGCCGGGCGCGTCCGCGACGTTCGAGCCGACGAGGACGATCTCATAGGCGTCCTGCCGCGCGTCGAGCAGGGCTTGGAGGTTGGAGCCGCGGCCCGAGAGGAGGACGGCGATTCTCTTCCTGGCCTCGCCACTCATGCCCCGTTCGTCCTGAGCGAAGTCGAAGGACGTGCAGCAAGCGCCGTGTTCCGTGTCACGCACTTCGAAAGGCTCAGTGCGAACGGGGGTGGGTTACGCATGGGATGCGGATTCAGCCATTGTGCGTGGCGGACCATGCCTCGCGCTTGGCCCAGGTCTCGTCCTTGCCGGAGACGGTGCAGCCCTTCTCGCCCTTCGCGATCCGGCCGATGCGGTGGACGGTTTCGCCGGCCCGCTCCAGCTCGGTGGTGACGTAGTCGGCGTCCACCACGTTCACCACCACCGCCATGCCGATGCCGCAGTTGAAGGTGCGCGCCATCTCCTCGGGCTCGATCCGGCCCTGCGCCTGCAGGAAGGCCATGATCGGAGGCTGCGGCCAGGCGTCGGCGTCGATATGCGCATGCAGGCCCTGGGGCAGCACGCGCGGGATATTCTCCAGCAGGCCGCCGCCGGTGATGTGGGCCATCGCGTGGACGTGGCCGGTGCGCACGATCGGCAGCAGCGACTTCACATAGATGCGGGTCGGCGCCAGCAGTGCGTCGATCAGCAGGGTCTCGATGTCGAAGGGGGCGGGGCGATCGAGCTTCCAGCCCTTGTCGGCGGCGAGCCGGCGGACCAGCGAATAGCCGTTGGAATGCACGCCGGTCGAGGCGAGGCCGAGGATCACGTCGCCGTCGGCCACCTTCTCGCCGGTCAGCTGCTCGCCCCGCTCCACCGCGCCGACGCAGAAGCCGGCGAGGTCATAGTCGCCATCGGCGTACATGCCCGGCATCTCGGCCGTCTCGCCGCCGATCAGCGCGCAGCCCGCCTGGATGCAGCCCTCGGCGATGCTCGCGACGACCCGCTCGGCGATGCCGCCCTCCAGCTTGCCGGTGGCGAAATAGTCGAGGAAGAAAAGCGGCTCGGCGCCCTGCACGACGAGATCGTTGGCGCACATCGCGACGAGATCGATGCCGACCCCGTCATGCCGCTGGCCGTCGATCGCGAGCTTCAGCTTGGTGCCGACGCCGTCATTGGCCGCCACCAGCAGCGGATCCTTGTAGCCCGCCGCCCTGGGATCGAAGAAGCCGCCGAAGCCGCCCAGCTCGGCGTCCGCGCCCGGCCGGCGGGTCGATTTGGCCAGGGGGCCGATCGCCTTCACCAGCGCATTGCCGGCCGCGATGGAAACGCCCGCGCGGGCGTAGGTGTAGGTCTCGTCGTCGCTCATGTCGGCGCCCTAGCGACTCCGCACTTGGATTTCCATGCCCAACCCGCCAGAAGGGCGAGCGTGAAGCCTGTGAATCCCATCGATTTCGTCGTGCCCCAGTCCCGGCGGCGCCTGCGTGCCCCGCTGATCGCGCTCGGCGTGGCGCTGGCGGCGGCCGGCGGCTGGTATGCGATCGCCCAGCTCGCGCCAGGCGATCGCGGCGTCGCGCCGATCGACAGCTCGTCCAATTACGAGGTGACGGGCGTGCAGGTCGACGTCGCCGGCAAGACGGCGGACGAGGCGCGCACCGCCGCCTGGCGACTCGCCCAGCGCAAGGGCTGGATGGTGCTGTGGGGCCGGATGCACGGGCTCGGCCCCGATGCCGCGCCGGGCGTGCCCGATTCGACGCTCGATTCGATCGTCGCCGGCATCGAGGTGGAGCAGGAGCAGGTCGGCCCGCATCGCTATATCGCGACGCTCGGCATCCTGTTCGATCGCGCCCGCACCGGCGAGATGATCGGTTCGGCCAGCGGCACGCCGCATTCGGCGCCGATGCTGGTGATCCCGATCGAGATGGACGGCGCCGGCCCGGTGACGTTCGAGCAGCGGACCAGCTGGCAGAAGGCCTGGGCGCGCTACCGCACCGGCCAGAGCCCGATCGATTATGTCCGCCCCTATGGCAACGGGCAGGATCCGCTGCTGCTCAACATCGGCCAGAGCCGGCGGCCGGGGCGCCTGTGGTGGCGCTCGCTGCTGGATCAATATGGCGCGTCGGACATCGTGGTGCCGGAGGTCCATCTCCAGCGGCGCTTCCCCGGCGGGCCGATCGCGGCGCGATTCGTGGCGCGGCACGGGCCGGATGGCGAGGTGCTCGGCACCTTCACGCTGATCGCGCCCAACACCAACGGCCTCGACAAGATGCTCGACCAGGGCGTGAAGCAGGTCGACGACCTCTACATCCGCGCGCTCAACGCCGGCCAGCTCAAGCCCGATCCGTCGTTGACGATCGAGGAGCCGGACACGCCGACCGACGATCTGCTGCCCACCACGGCGGACGATCCGGTCGCTTCGGTGATCTCGGGCATCGACCAGAACAATGCGACCATCCAGCTCGATACCGCCGATGTCGCCACGCTCGACCAGGCGCAGGCGGTGCTGAAGGGGATACCGGGCGTGCAGTCGGCCAGCGTGCAGAGCCTCGCGCTGGGCGGCACCTCCCTGCTGTCGCTCAGCTACAATGGCGATCTCGCCGCGCTCAAGATCGGCCTGCAGGCGCGCGGCTGGCGGCTGGAAGGCGAGGGCGCGACGCTGACCATGAAGCGGGGCGGGGCGGCTCCGGCGGCGCCTGCCGCGCCACCGCCGCCGGGACAGCCCAAGCCGTGAGCCAGATCGCCCTCCCGCTGGACTGGCCGGAGGACGAGCGCGACGACCAGTTCATCCTGTCCGGCGCCAATGCCGCCGTGGCCAAGCATCTGGAACATTGGGCGCTGTGGCCGGTGCCGATCACCATCCTCACCGGCCCGCGCAAATCCGGCCGCAGCCTGCTCGGCCGCCTGTTCGCGCGCAAGACGGGCGGCCAGCTGATCGACGATGCCTGGGCCGTGCCGGAAGAAACCCTCTTCCACGCCTGGAACGCGGCGATGGCGTCGCGGCGCCCGCTGCTGATCGTGGCTGATGCCGCGCCGCCCGAATGGGCGATCGCGCTGCCCGATCTCGCCTCGCGCCTCGTCGCGACGCCGCGCGTGGCGATCCTGCCGCCCGACGACGATCTGCTGCGCGCCTTGCTGGAGCGCGGGCTCGCCCATCGCGGCCTGCCGGTGCCGCCGCCGCTGATCGCCTGGCTCGCCGCGCGGATCGAGCGCAGCTATGTCGGCGCGCTGGCGGCGGTGGATGCGCTTGATCGCGCCTCGCTGACCCGCCATCATCGCCTGACCATTCCCTTGGCGCGCGAGGCGTTGATGCAAGGAGGTGTCATCGACGCGTCGTGAAGACTGCGTTATCCCGTCACGGATGAGCGACCGCATGGACAATCCCGAAGAGACGCCGGCCCCCGACAATCATGTGATTGGGGCAGCCACCACCGAAACGATCGAGCAGGCCGTCGCCGAGGTGCAGAGCCACCATGACGAGGCCGTCGCGGTCGATCCCGTCGCGCCGCGCGAACGCTATTTCAACCGGGAGCTTTCCTGGCTCGCCTTCAACGAACGGGTGCTGGACGAAGCCTGCAATCCCGCCCATCCGCTGCTGGAGCGGTTGCGCTTCCTGTCGATCTCGGGCGCGAATCTCGATGAATTCTTCATGGTGCGCGTCGCCGGCCTGCGGGCGCAGCAGATCAATGCGGTCGAGCAGCTGTCGGCCGACGGGCTGACCCCGGCGCAGCAGCTCGAGGCGCTGGGCGAAAGCGCCGACCGGCTGATGCGCCGCCAGCAGATCGTCTGGCGCGAGCTGCGCCACGAACTCGCCACCCAGGATTTCCACGTCCTCCACAACGACAAGGTGGACGCCGAATCCTCGCTGTGGCTGGAGGGCTATTTCCGCGAGCAGGTGCTGCAGGTGCTGACCCCGCAGGCGCTCGATCCGGCGCATCCCTTCCCGTTCATCCCGAACAAGGGTTTCAGCCTGATCTTCGATCTCAAGCGCATCTCGGACGGCGAGCCGATCCGCGAGCTGCTGATGATCCCGACGACGCTGCCGCGCTTCGTGCGATTGCCGGGCGAGACGGCGCGCTATCTCTCGATCGAGAATCTCATCCGTCGCTTCACCGCCATCCTCTTCCCCGGCTACGAGCTGCTGGGCGACGGCGCCTTCCGGATCATCCGCGACAGCGACATCGAGATCGAGGAGGAGGCGGAGGATCTCGTCCGCTTCTTCCACACCGCGATCAAGCGCCGCCGGCGCGGCCGGGTGATCCGCCTGCGCATGGAAGCGGGCATGCCCGAGATGCTGGAACGGCATGTCTGCGAGGCGGTGGGGCAGGGCGCGATCGTGTCCGAGGCGTCCGGCTTCCTGGGCGTCTCCGATCTCGACCAGCTGACCGAGGAGAACCGGCCGGACCTGAAATGGCCGCCCTATACGCCGCGCTTCCCCGAGCGGATCCGCGAGCATGACGGCGACTGCTTCGCCGCGATCCGCGACAAGGACATCGTCGTCCACCACCCCTACGAATCGTTCGAGGTCGTCATCGCCTTCCTCAAGCAGGCGGCGCAGGACCCGGACGTGGTGGCGATCAAGCAGACGCTCTACCGCGCCGGCAAGCAGTCGGCGATCATCCGCGCGCTGATCGACGCCGCCGAGGCCGGCAAGTCGGTGACCGCCGTGGTCGAGCTCAAGGCGCGGTTCGACGAAGAGCAGAACATCATGTGGGCGAGCCAGCTGGAGCGCGCCGGCGTGCAGGTGGTCTACGGCTTCACCAACTGGAAGACCCACGCCAAGATCAGCATGGTGGTGCGCCGCGAGAACGGCTCGTTCCGCACCTACTGCCATTTCGGCACCGGCAATTATCATCCGGTCACGGCGAAGATCTATACCGACATCAGCTTCTTCACCGCCGATCCGCGGGTGGGGCGCGATGCCGGGCAGGTGTTCAACTACATCACCGGCTATGTCGAGCCGCACGATCTGGAGCGGATCACGATCTCGCCGCACGGCCTGCGCGAGAAACTGTCCGACCTGATCGACGCCGAGATCGACCATGTCCGCGCCGGGCGGCCGGGGACGATCTGGGCCAAGATGAACTCGCTGGTCGATCCCTCGATCATCGAGAAGCTCTACCGGGCGAGCGCGGCGGGCGTGCAGATCGATCTGATCGTGCGCGGCATCTGCTGTCTGCGCCCCGGCGTGCCCGGCCTGTCCGAGAATATCCGGGTGAAGTCGGTGGTCGGCCGCTTCCTGGAGCATAGCCGCATCTTCTGCTTCGGCGACGGCAAGGCGATGCCCAATCCGGGTGCGAGGATCTTCATTTCGTCTGCCGACTGGATGCCGCGAAACCTCGACCGGCGGGTGGAATATATGCTGCCGATCGAGAATCCGACGGTGCACGAGCAGATCCTCGGGCAGGTGATGGTCGCCAACCTGATCGATACCGAGCAGAGCTGGGTGCTGAAACCCGACGGCAGTTACGAGCGCGTGGTCAATGCGGGCGGCAAGCCGTTCAACCTGCATCGCTATTTCATGACCAATCCGTCGCTCTCGGGCCGTGGCGCGGCGCTCAAGAAGAGCGAGGGCGTGCCGAGGCTCAAGCTGCGGCGGGGCGGGGCCTAGCCGTATCGCCCTCTCCCGCCTTCACGGGAGAGGGAGGGGACCCGCGCGAAGCGTGGGGAGGGTCTTCTTCTTCGACTGTGTCGCGAGCGTCGAAGCAGAAGACCCTCACCCAACCCTCTCCCGCGAAGACGGGAGAGGGCTCAGCAAGTCCGTTCGTCCTGAGTCTGTCTAAGCTTGTCCTGAACGCCTGCCTTGGCAGACAGTCGAAAGCGACTGTCCTTCTCCTTCGGCGAAACAGGAAGAAAGGACAGGGCTTCGGCAAGCTCAGCCCGAACGGGTGGATCGGCTCGTGGCGTGAGCAATCATCCTCCGCTGGCGGGGGTGCTGTAAAACCCTCGCTCATCCGATGGTCCCGAACGCCCAACCGCACGCCTCCCCTTTGCGTCCCCCCGGAATCCGGCTAACCCACCCCGGCAATGAAGCCCGGTTTCCTCTTCCGCCCGGCCCCCGCGAAGGGCGCCGATCCCAAGGAATCCGAGAGGACCGACGGGCGTGTCGGCATCATCGACATCGGCTCCAACTCGATTCGCCTCGTCGTCTATGACGGGCCGCACCGCATCCCATCGATCCTGTTCAACGAGAAGGTGATGGCGGGCCTGGGCAAGGGGCTGGCCGCCACCGGTACGCTCGATCCGCAGGCGGTGGAACGCGCCTTCGTGGCGCTGGAGCGCTTCCGCCTCGTCGCCGACAAGATCGGCGTCGCCACCCTCCATGTCGTCGCCACGGCGGCGGTGCGCGATGCCACCAACGGCACCGATTTCCTCGCCCGCGCGGCCGGGATCGGGCTCGACGTCTCGGTCCTGTCCGGCGAGGAGGAGGCCGAGATGGCGGGCGAGGGCGTGCTGGCGGCCTTTCCGGAAGCGGACGGCATCGTCGGCGATCTCGGCGGCGGCTCGCTGGAACTGGCCCGGGTGAAGGACGGCGCGGTGCACGATCGCGTCTCCTTCCCGCTCGGCGTGCTGCGCGTCGCCGAAATCCGCAAGAAAGGCCCGCGCGCACTGCGCCAGCGGGTGGAGCATATGCTCGGCGAGGCGGGGTGGCACGGCAAGGGCGCCGGTCTGCCTTTCTACCTCGTCGGCGGATCGTGGCGCGCGCTCGCCCGATTGGTCATGCACATGACCGATTATCCGCTGCCCATCGTTCATGGCTATGCCATGCCGGTGGAAACCGCGCAGCGGGTCGTCCGCGCGCTCGCCCATATCGACAAGGCCAAGCTCAAGGAGGTGCATTCGCTCTCCACCTCGCGCGCCGGCGCTTTGCCGGACGCGGCCGCGCTGCTGGCGCTGGTGGTGCGCGAGCTGGGCTCGGCGAGCCTCGTCACCTCCGCCTACGGCCTGCGCGAGGGCGTGCTCCACCGCAACCTGCCGGCCGACATCCGCGACATCGATCCGCTGATCCACGCCACCCGCGAGGAAGGCCGCCGGCTCGGCCGCTTCCCCGAGCATGGCGACCTGCTGGACAAATGGATGGCGCCGCTGTTCCAGGGCGAGGACGCTTATGAGGCGCGGTTGCGCCATGCCTGCTGCCTGCTCGCCGACGTGGGCTGGCGCGCCCATCCCGAATTTCGCGGCGAGCGCGGGCTGGAGACGGCGCTGCACGGCAATTGGGTCGGCATCGATGCGCGGGGCCGCGCGATGATGGCGCAGGCGCTCTACACCAGCTTCGGGGCGGACGGCGAACCGCCGATCGTGGCACAGCTCTGCGCGCCCGAGGATCGCGCGCGGGCGCTGCGCTGGGGCCTTGCGATGCGGCTGGGGCAGCGGCTGTCGGGCGGCGTCGCCGGGCCGCTCAAGATGAGCAGCATCGGCATCGAGAAGGATGCGGTGGCGCTCCGGCTGGCCGAGGGCGACAGCGCGCTCTACGGCGAGGCGGTCGAACGGCGGCATCGCAACCTGGCGGCGAGCTTTGGCCTGAAGGCGACGGTGCGCGAGGGATAAGCCCCTCCCGGGGAGGCGGGGGAGCCTGTTGCGTGAGGGCGCCGCCAAGGCTCGCCTTTAACCGTTCGCTTCGAGCGAAGGATCGAGCGCGGTCGAGATCCGAAGTCGAGAAGTCGCCGCAAGGATTCTTGACGTCGCTCGACGCTGCTCGAACCCAACGGAATTACGCTCTGGCGTCGAGAGGCGTTCGGCGCTATTTGTTCCCCCTTCGTTCAACATCGCGGACACCCCATGCCCAAAGCCACCAAGCGCTTCGTCTGCCAGGCCTGCGGCGGGGTCAGCAGCCGCTGGCAGGGCCAGTGCACGGATTGCGCGGAGTGGAACACTTTGGTGGAGGAGGCGCCCGTCGCCGCCACCGCCTTCGCCGCCAAGCATGACCTGCGGCGCGGCGGCCGCGCGATCGAGCTGGTCGCGCTCGACACCGACGTCGCGCTGCCGCCCCGCACCGAGACGGGCATCGCCGAGTTCGACCGCACGCTGGGCGGCGGCCTCGTCCCCGGCTCCGCGACCCTGATCGGCGGCGATCCCGGCATCGGCAAGTCCACTTTGCTGATCCAGGCGGCGGCCAGGCTGGCGACGCGCGGCCTGTCGGTCGCCTATATCTCCGGGGAGGAGGCGGCCGACCAGGTGCGATTGCGCGCGCGGCGGCTCGGCCTCGGGAGCGCCCCGGTCAAGCTCGCCGCGGCCACCTCGGTGCGCGACATCCTCGCCACGCTGGATGCCGGCCGGCCGCCCGCCATGCTGGTGATCGATTCGATCCAGACCATGCATTCGGACATGATCGAGGGCGCGCCCGGCACCGTCAGCCAGGTGCGCGCCTCGGCGCAGGAACTGATCCGCTATGCCAAGGAGACCGGCTGCGCGCTGATCCTCGTCGGCCATGTCACCAAGGACGGCTCCATCGCCGGCCCGCGCGTGCTGGAGCATATGGTCGACACCGTGCTGAGCTTCGAGGGCGAGCGCAGCCATCAATATCGTATCCTGCGCGCGATCAAGAATCGCTTCGGCGGCACCGACGAGATCGGCGTCTTCGCCATGGCCGAGGCCGGTTTGGGCGAGGTGCCTAATCCCTCGGCTTTGTTCCTGACGCAGCGCGACGAGGGCGTGGCCGGCGCGGTGGTGTTCCCGGCCTTGGAGGGCACGCGGCCGCTGCTGGTCGAGATCCAGGCGCTGACCGTGCGGCTGGCCAGCGGGGCGACGCCGCGCCGCGCCGTGGTCGGCTGGGATTCGGGGCGGCTGGCGATGATCCTCGCCGTGCTGGAGGCGCGCTGCGGGCTGAGCTTCTCGACTGCAGAGGTCTATCTGAACGTGGCGGGCGGCTATCGCATCACCGATCCGGCGGCCGATCTCGCGGTGGCGGCGGCCCTGGTGTCGGCGCTCGCCGAGCGGCCGGTGCCGGCGAATGCCGTGGCCTTCGGCGAGGTGGCGCTGTCGGGCGAGCTCCGCCCCGTCGCCCACGCCGCCATCCGCCTGAAGGAAAGCGCCAAGCTCGGCTTCGAGCGCGCCCTGGTGCCGGGGGCGGGTGCGATCGAGGGGGGGAGCATCACGCCGAGCCGTTTCCCGACGCTCGGGCGGCTGGTGGATCATCTGCTGGGGCGAGGCTGAAGCGCGCCGGAAAATGGAATTGAATAAAGTAACTTGGATTAGGAAAATTGGTCCAGATCAAGGCGTTTTGAGAGGATCGTCGGGACAGCCGGGGCCTCGGCGGCTGGAGACGTGGGCTTCCGCCACGGGGAATCCGGATGCCGGTCTATCATTTCAAACTCCATGATGGTTCGGACTTTCCGGACAGGGATGGCATTGCGCTTCCCGATTTCCAGGCGGCGCGGAGGCAGGTGCTCCAGCTCGCCGGCGAGCTCCTTCGCGACCAGGCGCGAAAACTTCTGGAACGGCGAGGATTGGAAGGTCGAGGTGCCCGACGACGCGAACCTGGTCCTGTTCACGATGCTGCTCGCGGCCTTCGACGCGCCCGTGATCGCGCCGCTATCGCCTACGGTTTAGGCGGCGCCGGGGCTTGCCGGGCGGTGATGGCGGCTGAATCGGGTTGACGCGCACGGGCCGCTATCGCCCCCTGCGCGGGGGCGACGGAATGGCGGTTAACGCCCCAGATGACGCCGTTCACGGGCCGCTTCGCTAGACTCGAGAGCGGCCGTAGCCAAGGTTGGAAAGAGGCCCCCTCCGCAACACTGACGTAGTCGTTGCTCTGTCAGCATTATGGGGGATTAATCGGTAGGAGAGGCGGAGTGCAGCAGCGGCCTTTGATATAGCGACCCTCTTTCTGTCACCGTTCGAGCTAATCTATTGGCTCTTAACGGCAGAGGCGACGCCTCTGAGCAGCGATGGCGGCTGACAGTGATCTTCTCTTATTGCTCTTTCGCCCAAGCCAATTGCTGCATTACAGGCAAATCGCAATAGCTTGGAGGTCCTACTATACGACGACATTTTTTTGCGAGCATCATCAGATCAGCCAATGATTTGGCATGGGCTGTAAGATACGTCCTCTCTGTCTGCAGCCGGTGTTCGTCAACACGAACGACACCGGTAAATTCGCCATCAAAATGCCCTGTGCTGAAGGCAAATCCGTCTCCAGACGCAAATCCCTGACTTGTTTGATGGCCGAGCTCAACAGATTGAGCACCCGCCGATGCTGAAAGAAACATCATGCCGCAGACACCGGCAAGAAGCTGCGATCGCATAGAAGCATCCTCAAAAGAAGCGAAATATAAAGGATTCTCGATCCTTGATCAACTGCGCCGTTGATTTTACGTTCAGGAGGGCAGTCTGGTTGCCCCCGGTCGGCAAGCGCGCCCCATTTCCGGTCACCATTTTTCCCGGTAGGACCCATTAGCCGCCTCATCCGATTGATGCCGTGCTTTGACTCATGGTGCTTAAGAATGACAGATGAGATGCTGTGGGGTTTACGTAACGGCGGTCTCGATCTCAGACCTATAATTGATCGGTTCGCGACTGTGGAGAAAACTGCGGTCCTTGCGCCATTCATCGGCGATCCCGATCTTCAAAGCACGGTGCTATACATTCTATCTGAATTGCCGAAGAATCGGGTTGATCTTCAAACGCTCATTGCGGTGAGAGCCGCAATGCCCAATCTATCTCGCGGCAGCAGAGAGAGGCTGTGGGCTGAAGAAATAATCGGACAGTTTGGCTTCCGCACCGACAATGACAGACCCTAAGCGGTCTGTCTCGAAACCACCACCCCGTGCTATTCCTGCGCCGCTGACTCATCGATCAGCGCCGGAAGCGGCCCGACCGGTGCCGGGCGACAAATCTGCCGGGCCGTTACAGCCCCAATATCGGCCTTCTGCCGTTCCCGATGCTTTTCCGGATTGCAGACATCTTTGCGCGAGATCATGATCTGCCTATGCAGGTTCGGCTATGCGGGGTGTTCCTCTCCACAATCTTGTTGGGCGGATGCTCCTACACCTACGACATGCTGGCGGTTGCCATTAACGGGCATCTCGCCTTCGTCGTTGATCCCAAATCACGAAAGCAGCCCGATTGCATTTACAGTATCCACGTCAAGGCTGATCAAGCGGCTCGTGCAAAGCCGACAGCCGGTGACGACGCGCAACTCGTCAGCAGGGGAGTTTTCTGGTGGAAGGATTACGCGGTTGATGCCTGCCCCAATCCATTCCCAATTTTATACGGTCAAAAATTACGAGGCCAACCCTTTGTTTACGATGGAAAACTGGAGAATTCCGTTGAAGCCAAGCTCCTTATAGTCGGGGTCGTTTACGAGGTGACGGCCGCATCGAATGGGTCGGGCTATGGCGGAGGCCGCTTCCGCATTCTTCCGGATAGGCGGATCGAGAATTTACCGCGAGAGGATGCGCTTTCCGCGACAGAGGCTCTGGAGAACACAGGCAGCTAACCCGGTCCATCTCCCGAAACCTGCCATTCCGCAAACCGTGAAGGGTTTCGGACGCCGAAGGGCGTACGAAAGTCCTGGATGTACGAACCCGCGGGCTCCGGGCGGTGACCTATGGGGATTTAGGCTTTGGGCAGCTCTGGGCGCTGGTCGGTAGGA
>Ga0105239_10000882_pt1 | contig 42530 bp, 36 predicted proteins | sample KBSC44metaG_FD_92761 | JGI IMG/M metagenome (GOLD analysis project Ga0105239, IMG submission 92761) | Corn rhizosphere microbial communities from Kellogg Biological Station, Michigan, USA - KBS C4-4 metaG | ecosystem: Host-associated > Plants > Roots > Rhizosphere > Soil | place: Michigan, USA...
GACGAACGTGCAGTCCATGTTCGAGAAGACACTCAAGGACGTCCGTCCAAGCGGCTACAATGAACGCGAATGCGGCTTCGTGCAGATGCTCGCCATCAACCCCGCGCATGCGGGCAAAGGCTATGCCTCGGCGCTGTTGAAGCACCAGATCGAGGAGCACTTTACGCAATTCCCCGACAAGCCCGTGATTCTCGATACCACGACGAAGCAGGGTTTGAATGCGTATGAGAGATTGGGGTTCGAACTTCTGGCACAGACTCCTGTCGATACAGGTACTGATGCTGGCGGTATTTCCCTGAAGGCGAATGCAGATGAAAGTACGAGGAAGCTCGCGAAGGAAACCTGTGTGCAGAGGGTAATGATCAAGGTACCGCCTGGTGCGCCGGCGGCTGAGGTGACGCCAGATTTTGAGCCTTGATTGCGATCGCTGTTGTTTGAATAGATAGAACACTCCACCAGGACGGCTTTGAGGGCTAGTGCTCGTTTAAATGGCAGTCTGTTGTTCCAAATTTTGTTAGGTGTTAGCAATACACTGCGCAACCATTTATACGCGTCTTTAAGGCAGGATCCATCAAGGCTTAGCTCGTATCCATTGGGTAGAATCTAGATGCGAGATTCTCCGAAATGATCCTTTTGTTCTCCTGCTCCTTATGCTCCAGCCGCATAAAGCATTCGTAGCGACAAGGCTCCCTTCTTCGGCCCAGAGCATCGGGGCGAATAGGCGGGGCCAACGTGGGCCGCAACTCGGGCAATAACAGAGCCTTGACTCGACTTGGATTTGCTAGCAATGGTCCACATTCGGATATGTTAATCAGAGGGAGATATGAGTACAAGAGTAGTATAGCGTGCGTACGGTATGATCTACATCCGATCGGCGGGTACTATTGGGAAGATCCATCGGTGTTGATAAGTGGACTACAAGGAATTGAATCATCGGAAATTTGTAAGTGGGACTGAGACGACTCGTTGTTTAGAATACCCAGCAATTCGAACACTACTAAAGCAGTGTGGAGGGACCTTATACCGGTATGAGCCTAATCCTTAAAGCTCTTATTTCCAGCGGGGTGCCGAATGTGAAACGTAATGTAACGCTGGTTTATCATGTGTGAGGCTCACTAGATAATGTACTTTTGTGGCTAGCTGTCAAAGCCTCAGGCAAGACCTATTTCCCGCACATAGTATTTATTTGTCCCCGCGGGCGCTGTACCGAGAGCCTCAAGATTTCGACAACGCGCCGTCCACTCCGAGAGGCATCAGGGTCTCTAAATAATACCTTCATCATGGATATGTCGAACGTCGTCAAGACATTGCAAGTGGGACCGGTAAATTCTCTTTCCTTAGACCAAAGCTCTTAAACTGAGGTTGGCCAGGGTTGCGAAATGTTTATAACACACGACGACTCCAAGCCGGAAGGTTCGATGGACAAGTACCTGATGATTGTGAAGTATGATGGAGTAGAGGGCCATGAGCCTTTCTCGATGTCTCCACACTGGCACAAGGTATGCATGTGCCGTAAGGGGCAGGACCTTTGATAAACCGCGAAGCTGGACAGGACTTTAACAATGACATAGCATCACGATGAATACTTTACCGTCCTAGAGGGTCGATGCAGCATCACAGTTGAGGGAAAGACGAGGGGTTGCAGAAGCGCGAGATCCACCGCTTCACATCCCTTGCTGGACAACGACGCACAGTATGGTAGGCTTCAAGGGGAAAAGGCTGATGGTACAGGAACAGCAGAGCCCACCGGGAATTTTCAAAGGCCTGTGAGTTTCTTGTTGCTCAACTTTCAATCGCGCCGTACCAATCACCCAATGCGTCTGGCTGACCATGTCAGGATGTTCGCCGATCTGCTCTCCGAGGGACACATGCCGGGATTTTGGCATCTTATGAGGTCGTTCTATGACGGTGACACCTACCCAGCGTTGCCAGCAAGCATCAAATTGTTGGATCAATTGGTAAGGAAAATCCAGGCTGAGAATCCGATGGTCACTGGTTCATTGCTGTGAAAAGTTGATAGGGTGTTGGAACCCATCGCGAAATTGGTTGTGAAGCTAAAAGTAACGCAGTTTCGAGTGTAGGTGTACTCAGGAAGCCTCGAGCTTCGAAGGCCTCTATGTTGTGCCCTGCTCGCTGTGTCGGAGCGGTTTTCAGAATGTTGTGGTTGTATGTAGGTCTTGAGATCTCGAAATCTACATTTTTAGAGGTAAATGATCCGACGTGCAGAATGGTTGCCTATCCTATATACTTCACCGTACATTTGCCTCGGACTCTGTGGTGACCGCACAGTGACATGTTGACTGTCGTATAATATCTCGTTCGTAAACCACAAATCCTCTGGCTTGGGCGAGCCAAAACTTCGGTCGACATTTTACCCCACTACTTGCATTTAATGATGCCCGGACACTGGGGCCAGTCCAGCCAAATTCTTCCTCTCTGCCGTTGAAGCCGCTACGCTTTGACGCCAGTCTAGAGTCGCTTTCCGACCATCGCGATGCCGAATAAGAAGTCCAAAGCAGGCAGCTCCAAGGTCAAGGGTGCTGCTTCGCTCTCCGAATCCGCGTCGCTGCCAGCAGTTCATGTCGCGGCGCACCAGCCCCAGGCGGCAACCACACCCCAACCTCAATCCCAGGCACCCCTGCCAAAAGGTTCGTCTTCCTCCTCAGAAGATTTCTGGACCAAGAATGCTCGTGCCAAGGCACTTATCATGTCGACTTTGGTTCCAGGCAGCGAGCCTTGGAAAATCGCCGAGCCGCTCGAACTCGCCTCTGACATTTGGAAGGCCTTGGAGGACAAATATGCGCCCAAAGACACCAAGAGCAGGCTCGACGCGAAGGGGATCATAGATGCGGCGAAAAAGAGCGAGGTCAGCACCGCTATGAATGCCAGGCCGTCGTCATCAGACTTCATTGGTGATTGGGTGGAGGGCAAGCCGATGGACAAATATTTGGATATGTATCGTTCGAGCAAGAAAGCTGCACAATCGTTGCCAGAACCTGCGGGAACTTCAGTTTCGGCAGAAGAAGCAGAGGTCATCTGGAGGGCTGGGATGGAACATGCTAAGAGCCTGAGCAAGAAAGCTGCACACCCATTGCCCGACTCTTCGGAAATGACGCCGGAGGAAGCGGAGACCATCCGGAAGGCTGGGATGGAATATGCCAGAATGATGCTCTCACAGAGATTGCCTCAAGCTCCACCAGCCCCTAAAGCAAGCGAGCAGACGGCCGCACCAGACAACATGGCACCAGCACCAGCACCAGCAGCGGAAGGAGGGGCATCTTCGTCCTGGCGAGCAACACCAGTCGTCCACGACAGTTATCTTACCGAGAGCCAGGCCCTAGCCTTCGCACAATACGATGTAGAACGGAAGAAACAAATACAAGTGGCGGCAACTAAGGTTCTTATGCAGAAGCTCCCAACCCGAGACTTGAGGTTCCTCTGGGCTATATTATATGGCGGAGAAAACGCACCCTGGCCAGGATCGAGCTCTGCCATAATCCCCGGCGTCACGGTCCCAGGGGGCTTATCTACATTCCGATTAAATCCAGTGTGAGAAGGCTGAAGAAGATGGTCAGGAAAGGTGTCCAACAATACTGTTCTATGGATGCGCCATCCAGGGTATCAACAAAAGCCTAAACTCATGCAGCACTGTGCAACTGCTTTGGCATTGGCGCCAAACTTTCCCCTCGGGTCCAAAACAATCAGGCCAACGGGTAATCTCCCAAACAGATGCAGACAAGGAAAATAACCAACGCTATCAGGCTTGCACTGGGCTCAGCGATGGCGGCGTTACCGTCATTCTTCTCACGAATATACGTGACATTCTGTGCCAGCTCCACAATATCCCTTGTGACGTGGCCGGTTTGTGCCAATTGACGCATTTGGTCACCGAAAGTGGCCAGGATGTTGGAACTTCGGCCTGCAGGACAAAAGACGATCTCGAAACCTCCACCTTCCGGGATAATGAAAGTACTTGTCTGGTCGTCGTATGCATAGCTGTATGCGTCTGGACAGATTTTCTTTGCTTGTGTGGAGTACAGGCTGGGCGAGCACGATGCTGGTGTATTGTGCTTACCAGTACAACAGTACTCGGGCTTGTTCCATTTTGCACATGCACTGAGACAGGGGTTAAATACTGGTCGTTGGATGTTGTCGTCTGGATAGGGATAAATGCCATCACCGGGCTTCTTAGGCGGAGTCTGCTGTAGTGGCCACGGACACCACTGTTGAATGAACGAAGGAGTGACTGTTTGCTCAAGAGGGATTGGATACGTCGAGTTTGTTCCAAACGTCGCGTCAGAGGTATCACCTATTGGGGCAAGAAGGGAAGAGGTCCCGATGCAAACCGGGTTTGTGAGATTCGGTGGAACATCCGTTGGCGACGCATTGCCAGTCTGTCCAAGCAGAGAAATAATCCCCATAGGAAGATTATAGCCGTCAACCAGCGAGATGTCGTAGAAACTCTGATGTGTCTCACTTGATAGGGTGAATTCCGCCAGCGTTGCAGGTGCAGCTCCCTTTCACATGAGGCGAATCAGTAACCTCATTCTCACGAGGCCTTGTCCTCCGGATGACCCAGACAGAAAGTGGCTGGGCTTAAGAAAACCATGAACTCACCGAACCCTGACACTCAAGAAACATGCCACAGTCACCGGTCTGGCAGGCCGAACCACCCTGCCCACTCACTGGCCCACCCGCAGATGGAAACGAGCAATTCGTCCTGCCCCAAACTCTCCCTCTCCAGTCCCCGCTGACGGTCTGGCGACTGGAATTACCAGGCACGAGCTCAAACCCTGAACTTGCGGGGCCGACGCCGCTCTGCGTGAGGATCGCTGGCCATATGATGTCGGGGCAGTGGTTCGTCACACGTAGAGGCACGGAGGTGTCTCGAGGACGGGGGGATTGGCCAACGCAGCCGTTGGCCATGATTGCCATCGAGAGGAAGGCCCACCCACTGCGGGAATTTCTTGAGGATCTTGTTCTTCTTCGCCTGGTCGTGTACGGAGCTATCGATTCACTCCCTGCCATGTCGAGGGAGGGTGGGGAATTGGTGTCGATGATAATGATGTTGGTAGATTGTGTACTCAGAGGAAGATGCGAAGTAACAATACTCAGGATGACAACATTGTCCAAGGGCCGTTGTAATAGGTTATCGTGCTGATTGTTGATCATGAATGCGTTCCAAATATCTCAAATATATCACATGGAAAGTGAGATGAAGTGACCACTGGTTGATCGATTGAAGGGAGGAAGTTGCGATAGACCTATTTCTAAACACATGCTAGATATATCTGGGCACGCTCGAAACCTGGTCCTGGCGGATGGTATTCCAAGTTTCCCACCATTAGCAATGTCGATCTGAAAGGTTGTCCACTCAGACCCCTGGTTACCACTTTGGCTTGATAACGGTCGATGCTCGCGAATTAAAAGAGCTATACAAACGTAGCGACGAGAAGCATGGGAGCCCACCAGCCCAATGGCTGTGACGGGAAGGCTAGTTTCATTCAATCCATCTATTCCCAGTGCTAGCCGTTGAGCCTCCGATCTGCTAGGGACTCGATGCCAGGGCCTTGGTACCCATCATTCTTGGAAGCGACATGTTGGTGTTGGTGATGGCTTCTGCCTGTGACGTCAGCTGGCGTTGGTGGCTTCTTAGCCTGGCCTGTGGCGCGCCAGGCGAGTGGCTCAGCCTCACAGCCACGTATTGAAACCACGTGAGCAAGCGAGCCATGCTCGCAGAAAGGGAAGGTGTGCCGACCCCCACTGAAATTGGTTGATTCAAGGTTGCTGTCCGTGTCTCTCTCTCTTGCACCGAGAATCTTGACCATGATCGGGCTCGCCACTCCCTTCATAGAGCTCCTCGGCGATTCCTGCCCAACAATACAGAAAATACATCTTGGACATGCATACGGAGTATACAAGATGAAGAAATCCTGACATACCACTGGACTGACTTCATTGCAGCCAGAAAAGACACCTCTTTTGGCTATTCATGATCGCAAGGTCAATTCACCTCGAACAACTAAATTTTCTGCGCTAGTTGATCACTTTACTTTACTCCTCTGAACATGTTCGTGATGCGAGGACACTTCTTCCCCGTGGTTGCGTCGCTAGTCCGGACACTCCTTACTTCCATGCAACGTTTGGCCTAGGGATTCAATTTTATGCCGCTTCTAGTGCTATTTGAGTGGGAATAGCAACAATAGTAGGATGACCTTGCTGCCCGGCCAACTTAAGCTCACCTTTATTGTCTGGACTGCACTGTTACGTTCAATCCTGATTGAAGTAGCAGAAAGCTATGGCCATCTTAGCTTTAGCGCTTGAGGTAAGAACATATCCTGGTGCTGAACGTACTAGTTGGTTATCTTCAACTCGGTGTTTTCATCGGCGAAGTCGATCATGAAGTTTCTCAATATTGTTGGTACGACCTGGTATTGCTCTCAGCCACAGTGCTCGACCATCCCAGGACGGAGGATGTCGTACCTTCGAGATTTCAATCCAGGCAAGGTCTAGGGTACACGGATTAGGGACTGAAACGCCGTGGCCAGCTCAAACTCACTCTTTCCTATGCAAATCCGCGATGTTCCTCCAAAGGCCAAAAAGCCACGAACTGCAGATCACGTAAGTCTCGCACAGCCAGCCAATGCTTCACATAAATGCACAACCTACGCAGGTCTCTTCTCTCCTCCTCAAGCCATCTCTCAGGGCGAAATATCTTGGCATCTTGGCCATATATGTGCTCGGAGCGACCGAGGACATAGGGGTTAGTGCCGATAATCGTCTGCCGCGGTTAGTGATGTGCCTCGAGAAGGGCGGTACCCAATTTTACCCCCTGTGGCAGCCAGTGTGATTCAACCTGCAGACCTCCTTCGGGAACGACCCGAGGCAGACTCTGACCAATAATGGAATGGATACGAAGAGCCTCATTCATGGCCGCCTGCAAATAAGGCATATTATTCGCCTGGTCGAATGTCACCGGTCTGGCAGTATCCATTGTTCCCACCACATTATTGATCTCCTCTAGCAACCTCCGAATACATCGGGGATTCTTCAGTAAGTGGTAGAAAATCGATCGAAGTGCGATCGCAGTTGTGTCACTTCCAGCGAAAACGTTGCTTGCCGCCATCGATATCACTATCGTATGGTCGACTTCTGTCGGCTTCTTCGCGCTGATCTCCATGAGCTTACTCAACATGTCTCGATGGTCACTACCTCGTGCGAAACGAGACTGTGCCTGCTGCATCGTGAAATCACGGATATAACCACTCCTTGCGTTCAATGCGAGTCGATTTCCGATAATCGGGCTAAGCTTCTCGTGGATCTGGAAGACCCAAGGGACTTGGCCAACCCAGCAGGATGACCTTGCCGCCCTCTTGATGACCTTCAGCGACTCGACCTCTTCTCCGATATCCATGAGACCAAATCGCTGGGAGAATGTCACTTCGCCGATCACGTCTACCACTGTCAGCTGTTCGGCTTCGTGTTATCCGCTTCGGACATACCAAAAGCAAACAGTTGGAGCCAGACCCCAAAGTCCAAGCGTTCTCCTTGCCTGGTACGTAGAATGCTCATGAAGTGCTGAATAGCACTATCCACATACGGCTCCAAATCAATGAGAGATGACATTGCATAGGCATGGTTCACAAGCCGACGATTGTTGCGGTGTACAATCGATTCCATCTCCCCAAACAAGTCCCATTTGCGCGCCCCCTTGATGGGCAAATAGAAATTACTCTTGTTGAATTGAGACCCGGCACCTGGGCAAGGATTGGATTAGCCGAAGCATGGATCTGATCATCCGCAGTCAAGGTTGCATACCGTAAATCGTCTTGACAGCTTCAGGCGATGTCGTGAGAACCTCATCGGGCCCAACGCGGACAGTTGTACCATACTTGTCATGAACATCGGACAAAACGCTATGAAGGTCCCCCTTCCAGCCGTGGTAGGCTAGCCATAATCTTGTGAAGCGCGCTATGAACGGTCCTGGAATCCCAGAAAGTGGTGAAAAAAATCCATAGTAGAACAGATATGCGAGCAATGACACCACAGATACAAGGGTGAAAGCTCTCGCTAACAGAAGGAAGATTGTAGCATATGTCGAAAATCCATTACTGGGGTTATTCATGATGTATGGCTACGTTGAGCGATGTAGGTAACAGTTACGTTTGAACTCTCAAATCCACATGGTGGGAAGCAGAGACATAGCCTTCATTCTCGCAGCCCAACACAGGAAGGCAGCGGAGATCAATATGACCGAAGCAACTTCTACACGGGGAAATGGAACCATGCATTCGGCCGGATTACTACAGTACCTATTACGCACACAACAGGCCACCTCGTGCTTACTGACGACCTACACACCCAATCAAATACGAACATTTACGGAGCGGACAAATTCAAAACGGAAGTGGACAAGGATGTTGAATGCTAATGTCATTGCAAAGAGCGATCACAAAGTTATCATGTCAGCCAACCAACGAGGATAAGATACAGAAGTTGTGGGGAGGGCGCCAATGATACAGCTCACAGAAACAAGCTTTTCGAAAACCCATGGATGAGATCTCGTTTGCGTATCCGCCCGACCTTCCCAATGAAGCTCCAAACATGACCTCGAAGGACAGTTCAGTCGTCCACTATTGAGCACGATAGTGTTAGGTGCCTTGAGCCCAGTGGGATTGTAACATACGTGCAAAATTGCGAGGCGTGCTTGCATCTTCAGATCCTAAGTAGTCTGATCGAAGTACCTGGCAATCTAAACCAGCACTTCTCATGACGCGGGTGCTCAGATCAAGAAAAATCAGTTTGAGATCTTTGGTGGCATGAGATCTTTGGCCGTTTAAGATCTAAACCAGCACAGATCATGACGCGTGTGCTCAGATCAGAAGGACCAGTTTGAGATCTTTGGTGGTTGGAGATCTTTGACGGTTTGAACGAGCTGGACCCGTTCCTGGCTGGGAATGGTCCGCTCCTGATGTTTTGGTGAGCTGTGGCACTCCCTATAGTACTTACTTAGGTATTCTTTCTGAACGACAGCTTTTTGAGTTTCTGGCCCGCTGCTTTAGGATTGTTGATGGCTTCTTCATCCTCGTCGATGGCCGGCTGTTTGCGCTTCTGTCCAGTCGTAGGCTTCTCGACAGCTGCTGTGGGTTTGTGGACAGGCCTATGAACGCCGATCTTAGAATCAATGGATGCGCTTGGTTTTGGGCCGTCATTTTTGTTAGTCCAGCCAGAAAGTCGAGAACCTTCAGGCTCCCACTCGGTGCTGATGGCTGGGTTCCTAGACTCGCCGCGTGCCGTGATGGTAGATCTCAGCATTGGATCAATAGCCGAATCTTCCCTCAATGGCTTCGGAATAGATGAACGGCTGCTCTGAGCCTGTGCAGCTTTCATTTTGCCAGCTTTCAAGTCTGCTCTCGAATAACTTGGAGCCGCAGATTGCGCAGCCTTGACCTGCGCGTTCAAAGCTCGTGCATCCAAGAGTTTCACCTTCGGACCCGGATTGATGCGGTCATAAGAGCGCGGTGGAGCACCGTGGAGCTCTCTGATCAATAGACGTGTATCGAACTCCCCAAGTGGAGGGTTCTTGCGCACGTCGAGACGGTCAATTTGGCTGATGTTGAAAGGGTCGTCATCCCAGAGGTCCCAGTGCTCCTCTTCCTTGAATGCTGGCTTCTTGACCGTGAATGGATCCTCAAGCTCTTCCTTCCTGACCATGACTGGAGAGTCAGGTTCTGTCTTCCTAGCCTTGCCTCGAGGTATGCGTATTTCCCTTTCAGGAGTGAATGGGGTCTCGAGGACGTCTTTCTTGACCAAGATTGGAGACTCGGATGTTGGGTACTTGACCATGACTGGTAACTCTGGGTCTTTCTAGTTCTTGACCTCTTGAGAGTCGGCCTCTTTGTCCGTCCTGACCACATCTCGAGGCATGATTGTTTTCTTTGTAGCCATGTTTTGGATTCTCGTAAGTGCGATGGTCGTTTCAGCCTGATTGCTAACCGCCAACCCAATGGAGTAGTAGGGAGGAGGGAAGAAGAGGAAGAGCCAGACGTTTCAAGGACAAAGGCCACTGACGGAGGGAGATTCCTGGCGTTTGCAAACTATCCCATCGAACGGATTGACAAAGAGCGTGTCCCTCAAAACGGCGAGGGTGAACGTGGGTGAAAAGTCTCGGCGCCCTACAGACCAACGGGTTGGAGCGTATGGAGCAAACAATGCAATTTGTCCGCGCCTCAGTCAGCCATCATGCATGTGATGAAAGATAAGGTGCAATATTGTCGACGTGGACTCGCGTGACGGTATTCAATGACACCACTGTCGTGCAAGGCTGTGCAAGTCCAGCTTCAAAGCCGCTATTCGCGGATTGCGTAGATGATTCAACGAGTCGTTGACCGATCTTGCGCGAGAACCCGTTTGAGCTCTTCCTTCTCGTTGCCATTCATCCTTGCACATACTTCCCACTTGACGGAGTCTCAGAAGACCTTTGTACATGTCTGTCGATGTCTCAACCAGTCGATCTGACCCTTAAACTAACTGGCCTGGCATGGCCTTAGTTCCAAAAGATGCCGACGGTCTATAGATATATATATATACTACCACAGGTAGTGGAAGGCGCTCCTATCTATCTCCATGACGGAAGATAAATGGAGGCAAGTCGATAACGCTATCTAACAAGACAATCGACAATTAGTATCAGAATTGGGCTTCCAACACGAGTCCGTGTTCCCTTTGATGCAGTGAAGGAATTTAGCGGCGAAAGTGTCCCCAGGTGTCAGATAAGATTCACTAATGGCTTTCACGCCGGATCTTATGGTCTGGCTTAATTGTTTGTTGGGAAATATATTGGGAAATCCAACAAGAACTAAAATCTAGCCACCAAACCCATGCTTTTGAGCAGTTCTGAACATCCCCATGCCATTTTGGACATGTTCCTCGAACCAGGGACCTGTTGTACCGATCTGTACAATGAGCCAGCTCTAGATCACTCTCCAGTCCTCCCTATTCTGCACCATCTCTCAGTCTAGTTAGCAGCTATTAATTCCTTTGAGAGAACTGCCTCTATGTCGCTACCGAATATCACCGTAAGCAGAAGATTTATCTGGAATCTCTGGAGCAGGTGAAATCTCATCCGCAGCGATATCGAAGGCCAATTCTGGCTCCACTGACTGTCCGAGGGGAACACGATCGTTCTTGTTCCCTTGGACTTCGTAGACAGCGATAGCCTTGATGACTTCCAAAATATCCGAATATCCATGATCTTGCACTGGGATCCAGAATTGATCATAGACCGTATTCAAAGGAACTCTAAAATTTGGCAAGGCCAACTTCAAGAGCAGATTGTCCGAGAAAGTTGCGCCAGCGGCGTTAATCTCGCTCTGGAAGACAAGCCATTTGTTGATGTAGAGACATGCGGGCTTCTTTTGATAGAATTTCATGTCTCTCAGTCTCAGGACCGCGGCAGTAATCTCGCGAGTTGGATCATAGAGGTACTGGATGTAGCGGAATGATTCGCTGGCTGATAATTGAATGTCAATTTCGTCCAAAAGGTTATGGAAGTCAACACTCACCCACGCTCTCAATAGTTGCCAGGCATTATGCTCGAGGAACAGTGCGGGAACGTGGTCCGTAGGAGGACCACGGGGGGCCCCTTCCGGAGCATCTGTCGAAAACATCCTCCAGTGCCCGGATTGCTGAGTGATCCCGACAAAGTAGATTATCCATTCCACAAAGTTCACAGCGCCTCTCAACTTGTGTTCTTCTGTGCGAGGGAGGTAAATCTCATCGAGTCTCATAATGCTGTCCTCGTTAAGTGGAGGTGGGCTGGGAGCACCGATCGTAGTCCAAGGTTCCATGTGGGTTATGTATGAGGAATGAAAAGTTGTTCGAATGCAGTTGCAGGAGTCTGAATTTATACCCAAGCTCTGAGACATCAGGTACAATGCCTCGATCATGAAACAAAGGCCTCATTGTAGTATTCATTGTTGTGGCGTCAGTACCGCACCAAGGCAGTCACGTGATCAGGCTGCCTGATTAGGGGGTATGGTACCTCCTGTAGAAGAGCAAACGGGCCAAGACCTTTGAGAGGGTGGGGGGCGCGGGGGGGCAGAGCTGACAACATCGCAGTTTTGGATTCACATTAACATGAACTAAGTCGATGGTTGATTCGTCTTGTTTGGAGAACGCCGTGATGCTGTCTGGTGAGGAGCCCGTTGGAGTTTGCAAGCTGAATCAAACCCATTTTATATATAAATCTCAGATATCTTGTGTGGGACAGGTTTTGAGAGAACGGAGAACGGTTGTTAGCAACTATAGCCTAGGATAAGAGTAGGTGGAGTTTTTTAAGTCACAGAAGCTCTCGAAATGAGAGCCGTTCGAGGATGAAATATTGCGCGGGCCACCAAGGAAAGGGCTGGAGGGCCAAAGGCACAGTGAGCTCCAGCCAGCAGCAAGACCATCTTTAAGTCTTGTCCGAAAAAATGCGCATAGCTAGTAAAAATCTGATGAACAACTGTACAAGGTTAGCTTCTTTTCACCATTGAAGGCATAGGGATATCAAGAAATCAGTTTGGGAAATATAGATTGTTTGTGACTGTTAGAGTATTAATGCATACTTTCAGACTTCTAGAGTATTAGGGCATACTTTTGGTGGAAGATGAGGTATGTGAGTCCAAGCTCTTATAATTGAGTAGTTTCAACACCCCAAATGACGGTGGCCTTCCATCACCCAGTAAAGGAGGAAAAACTTAAGTGTGCTATGAGATAGGGGATGGAGGGGAAACAACCACGGCATCACCAGAGATGGCATAGTATCCAGAAGACTAGTGGGTATGTAGAAGGCGGGATGGGTGCATCATCACTCACTTTCATTCATGCTCTCACGGCAGTCCCAAAATTTATCGACACCTCCATATCCACAAGTCGAGTTCTTTCGAATCACGATGAAAGCAGCATTCTCTTCCTCCGTACTGGTGGTAGCTTCAGCCTGCTCATCAGGTCGAGGCCCATATCGAGTAAAGAGCAAGTCCCACAGGATTTTCGGGCTATGAGGCGGATTCCAGTTGTGCAGAGCGGCAAAAACATCAACCGAAAGGCGTGAAATAAGAAATCGCATGGCATCCGAGACCAATTGTTGCTGCTGAACGTATGCATGCGTGCGTTTATGCAATTCTGCCATTTGAATCTCCCTGTCGGTGTATTGCTGGAGCCATGCACGAGGACCATTTGCCTTGGCCGGGGCGTAGGCGAAAAGGGCCCAACTAGGAGGTTCAATAGCGATGGGCTCCTGGAAATACAAATCGCTGAATCTCTTATGGCTGATCTCGCGCATAAACGATGCCCGGAAGTCAGCATAATTTTGACTTCCTTCAAGTTCGACAGCCGTGCCGGACACTGTGATAATGGTGTTCATAATGAATAGCGAAGTTTGCAAAAGAAAGCGTTCCGCGCTAGATGTGTCGGACTTGTGAGTCGCAATTTGGTGAATTCTGCCAATTATTTCACTTCTGAGCTGACAGTGTACCAAATTGTTTATTGATAGGGAATGGAATCTGTCTGAACACCAGGCAAGGAAGATACTATTATTTTAAATCACAGACCTACACAGGTAAGACCTTTACTCTCATTAATCAGGTGCTCAAAGAATAATATGCCTTTTGTTCGCCTTGGTTGGCCTCATTGTTTCCCTTTCATTGGCTTTGTCTAAGACCAAGACTAGTGTATTCCGAATCACGTTACGGGTCATCTTCAGAGTGAGTGAGGAAGGACACGTAAATGTTTACCTAGGCGGCTGCATACACATGTGGGTGTTTTCCGCTGCAGTCAGCTGCCACTCGACATCCACCTCATTGACGCCTTAACTGTAGATGGAGAGTCACAGGTAAGGAATGTGATCGTTTGAAGCCTGGTCTGGTTTAGACTGAACAGAAGTCGCGACGACCATATCCTTTGACCCCTATGAACCGTGTTCTCAGTGTCACTCCCTTCTTATTAGCCTTGCCGTCAGGGCTGAGATCCTAACCCACCCCGTGTTTCTTGCTTTTGTCGCTTGTTTGCATTGTGATAGCGGCCACTATTGAGATCATTGGAATCAACTCTCCTATCCCACATGGTCGTAGCTACGGGGCTTTCAGCAAGACTAGGCTATTCACGAACATGCAGCCAATTCACAATTCTAGTATTGAATTTAGGCGCTCAATCACAGCACTTGCCCTGACTCGGGGGCTTCTCGAATTGTCATGATATTCTGACTAGCCACTTCGCATCGGAGTGACAACAACGGAACCAGCACCACAGCCATTTCACATTGGTCTGGCAAATAGCTATGTCAGATACAAAGCAGACACCGCCGTAATTGTTACTTTGCTCGTGAGGAACTCTCAAAATTGCGGGTATCGACTGGAGAAGAACACGAGTAGCACACTCCAAACACCGACTGCAAATCCTGGCAAGCTCAAAGGCAGAGAAAGAACGCTCGCTAGAAGGGCCGCGAAACAAGCTCCAATGAAGAATCCAGATCGACCCACCCTCCCGTCATGCTGTGCCAGTCACACATTTTCTTCCCATGACAAAAGCGATCATATCATCAATAAAACCTGCCATCACTGTGCAAGAGACCTTGACGAAGATACTAGACCGAGCAATTACCCTGCGACTTCGTGTGGGCAATTCCTATCAAAATTTCAGCAATGATTTCTCTTCACAAGAAATGAAGAGTCAAATTCGAGACATACATATTTTGTCGAAGTTCTCGAAAACGTTAGAGAACTGTTGAAATGCAAAAAGAGTTCAACAAAAACCCCGCCCAAGCATGTTTCACCTGGTAGCAACTCTCAGGCGGAGGGCGAAGGGCGAGAGGAAGAGCCATCCATGAACGACGCTTTTGGTGCTCTCGATATCAATAGAGTCCAACTCCACAGCCACTTGCGAAGCCGTGGACCCAACCGATCTGTGTCCGTCGGACGAACAAGCCGAATACTACGAAATGGACTCCATCTCAGATTCACAAGAAGCTTTACTCGCCCTCCAATGCCTCCTGGATGATTTGGCTGCGACCAGAGAAGTAATCAATCACTTTTGGCTGGATTATCAAAATGGCACCTGTGATATGGTCACAGTCTCACTCACAATCGTCACTGCAATCGAGTTATCCCGCCGGTTAGAATTCGACCTGAGGATTATATCGAAATACGGAGGTTGTGCCAGCATGCTTCGCAAACTGCATGATCGAGCCTACCAGCCTCTGCGGTCAATGTTTGACGGCAACGAAGACGAGACCAAGCTGGAAGATCAAAATTTTGAGACGGACATGTCGTTTTTGTTGGCACCAATTTGTATGCTCGACAGTTGGTTGAGCAAAAATGCTCTTACCGAGGTTTCTAAGGTCGTTCTTATAAATCGTGGACTGCCTCTCGATACAGCGGGAAGGTCTACAATGATATAGAAACAGAAGCTGGAGATGGACAGCCTACTCATATCACAGTTGCTAACAATACTTCGCGGTCTGCCCCATGCTGACCGAAAGATCAGCGGATTGTGGGTACATATCCAACACTATCAAATATCAAGTTCCACAATTCTCCTTCAAACTTGAATAGATCAATCTCACAGTAGCTGCTGTCGTGACAACACTCTGAATCCATGTTGTAAATAAGGTTCCTACCCACATCGGCATCCGATGTGAGATGGCTAGAAACAATCAACAACGGGCCCTGAAGAGTCCGATGTCTCACAGTAGCCTCTATAATCATCTTGGGGTGGTAGCCATGAAGGCATATTGTAGCAAAAATGAACATATAACCGTCTACCGGAGCTCGTCAAATCCAAGGATAGAATTGAAATTGCAATCACTAGAATTCTCCAAGTAGACTTCAAGCCATTAGGGAAGTCGAATGTTGAGGAATCCACAGGGACGGAGTGCGAAATGGGTTCTTGGCTACGATCATTCAGATAAACGTACCAAACATGCCAAGATATGCTCACAATAGCGGCACCGTATTATTTTCTACGGTGGAGTGTTTAATGGCCCCTTACAGGAACTTCCCCAGATTGATTTGGATTGACGGAAAAGTGTCCACAAGCTGCGGTTCCCAAAGGTTCTGAAGGGACCAGATCGCCATTTCAGCATTGGACATCCCGCTACAAACCCTTTTCTCTATCTTATTACCATTGTGAATTTTGTGCCTACATCGACAAACCAAGGGACCTGCAAATTCTATTTCTCCTGGCCTTCACGCGACCACATCTCCTTTGTCCCTCTCCAGAATAGCCATGGTATGCAATCTATCGCGAGCTCCCTTTGCGAAAGACCGTTGCGCTTCAGTTGCCAGTTTCCCTGCTTTGTGTTACATTATATCAAGGACAGAAGAAAGCGGATGCCATCGAACTGCATGCTAACCACTCTACTTATAGGCTGCTCCCAGACCATCCTCACCTCTGACCTCAGGCCCTGAATCTGGCGCCGATTCGACACCATCAGCTTCCAAGACCAGCGGGTCGTCAATCGCACGCGCGGGCTCGCCTCCAGGAGGACCGCGCTCAGCCATCCGACGACGTGCGGCTGCCGATCACAAGGAGTCAGTCAAAAATGCACGACCAGCCTCCACTCGCTCCGCTGGTGCGGGTGGTTCTAGTGGGACTATGCTGAGATTATACACGGATGAGAGCCCGGGATTGAAGGTCGACCCTATGGTGATTTTGTTCTTGAGTTTGGGATTTATTTTCAGCGTTGTGGCATTGCATCGTATGTTCTGTTCCGAATCTCCCCTCTAATATAACGTGACAGCTAATTTTGGTTTCTTTACTTTACAGTTATCGCGAAGATCACCAAGAGATTTTCATAACCAGAACAAGAGTGCTCCTAGGGTTGGCGAACAGATTTATTGGCGGCAGAAACAAAAGCATAACATCACGGTCACTTGCAACATGTACACTATTTCTTCTTGAGCAACGACTAAGATGTCCTCTTGGGGGTTGCAGACTCCAGCATGACCACCATTGTCCTTCCTAGTTGACTTGACTCTGTTGACTTAGATTTGGTCCTGGTGTGCCACATTGTGATGCACTTCCAAATGGACATATTTGCTAGACTGATAGGCGGCATCCGCATCTACAATAATCCGGATTAGTCATCATGCCAAACTTGACTCCATTCTCGGTCTCCATATTTGTGCCTTGCATGTGATGGTGACGATCCGCTTCCTCCTCCCCTCTTCCACGTCCACAAACAATAACAAGAATTCCCTCAACCATCAAAATCACTCGTATAACTCTGATCTTCTCGAAAGCACCATCCACCCTAAACGGTTTGCGCACATAAATTTCCCCGCCCAAGAGCACATTCGCAGAAAGATTTAGGCTGTAGCCCACTTCAAGGGCAAATCATTCCACTTCGTCATGGCCGACCCCAACACCCAGGCACAGAATGGCATCTCTCAGCCGAACGAAGAAAACCCCCCCGCCAATGCCCATGATGTCCAGATAGAACTCCCAGACAATCAAGAATCTCAACCTCATTCATCCGGTCCTCTCGTTAGCAGCAATGGGTGGGATGGCAAACTGCGTATGCCACCCCGCAATGCCGTTCTGACCAACCCAGAGATCTTCAGTGATCCTGACTATTCCGACCCGGACGCCCCTCCAGTCGACCAGATCGAGGCCGATGAGGATCTCCTGGAGGATATGGACGTTTCCACCGAAGACATCGACCTCGTCCACAGCCGTATCGCCTCGATCCCCTCCCTCAAACTCGACCGCTTTCACAAGGTCCAGAGGCTATGCCTGCGCCAGAACCAGATCTCGTCCATACAGTTCCCACCTAGCGTGGGTGAGACCGTTCAAGAGTTGGATCTCTACGACAACTTGATCTCCCACATCAAGGGTCTCGACGACTTTAAAGTCCTCACCACCCTCGACCTGAGTTTCAACAAGATTAAACATATCAAGCACGTCAACCACCTGCAAACGTTGAAAGAACTCTACTTCGTACAGAACCGCATCTCCAAGATCGAGAATCTCGAGGGTCTAGAAAACCTTACCATGATCGAGTTAGCTGCGAATCGACTCCGCGAGCTTGAGAATCTCGAACCTCTGCACGCCCTGCAGGAACTGTGGCTGGGCAAGAACAAGATCACCGAGATCAAGAACCTGACACCCCTCACGAACCTGCGCCTACTAGACATTAAATCCAACCGCCTAACAGCCATCTCAGGTCTCGACACATTGGCAAACCTCGAAGAACTCTACGTATCGCACAACGCCATCACTGAGATCTCCCCAACATCCTTATCGCAGAACCACAAACTGCGAGTCTTGGATATATCCAACAACTTAATCTCCCACCTCGAGAACATCAGGCACTTGAAGCATCTCGAGGAGCTATGGGCATCCAGCAATAAACTCAGTGATTTCCGAGAGGTCGAGCGCGAGCTAGCGGATAAGGAGGATCTCGAGACGGTGTATTTCGAAATGAACCCACTGCAGTTGATGGGCCCGGCACTGTACAGGAATAAGGTTAGGCTGGCGCTACCCCAGGTCAGCCAGATTGATGCGAGTGAGTGTTCCCCTTCCCCCAAAGAATGCCATATTTAGCGTTGTTTCGACCACGAGCCTAACTCAATCGATAGCATATGTAAAGGTGTGAGGTTATGACAACGAATACTATACCCGAAAAGAAGAGAGCGACGCCCGACCGTACGACCTTAGGTCTGAGCGATCGCTTTAACGAGAGTTCGTCACGATCCCCAAGGGAAATAAAACGTTGGATCGAATGAATAGCTTGAATCCGTGTGAGAAAGGCAAGCGACCGTTCCATTCCATCTCGAGCTCGCCCGCAATCTGCTTCTCAACAGCCGATTTGATTCCGCACCCCCCGAATATGCATTCGACCTTCCAAATGGCTCCTTCACCAAGGATCTGTATCGGCTCTGTGGCCAACTCATGCCTATGTACTCCCTTGAAGGGGTAATCTCAGACCCTCGACATCCTTCATCCCTATCCACGACTCCACGAGCTACCCTTCCCCACTAGTACCGTCACAACCATCCCTCGAAGAAAATAGTCATCGCATTCCATCCATCCATTCAATCCAGCGGCATCACATTTCCTCCCAAAAAGCACCCGGCGTTGCCAAGAATCCACAGGCCTTTCCTTTCTATTTCAGCAATCCTACTACTGGCTATCCATTATCACGGGACATGACATGATATTAACTCCAACGCGGGCAAACACTGCGGGAGATGGAACGAAAATCCAAAAAGACGAGTCACGAAGATCAGGGTTGGTCCTCATTGAAGATTTGGGTTTGGGTTTTACATGGGAAGACAGGCTGACGAGCATGTGTCAGCTAGACTGCAGCTCGACGCTGGGGTTTGGCATGGGGCATCGCCCATCTAGCTTAAGAGTAGGTAATGAGTGACACCAAAATGCATGAATGAATGCATAATCGACCACGCGACCCGTTAGAGATCCTAATGAGTAATATGGGTTCGTTCTTCTAGATTGTCTTCTCAGCTTTTGGTCGGGTCGTGAAAAGTGAAAACGCTGTATGTGAGGCTGACTGATTGAAGACTCGAATCAAAGTCAACGTAGAGAAAAGGCGGCACAATGAGAGCCGAAATATCAGGCAAGGAAACGAAAAGGTTTGGTTTAGACTTCCATTCAACTCATTCTGGGACCCTTGACTACAGGTCAATGCTTAGGTATATCTATACTCCGCACCATTAGACATGTCGTGGTTCTATCGAAATCCCACGGGCAGTACGAGGTGCAGTGGCCGACGACTTAGGTCTAAGCGCAATTGACAAGTGCATGGAAAGCATAGCTTTGGCTTTGTGGGTTTGAAACATACACTAAACGCCTCCCCCACTCCACCCGCCTTCTCTGTGCCATTGTGTTCCAGGATCAATCAATCAAGCAAGCAAGCAAGCAATCAGCCGAGCCAGCCAAATCCCCTTCAAGCGCCAATAAACTCCAGCGCAACGTAACGTCCGCGTGCAATGTTGTGAGATAAGTGGCTGGAGACCCTAATTTGGAGGTTTGCAGTGAGATAATACAGGACGCGATGTGCCTGCCAGATGGACTTATCCGAGTCCAGAGAAGCAAGTCGATTTCCCGTCCCGTCATCTTGAGGAGAAATTTCCACACTTCAATCCAGTGCATTGTTCGTGGCCCCTGATTGAAACGTGTTGCTTTCGCCTCGCATTACGTTGAGCAATACCAGTAGGATGCCTATACCATTTCTCCCGCCGTGTTGGGACATGTTCTTATTTTCATACACCGCAAACCGTTCAACTACCAAGACCATCTAGGTTTCTTAGGGTTCCGAATCATTAATTGGTGCTGTGCTGATAGATACCTGAAACTATGCAGTGGTCACGCTCGAAAGGCTCTGTTGGAGGATCGCTAGTCAGTACAAACATCTACGTGGCACAGAGCAAAGCAGAATCGATGAATTGAAGGAGAAAGACAAAAAAAAAATAACTTACCGAGCGTCAGTTGCTCCTTGGGCTTAATCCGCTCCTCTCGCATCTTCTTGACTTCATTGGCGAACACGACTTCGGGCTTGGCCGTCGAGTCGATACAGTTAGCCTTGATGGAGACTAAGACACCGCCTCCGACTTTCAGGAATAAGTGTGCGTTTAATCCGACGATACGGGCTTGGTCAGGTTGCGCCACGTCCGCAAAGACAACGTCCACCATTCCAACAAGCATGCGGTAGCGCAGGGGATGTCTAGCGTCCTCGATGATGGGGATGACATTGGTGCGATGGCTCGCCATCGTGATAAGATCTCGTCCACTTCGGTGTGAAAACTCCACGGCGTAGACCCGGCCAGTAGGGCCCACGATATCTGCCACATGGCTGACGGATGTGCCTGAGGCGGCACCTAGGTAGAGAACTGAAGAGCCAGGTTTCATGTAGATATCCTCTAATCCACCAAGAATACCAGCAGCCAACTTGCTGCGGAAGGGGTTCCAGACTCGGTATTCGGTTTTCAGAGCAGGTGTGGCGTCAGCGTCGCCAGTCGTGGCGGGGGCGGGGTTGTCAACGCTGACTCTCTTTTCGCCGTAGACTGATTCACCTGGCGTCAGGTTCTTGGTGACCAGGAGATCTTCTTTTCCGCCGCGAGCGACAAAGACGCCGCCATGTCGATGTGGCTCCTGTGGGTTGGGAACAATGTGTTAGTCTGGGTGTGGCTTGTGCCCTTAGGCTCTCATGGGAGAACTGCCGCCATTGGTGCACCTTGAGCAAGAAGACCGTAAAAACCTACAATGATGACCTTCGCACCACCCTTCATGCCAGGCTTTCCACCTCGGCCACCGCCTCGAGGGGCACCTCGTCCTCTTGGGGCACCACGGCCGCCACCGCGACCACCACCTCGGCCACCTCTGTCGCCGAAGCCGCCGCCTGGAAGGTTGGCAAAAGAAAAAAAGTCAGTCGAAAAGGTCATGATCTTCCAGAAATGGGCGGCGCAATTTATCCTGCGGCCCCAAGGCAAACTGTACCTCTAGAACCACCACGAGCGCCGCCACGGCTGAAACCACCTCCTCGTCCACCTGCGCCTCCTCTTCCACCACCACCGCGGCCTCGGGGCGCGCCGCCAAAAGCCATCTGTTCTTGATCTGAAGTTGTTCGAGTTTGCTCGGGGAAGGATTACAATAGATTGGAGAAAAGAAATATCTGGGGATAGAGGGCCTCGTTCGATGAGGATAGCTTTAAGAGATATTGACTGTGTGAGTCAGAATGGATGAACCCGTGTGGGATAGAAGGAGAGAGAGGAGAGAGTATTATGCAAGCCTTTGAAATGACTTTTTGACTGGCAGCGCAGGCGAAAGGCCTTCTTTTTGCCTCTGTTCGAAATTTGGAGCTTCACAATTGAAAGTTGCAGAAGCCGTGGAGAAATTATTTGCGGCTAAGCTTTAATTGGCTTAGATCACAAATTGCGCCAAGTATCGATTTCATTGGTGGAATTGCCGGGCCTTGGCCGCAAACATCAGTCCTGACTCCTGAGTACGTATGTAGTATCTCGCGAGGAAACAGAGGAAATATACTTGATTACAACAACAATGAACTTGCCGGTGAAGACTGGGGCAGGTTCAGAAGAACTTTATCATTGCACCGTCCTCTATTCCCTATGTACATCCGTCCCGCGTGTTCTCTCCCTAAGACCCAATGTCTTGTTTCGTGGTGGAAAAGGTAAGTCTACCTAGTATCTACCTAGGCAAGAGCTGAACGTCCCTTCCACCGCCGAATCAATCTGCCTGATCCCAAATGATCGACCAAAACTCAAAGTCGAAATCCGGCTCGTCCATCCCAATAAGCGGCTTGAGGTTCCTAGGATAGACAACATCCACTTCGGAAGTTCCTCCACGCTTCGCCAGGGCACGGATCATAATTACATCGGGAACGTGCGGATGGCCTGCCATCACGAGCGATTGGAGTTCCACAACTGCGTGTACTAGGCCGACAACGGGGATGTAGAAATTGTCTGGCAGTCCATCCCAGTACTCTTCGTCTGCAAGGTCTATAGGGAATGTACCTTGCAGATCCGAAACCTTCAGCATCTTGAATGGCATTGCCTCCTGTGCCTCCAGCAAGGTTGGGCAAAGCAAGAAATTGTTCTCGTTGCAGGCTTCTTCAGTGAGTGGCGTGTCGAGTCCTCTCACTGCACCACTCATAAAGTCGTTTGTACCCGGATCGTGGTCCTCAACGGTAACATTGCCTTCGTTCTCATCTAGAATATGGGCGTCGTCGTTGGTAAGATTTGTGCTGAGTGACGGTGAAAGGATGTCTGAGGTGCAAACCGATGTGTGGATCACTGTTGGTGATAGATCTTTGAGATCGGATTCCGAAAATGGGGGGCGGTATCCTCGCGCTTCATTTGGGGCAGTTTCTGTTTGATTGTCTGAACTCAATCCGGACTCTGATTTTTCTGGAACAGGACAAGCCTCTGGAGTGGATGACGCTTGCTGTGCGGTTTCGATATTGGGCGATCGGCATCGATCTCTACAATCTCCAGGAGAACAAGGTCTGGATTCTGATTCTTTTGGGTCAGGACATTCTTCTTGTGCAGGGGATGATTGCTGTGGAGTTTCGGTCTTGGGCGACGGGGAGCAATCTCTGCAAGCTCTAGGCGAATCAGTGTGTGAAGACATCTTGAGAATCAATGTGCTCTGATCCCTCCTATCGCGAAACCAACCTGGTGACAATTGGGTACGGTCTCTCAAGAGGAGGTCTCTTTTGGCATGCGCGACCAGGTGAAATATGCGCTCACGGGAGAACAGCTCATCTGGTGATGGGGTGGTTTTCATGGTCTTTCAGCACAGGCAGTGCCAGTATCTGTACATATACACACCCACATATATATGAGGTTAGCGGTGAATTTTAGCGCTAGAGGCAGTTGGTGACAGGCTGGTTCTGGTTGGATCCATCTCAAGCAGAGTGACTTGGTAATGTTGGGCGATCATCGTTGCGCAACCTGGTGGTGCTGTATCCTTTGTTAGGAAACTAACATTTTGAGCTATCCCAGTTGCGGAATCCTTTGTGGCCTTGTGGTACTCTATGCCTAACAGACACAATGGCTTTGGCTCAGGCAAAGACAATATGTCCCATTCCAGTGTCTAGTGTTTTCCATATGGCGAAATATTCGTCTATTGGCGCCTTGTTAATTTCGATTACCGACTTTTCTCGCCATAGTGTAGGCCATGCCCTGCTCTGAACTGGCAATTGTCGAGGGATATATCATCTTGCCAGGAGCGAAGAGTGGACTGTATCTCGGTAGGAAATTGATTTCAACATTGTTAAATCATATTTCTTGATAGGCAGTATGGGCTATAGTATTCTGGAAATCATTTCATATGGGTGGTTTGCGTGGGGGTTGTGGTGGATTCAAGAGAAGACGTCAACTGGCCCCATTCTTATCCAAGAAGACATATCCGTTGAGGAGGGAAGAGGGGATATCAGGCATGCTTGCCTTCCACGGCAATAGTACATTGTGTGTACCGAATTGTACCTTCTAATAACAAATCTATGTAATTCAATTTGCACCACTGGCATCGCAATGAAAACGGAGAGGGCTCCTTTGTTGTCAGGACAAATTGTTGACGTCATGGCTTGGCCCTCTGCCTAATTGTCATTCAGCTGCTATTGACCTTGCTTGTCGGCAAATCTCTAGATTCGAAGACGGAGCCTCACTTGACTCTCTCCATCTGGCGAACAAACTCGGGGACTATTCATGAAGTTGCCAACATCCTTTGTTGGACAATTGCGCCTATTCAGCCAAAGGGGCAAACTCCGGGCAAGGGTACTACAGATTCCAATCCTCGCCGGGAACAAGACCCCTCAACCACCTGATCCGCCGGCGCAAGAGACCAACATGTCTCCCTTGAATGGTATGTCTGTGCATTCCCAAGCAAACCTGCTGATGTTTGTGCTCTTGCTTGTTCCGCCTCGATTGTACTTTGTACTGAAAATCCTGCAGTCTTCAGACAACCCCTCGCCTTCTTCTCAAACCAACCGATGACGGGCTTTCATCGTGATGGGTACTGCAGGACTGGTGCAGCGGATTTCGGGAATCATGCAGTGGCAGGCGTTGTCACAGAGGAATTTCTGGACTTCTCAGCATCACAAGGGAATGACCTCCGCATTGCAGGATTAAGAGAAGGCTGCAAATGGTGTTTGTGCACGTCTAGGTGGTTGGAAGCACTGGGAGCCTTCAGAGAAGGAAGGATAAGTAGGAACGGCGTCCCGAAAGTTCACTTGGAGGCAACAGAAGACAGTGCATTGCGACGAGTCGATCTAGAAACATTCAGGGAGTTCGCAGCGAGTTCGGAGACCAACGGTGTGAATGGTGTGAATGGCGTCAACGGGGTCAATGGTGTCAACGGCCATTGAGGCCAATAGGCGGAGCTGATAACAATTGTCAAAAAGTCACATATTGTTAGTAGTATCCCATATTCTTCGGGGGAATAGGTATTCTGGAGCGACATACCTCAAAAAGAGAAAAGAGATGCGCCGCCCCCCAGAGTAATCGGAATCGAATTGAAGTTCCACGGCCAGTTCCCCAGTAAAGAGGAAAAGGTCGCATAGCTTCCGCTGCGATTGCACTAAAGTAGGTCCACCTTACTACCTTGTAAGGTGTCAAACGATCTTCGCAACGGCTCTTCCAAAGGGAATCCTCCAAGAAACGATACCGGCCTAGACCAGCACGTTCTTGAAGCCCTGTAAATTTCTGATGCCAGATTGCGAGCACGGTACAAATCGTGCCGGGCCCTCGCGGGCGGTTCTGTGGTCGCTTCCACTCCGAAGAGCGAAGGACTAAGATCAATGTTTGAAGATTACTCCGAATTTCTCATCTGCAGGTGAAAAGACAGTCTCGACTGCGACTGAGCGCAGGATTCATCGTCGTATGTAGCAGAGAACGCAGCGGTTGGGGAGCGGCGCGTCGATGTGGGTGGGAGGAAAATTTAATTTGAGTCGTGAGAATATTTATTTCTTATGGATGAGGCATTCTGCCCCGTGTCACCGCCCGCGAACGCGTTGTCACGTGATCAGGACGGAGAGAATATCACAAACCGATCAGCAGGAAAGCCATGTTTGATTTCATCGAAACTGCTAAAAAGGTCTACGAGAGATTAAAAAGTAAAAGGCAGTGGCCAAGATAACGCTTTGGGCGAGGCATTCCACCCTCTCCGGGGGGCAAAAGTAAATATCTGCTGAAGTCTTAGAATGCTTGTAGATTGGTGATACTAGCATGTACGAGGTTCTGGCACTATTGCAAAACCAGTCAAGCCAAGTAGTTGAATCATCTGAATATGACCCGTGAATTTGACGAATGATTTTCTGTTCGCTGAACTGTTAGATGGACAGTGGTCAACCACCAGCTTTAGGAAAGGTGGGTAATGGGTGTCTTCCACCTGCGCATTGTTCCAGTATATTGGATGCTCCAATTCCACTAGCCGACTCATTGGTTGTAGTCATTCTTTGGTGGATCGACCATAGTCTGGGGTAGCCAACCCAGTCTGTTTCAAATTCGATTTTGTACACCGTAAAGGACAGTATGGAAGTCTCGATTCGCAGAGGAAGTGGTAGCAATCATGTTCAAAGCCAGTCTCATATCGTAAAACCGTTGTCGCCGTCTGCGCCCTCTTCGCGAGCCTAGCAATGGAGCGGGAACGCATTCCAAGATCCGTGGACTTCCATGAACTCCAAGCGCCTAACTATTACGAAACCGAAGGGAGGGCATTTCCTTTTCATTTGTAGTGAGGCTGCTGCCCGGGCGGCATGCCACCGGATGCGTGAGGAGGAGGACCATTATTCCATCCTTGCGGCGCTCCTTGGTGAGGCATCATGCCGCCTTGTCCTTGCTGAGATCCAACGTCGGGTCGGTTCCTGGGCGCATATGTTAAACTTGCTTCTTGATGGTGTCAATGAGTCGAATGTACATACCTCATATCTTGACGGAAGCGACAGATGGAGCAGGCAATCTGGTGGCTGCGGTCAGCAGGGAGGGTGATCAAGAAGGAGCACAATTCCATCATACATCTTTATGCTTGCTTCCCAGTGGGATAACGGGTACCCAGCAGAAGGTAAACCAGTCCCATGACTGAATAGGATGAGCAGCCCAATTTCCACAGTTATGACATTGCGCAGTTACACCCTCATAACCTGGGAGTGGTTTGGTAAAGTCTGGAGAGCACAAGAGGTTAGCTGGGCGCAATCGCCTAATCGGAGTTCTCGGGCTTGCCTTTGGTGCCAACCACGAAGAAAAATGCCATAGTTAGAGGTGGCGAGGTATAGATAGTGTACTTGTAAAGGGACGGATAACTGTTCTGCTCGGAATATACGATAGTTGAATGTACGAGTACGCGGGAGGAGGAGTTATGATGGAGTTGGTCGAAGGCGCGGAACCAGGCGGTTGTTTGAAGTCTTTCCTTGCCGAAGAGGCGCACCCAAGGCGTCAACGCGAAATCGACTACGTTTTAATTTCTGCAATACGCCGTATGTAGTCTAGCAAAAAGTGCTGCCACTGGTCAGGGAACCCTTCCACGGGGAAGTGCATGAGGGTTTGCGCGGATTGTGGCGATGCAAGTCGCGATGACGCGCGACTCATGCTAACGGAGGTCTTGGCATTCTTGGCACAAGCTCACGGAGAATGGGGAAACGGCGACGGAGGTCGCCGCGGAATATTATTGTTCCACCAACGGGAGGCGCAGGCTCTAATCACGCCACCGCCTTGCCTCGTCTCCCTATGTAATTAGTGGCACGAGTGCTCCATATATGGCCTAACCATCAAGCATTCAATGGGTATAATGTATTCACGGTATTTTGCCTCCAGAGCCCGACTGGAGTCTGGATCTTATGTACTGTTCTCTCACAATTTTTAGCTAGTTGCGGAATGTTACAAGACCCTCCTGCCGTTCGCTGTATTCAAGACACCGTTCCCATGGCCATGTGGGTCATGGCTGTTTCCATTTTGCTCCTGCGATTGCAAATACAGCGCTGAAAATAACAAAGATGCATTCGATCTTATCGCAGGGTTCGTCTCGCGTCCCCTCGCTCATTGGGTCTTGAAAAGTAAAATGGCGACGTGGCCCAAGTAGAAATAGATAAAGTGCTTCGTTTCTACAGCATTGTTAGCGAAAGGCTCAGGTCGGTTGCACAACAGAACACTCCTCACCATGTGTCACAAAACTTCCGAAGTTCCTCCCTACTATGCAATGCCATGTAGCACCCTTCTTCGAGTCGAACTGAGTAGTGGCATGTCAGTACGAGTGGTCAACGCCGGCCCCCTTGGGACATACTTCACGTTTGATATGTTGTGCGATATCCTTCTCATCCATTAGTACCAGAGCAATTGCGAAGTTCCACATCTCCCACCTTCTCAACACTGAATTTCTCCATGGCCTCCTGCGCTATATGCCAGTCAGTCCTCGTGCTCCCCTGGTGATGTGCCTGTGTTGAACCATACCAACTTCAATGGCTTCTTGTTGCATGTCCTCACTCTTCATCATGTTAGGTTCAACTTCATCTCTCGTTCATAGGAAATCTATGCTAACCATGTCCACGGATTTAATTTGGGCTGCATTGTTGTTAGTCAAATGCGGATAGAGGTATGCGATCACTCACGCTCCAACTTGACTTTCTTCTCCGGAATATTTTCCGTCGACGCCATGATGTCTGTGTGAGTTAAGGATGTAGGGCAAACTTGATTCGATTCGAGATAGTAGTTTTAGAAGCGATGGAGCCAGAGTCCTCTGAGAAGGCCTGTTTGTTGTTCTCCCAAGTCCTTACCATTTGGTGCCCGCTCGGCGCACTTGCCTAACTTGTCAAATCACGTGAAACCGAATCCCCCTATTGCCGCTTTAACTCTACGCTTCCCTGTCCTATAGCTCTCCGTACCAATGCACTCCATCGCTGCATTGCACTTTGGGACATGATGCATTTTCTCCACCACCTCGATTCTGGTAAAATGCCTTCAAGCAGGGGATGAATCCTTTCCTCTTTCAACTCGAACTGTTTCAACCTAGTTCAAACCCAGTATCGCTATTGGTTGTCTACAAGGAAATCTTGAATTTGTGCCAAAGCCCCAACTAAGCTTCAGTTCAGACATATCATACAACAGCAACGTTATGTAACCCTATTTCCGCGAGGTGTCAACCACAACAATTACATGAGCCGCCATACATCGATTTTACCGCATGCCTTCTACCAAGCATGGTTTTTTTGGCAATATACCCTCCTTTGCCTGTTGCCTTCGCCAATGTCTAACTTTAGACACATCATCACCACTTGATTCTTGAGATCTTGGCTGGCTCTAGATTCGTTGTTTCGTATGACAAAGTCTTCACAATCAAGTTCCTCCAGAATTTGAGGTGGAGGCACCATATCAAAGGCGGCAATAACCTTAGTGCAATCCCTGTAGCTTGGGACTATTCTTCCGAATCCCAGCTCTTTTGTCGGTCCGGTAATGAAGCATTGTTGGTTCCTCCTCCAATCTCAATACAAAGTGCTTGGCGAGTCCAAACCGGGTGAAATTGTGCAGGGGACGGGAAAAGGGGGGGTATAGCCGTCCAACATTCCTCCTCCACAAGGCAGAATAGCTTCAGTCGATTATTAATACCATACACGGTATCTCAACCCTGATAATTCCAAATAGTGAAAAGGTGATGCTCCACTATCGAAAATACCAAGAAACGCGACATTGGTGGAACATGCTTGAAATGGATTCTCCCAAGAATCTGACCGCGGTTGAGCACCCAAAACTCTACTTGTACGGTAGTGTCTACGACATCCTAGTTGGGGAATCAGATTAGACACGGAGTCAATATGATGGATCGAAGGTGACAGACCATTTAGTCGGCAGTTAAAGCAAGCTATCTATATCAATAGCACGCAGAGCTACTAGGCATCCTTGCGGCCACGAGGCTTGCGACTTCGTATGGAACTACCGAAGACAAGAGAATTACAGAATATCTTGGGAATTCTTATGTGATCATCGACTTGATGCATGCTGCAAGTCCTCCGACTGCGAAGCCAGCAAGAATTGATTAAGTGATTGATTGGCACGACGGACAAGAATGAGCTCGTATGCCTCGCAAGTTCGCAACTGGCGAACGATGGTAATCAACCATCGGGGCATGCCATCGCTTAGCGAGGATACCCGGGTTCTGTACCTCGAATTGGGCCATTCGTCTCCATGGCATAAGCACAGCAACGAATGATCAGGTATTTTCCCCAGACCGATGCAGAAACCTGATCTGCACGAAGCAGACCAATTTGTTGGCCACCCAACCCACAAGGCCCAGAGGGTCAGAGCCACATATCTGGGTATGTATAAATCAGTCTTAGAGATTCGAGATCGTTTCCTTGAAGCGGTGCTCACTTGTGATCCCTCCAGTGACCGATCTGTGTCAGCCGATGTCTTGAAAGGGTGTTTATATTGCGATTGGTCAGATTGATCGAAGATCGACTTCGCTGGGTCGCCTAACTTCAACCAGGGGCGGCCTTGCGGGATCGTTAGTATGCAGCCTTACTGGCGGGGAGCCTCTTTACACCAAGCGAGGCCAGTGAACTTGAGCTAATAGCCGAGACAAAGCTGTCGGGCTGTGCCCAAACTCGGCTTTGTTAGGAAGAGGAGTTGGATTAAGAATTCCACCATGGAAGCTATTCCTCTGAGGCAACCCACGTAACTGCCAAGGTGAAGGATCCACTGTGTACGAGGTACTTCTGAACTGATTACGATAGAATGAGGGCATGGCCCAGTTGCTCTCGGGTTCGGCATCCTCGAATTAGAGCCCGACCTACCCAGGCGCCTTCATATTGACACACATCCCCTAACAGGCCAGCACCTTGGCTCGGCTTCTGAGTCTGAGCTTCCTTACCTCATATTTAATCACGGTAGACTCAGGAACAAACATGGCTCCACCCCATCAAGTATGTACTGTCCTGAATCATAATAGTCGACCTCCACTCTCACTCAGAAGTCAAGCGCTGGCGCCCTGCAACCCTTACCTAAGGGCTTAGTCTCCTTGGAAAGACCGAGCACGTAATGATGCAAACATAGTCATTTCGCACTAGGGAGTAATTAGTCGGTATTTGACATATTGTAAAGATTCTGCCTGCCTATTTAATAAATCCTTCGGACGTAGCGTGTTCAAATTGAACACCAGAATGACACAGCCGCATGCCACGTTTGCGACGGAACTAACTTCACTCAACTGAGATTGGCGCCAAACATGAACCCCTAGGTACCCCATAGTGGTCATAGACTCTGTTGAAGAAGAAATAAGTTGAGGACGAACTTGAATGTTGATTGAGGCCGCTGTTTTAGTTGCTGCCTGGCGGCACTTTCAGGCCCCCCGGGCCCGACAACATACCAAGACCCGAACTATATACAAATGCATTCCTTAACTTGGTACTATGCCCCGTACACTTTGGCCCTGGTACTTGCATGCTCAAAACATGGCCATATACCCTCGACACCGGCCTGCTGTTAGCCAAAATCTACCATCAAAATCCATGAAGACTAAATTTCGCCATGAGTTGCCCGCGACCAAGATTAAGAGAGCTGAAGGCCTGTCAGACATGCGCCAAGGCGAAATCGAAGTGCGAGCTGGATTATGGAGCAAGTAAATGCAAGCGGTATGCTTCAATGTTTTATTGAAACATGTACGATGTGTATGAACTGATGTTGGATAATAAAGATGTCAGCGATTAAACAAGGGATGCACGATACAGCAACATGGCAGCCAGCAACACAAATCGACCAGTCATCGACCCAACAGCAAATCGTAAGTCTTGAGAGCGCTCTGAGCGACAAGTATGCTCACTTAGCCGAAAGAGATATCCTTCGCTTGGAATCGAAGGTCGATTCAATGTCTCAACTCCTTTCAACATACTCCAACAATTATCGAAGTAGATCACCAAGCTCGATGTTCAGCAGTCAGGGCAGCAGCCCCCCAATTGTTGACTCCGCCGCATCTCCTCTCAATGAGATCCTGCCGACAGATACACAGGAAGCTAGCGCTCTACTCGATTTTTTTCGCTCAGAAATGGTGCCACTGTTCCCATTCGTCAATATCTCACCCACAGCAACTCCATCCAGCTTACTTCAGGAAAAGCCAATCCTTTATCTAGCGATTCTTGTAGTGGCGAGTCAAAACAACGTCCAGAGACAGTTGAGACTCGTGAGGGTTATCCGCGAGGAGGTCAGTCGCAGATTCATGACCTCCTCGGACCAGGACTTGGGAGTACTAGAAGGACTGTTAGTGTACCTAGCCTGGTAAGTTTCGAGCATTCAACTTTCCATATGCAATTGCTCTACCCAAGAACTATACTCTCTATCGATCCATTTTTTCCTCTAACTTACCATAACGTGTAGGAACCATGTACATCTGGCACTTGGGACGCCATCTGTTCGGGTGATACACATGATTATGGCGCTGGTCACCGAGCTTGGCCTCGACAAAGAGCCATATGCAATATCAAGTACTGGTCCAGGAGGAGTCAGTGCCATTGGAATTTCCCAAAACAACGGGAAATCCAGGACATTGGCAGAACGACGGGTTTTATTAGGTGCACTCTGGCTAAGATCCATGTTCGTTGAATATGACTTCAATCCCGAAATTCCACCTGTGCTAACTTGTGATTTTGTTAGATTCACTACATGCAGCACAGAATTTGATGCACTAAAATTTGGGAAGTACGCAGAAAGCTGCTGTCGAATTCTAGAAGACGCCATGGAATTTCCTACAGACATATATCTAGTGCAACTTGTTCGAATGCAGCGGATAGCAGATGAGACCAGGACAACACTGTACAACGAAGCTCTCGAAAACACATCTGAATTTACAACACTCTTGTCGATGGGTATGGCTTCATTGGAAAGAGATCTTCGAGATGTTGGAACCACTCTTCGACTAGATATTCCTCAAGCAGGTGAGCACACTGCACCCTTGCGGTCAAGCTACTTTCCAGATAGGATGCTGTTCAACTCATCTGCTAAATTTGGCACAATTATCTAACATGAAGACAGTCTTGATGGTAGTATCCTATCATACGGTACAGGTCCACATTTATAAGATTGCACTAGAAGACAGACTATTCAGTGGTCCCGCAGGGGGATTTCTTTACACCAACAACTCGTACTCTCCAGGAACGCCTGTTCTAAACCGCCATGCTCTTCTATCATCCTGCTGGTCTGCGACGAAAGCGATGATCAAAGGCTTCCTTACTGTCTCACCAAGACTCATGTTCTCTCTACCATATCCGATTTGGTTGCAACTCGGACACTCATTACTCATATTCTCTCGTCTGTTGACGGTCAAAGACGAAGCGTGGAACGACTCAAGGATTTCGGCCATGGAAGACTTCAAAGAGATGATTTTGAAGCTTTCTCAAAGACTAGAAGAGGTCATGAATCATGGATTGCAGCTTGTTCCGCCTCGCCGCCTGCCAGAGATCTTCCACTTGTTGGTGGAGAGACTAAAGGAGATTGCAAGAATTGTGGGGGGAAATACAAGTGACTATGCTGTTGGAATGGCGGATGAAGAGAACTTCTTTGTTGCGGACGATGCACTAGAAGCCATCGATCAGTTTTTTGCCCAGGAAGCAGCGCAGGCGTCATTATTGACTTTTTCTTCCTTTGGGAACGAGTCCTGGGTGTAATAGTATTGCCAAGATACCACAATACTTATCAAGCACCATCTCATGTAAGCCTTGAGGCCCCGAATGGCGCGATATTGATTCAAGCCAGGGTTGCGAATCATATGTCTTGATGTACTTACCATCAGCGTAGGGTGAGGGCAAGAATTCCAATTCATTCAGATATAGTAACTCTATACTAAAAGGTCTTGTGGAGAATATTTGTAGTAGATCCGTTGATTGCGGATGAATAAAGGGGCATTGAGAGATGTGTGATGGGATATCTGCAATATTTGCAGCTGGACATGCTGCAATAAGGTCACGAGAATCTAGAGCAGCTTAAGGCTCTGGTGTAGAATCGACGCGGAAAGCGGCTCAGCATCTGGTGTATGCTTTTCCTGCGGTGCATCCTGAGAGCATTAAGCTGGATAAAGCAAGTACTGGTACACTAGGTAGTACTATGGCCTGAAGATATCAATGTGATTTCCATGAGCCACCCGAGAATACTGGCACTTCCCAACCCAAAGCATCCTCGATATCTGACTTCAAATCCCCAGCGATCTTGATGGATAGATTATTATTTGGCAACGAATCGATGCCCTCAACAAACCATAATTCTCACTCGATCAGTACTCGTAGCAACAGAACCATTCAAGTTACCCAGCAGCAATTCTGGCGTGTCGATGAAGATTTATTGTCGGATACCGGCTGCAGGAGAAGAGGCTGGCGCATGTGTGAGTATACAGAGAGAGCCAGAGGGCTGGAGCATGCAATGCAAAGAACCTTCTCAAGGGCATTCTAACATCGCTGTCTGGGATTGATTGAGGGTAGAGCCCATCCCCTTGAGCAGAGCCTCCAGAAATGACAAAGCTCAGGACGCTGGGCTGGCCTGTAGTTACCAGGCAGATCCTGGCTTGTATGGTCAACGTAGTTGGTGCGCTCCGGCAGAAAACTCGATGGGTGAAGAGTGGAGTCGAGTCTGGTTGAGAGATACCTTGAGAACCGGTTGCATCTAGCTTCTAGCCACTTTTTAGAAAGGAGACATCGCCTCCACGATGCCTTATCAGAAAGCCGAGGCCCCAGAAAGAAGTAAATCGGTACATCTTGAGAACACAAGCTATACAAAGGGATCAGCCTGATGGATGACAATCGGAAAGAGCACCAACGAGTGTGCACAATTCATAAATTTTCCACTTCCTCGGACCGGGGCACTTCCCAAGCACAGAGTAAATACTTTATGATAGCGAAGACCTAGAAATGGAACTGGGCACCTGTGATTAGAAGGATGAGGAGGGCGGGCAGCTCACGCTGAGACAGGGCCGAAGTTAAGCCAGGCCAACTGATTCCTGAGGAAATCGCCAGGCCCGAGTCCTAAACGGTTACTAAGGCCAAGTACTCTGTCGTCGCTGAATACCAATGTCAGGTAACCCGCAACAGAAAGTTCCGTCAGACCATTGAATACACTGCCACTGTTGTAGTTCTTTCAATTTTGTGTCAGACCGAAGTCTGGCTGCCCCGACCATTAGCCCCTGGATTTACCCCTGAGTCAGCCTTGCCTTGCAAAATGAGGGGCTGTGTTCTCTTTCAATCACGTGATTGGATATTGAGGATGGCTTTGATTCTTAGGGCGGCGCCAACTTTGCGACTAAAATGGCGTCGAGATCTTGGCATTGGCAGCAGGTGACTTTCTCAAACATTTTTTTCTGCCCTTGCATCGAGGCTGGATCTTCCGAACACTCGATTCACCCAAGAGTCTTTTCTCTGCCCAAGCAGATTCTCCCTTCATAATGGGAGAAATATCGGAAGTGATGGACTCCAAAAGTGCAGACCCGTCTGTAACTCGAATCTTTGTTTCTGGACTCCCTCCGTCCATGACAACGGAACAGCTACGGTCACACTTCTCTACCAAATTCACCGTCACCGACGCCCACGTCCTGCCAGAACGCTGTATAGGGTTTATCGGCTTCGCCGATAATGAGTCAGCAGTGTCAGCAGTCAAATACTTCAACAGATCCTTCGTCAAGATGTCCAAGATCTCCGTGACTCTAGCAAGACCTGTCGAGGTGAAGAGGGATGCGACCGGACAAGCAACTCCTGTTTCACTTCGGCGATCGGGCAAGAAGCAGGACAATATGCAACATGAGTCGAGGAAGCGAAAGCGAGAGGCAAATGATGATGGTGAAAAGCCCCGACAAGAAAATTCTCAACCGCAGCAGAGGAAGCAAGAGTCGAAGATGCAAGCTGAGTCGTCAGATGCTGCTCAGGAAGAAGTACCCAGTGCGGAGAATACGCAAGCAGAGCCTGAAGATGTTCCGAGATCGGACAGCGACTGGCTGCGTGGAAAGACTAGTCGGTTGTTGGATCTTGTCGAGGACGGTGTTTTAGGTACAAATCCTCTGTCGACAGGTGAGGAAGTTCCCACAAGTCAACCGGCTGGGTCCTCCCGCATGGTGAACGAGGCGGATATTACCGGACCCACGCCCAATGAGGTCGGAAGTGATTCCCCAACAATCTCTATACCCAATGCTCGGTTGTTTGTTCGTAATCTGCCATTCAATACTTCGCAAGACTCAGTCCGCGCCACATTTTCTCCGTACGGAAGGATATCTGAGGTAAGCTAAACGTCTATGTTATCAATGTCCTTCAACTTGCGTGATGATTTCCTGATAGGGACAGCTTATGCTCAACGCATATGATGTGAACGGGAAAGAGTATTTTAGTAGATGCTTCTCACTTCTGACTCCAAGTTTTTTTGTCTTTTTGCAATCTCAGGTCCAAATACCCTTTCAGATGTGATAAGCTGACAGATGTATAGGTGCACTTAGTGACGGACACGCGAACCTCATCTGGCAAAGGCCTCGGGTACATTCAATTTGTGGAGCCCGCAGATGCTGAAAGAGCTCTCCTTGAACTGGACGGCAAAGACTTTCAAGGGAGACTCATGCATATTCTTCCAGCATCAGACAAGAAAATCTCGAAGCTGGATGAGTTCGAAATATCGAAACTGCCCCTGAAACAACAACGAGCGTTGAAGCGGAAGACCGAAACAGCGAACTCAAGCTTCAGCTGGAATTCTTTGTACATGAACCCGGATGCTGTTTTGGCCTCGGTTGCAAATCGACTTGGAGTGTCCAAGGCAGATTTACTCGATCCATCCTCGTCAGATGCTGCTGTTAAACAAGCCCATGCGGAGACCAGCGTGATCAAGGAAACAAAGGATTACCTAAAGTCACAAGGTGTGAATGTGGATGCGTTCACCACCCGGCGACGAGATGATTCCACATTGTTGTTGAAGAACTTCTCATATGGGACAACCTCTGAGGAGCTCCAACAGATGCTAAATCAATATGGCGTGGTCCATCGACTAGTATTTCCTCCGACAGGTACAATGGCCATTGTGCAGTACGATGAACCCTCCTCTGGGACCTTGGCCATGAAACAACTAGCATACCGCAATTTGAAGGGGTCAGTACTTTTTATCGAGAAAGCACCTGAAGGCATCTGGGGAAGCCAGCAGAGTGTACAACCAGTTGAGGACACAAAAGTGGATGATCTCGAGGCTTCTGTTACCACTTCAGCCACATTATTTGTTCGCAATCTCAATTTCACTACCTCAAGCACCAGACTTGCCGAAGCCTTCAAGCCGCTTTCTGGTTTCCTTTCTGCCAAAGTCAAAACAAGAACTGATGCCAAAAGGCCTGGAGAGGTTCTCAGTATGGGTTTTGGCTTTGTTGAGTTCCGCACAAAGACTCAAGCGGAAGCGGCAAGGGTGGCGATGAGTGGAAGGATGATCGAGGGGCATGAGATCATTGTCCAATCATCTCAAAAATCCACAGACGCCGCTGAGGAGAAAAGAAAGGATGACGCTTCGAAGAAAGCAAACGCCAAGAAGACCAAGATCATCATCAAGAATCTTCCCTTCGAGGCATCCAAAAAGGACATTCGTGCTTTGTTTGGTGCCTATGGCAAATTGAGAACTCTCCGCCTTCCCAGAAAGTTCGACAACACTGCACGGGGTTTTGCATTTGCCGAATTTGTCACTGCAAAGGAGGCAGAAAATGCTATGGATGCCCTGAGAAACACTCACTTGCTGGGTCGTAGGCTCGTCCTAGATTTTGCAGAGGGTGAGATCGTCGATCCTGAAGCCGAGATCCGGTCAATGGAAAAGAAAGTCCAGGGTCATCAAAATACGTTGGCCCACCAAAGGATGACAGGTTCGGCCCGGAAAAAATTTAACGCTGACGCTGCACGAGGCGATGTTGAGCCTCTCTGAAAGCCCGCCCACCCTAAATCACCCCTTACCGACACCACACGCAGGTTGCTCCGGACATCGTTGAATCAGAACCAAACTTTGAATGTTGATTAATTTCGAGCAGAATCATCAGCCCTTGGGATCTTTTCCTAAGCGTCAGCCACACCGTTGTAGAACATTCACAGGGAAATACCCTTGAAGGGGCTTGCCAACGTCATGGATTCAATCTATGCATGACCTTTTTCGCACCTAGCAATCAACTTCAAGTCATGATCCAACATGATTTGAGCTGTATCATACAATATTGACGCGCCTGCAATACCGTTTAGTGAAAAGGTAATGCTTCTATCTGCATGTTGCTAACAGCCGTCAATTTCCTTCGAGATTTGCCCTAGCCCTGGGCAATTGTTGCCTGTTTCTCACCCCTTGCATCAGCCTTTCCTGACAACTCGGGCCTGTGCGGTAAGGATTGCAAAGGAACTCTACTTCGCGAAATTGCATGTCTTGCTTGATAACGATTTCCTTGGAGGGGGTCTATCGTCCAAAGTCCGTGGGTCTTGGATCAAAAGCATCACTCGCCAATCTCGATCTAAGGGAAGAATGGTGTGCACGAGCACTTGATATGTGTACGACCTATTCATATAATATTGTCAATACTCAATATCCTATACTCCCCCCAGCATTCCTTATGCTCCATTCCAAAGTCTTTTGTTCTTATTCACTGCTCTTGACTGCATTTTTCCCTTCCATTCTCTCTCACATTTTTGAGGACGCACTGGGCGCATAACGCATTGATGGATCATCATCCTGTTGCCTCTCTGCCTGAAGTTGAGGGTATGCTTCCAGCCAGTCATCCCCTGCGGTTGTCCTCTGGCAATGCTCAGTCCTTGCTGGTTGACCCCCGAGATGGGATTGAAAACCAGGCCCCGATTCTTCTAAAGCAAGAGCCACAATATCCTATCCCGGCCGTGAAATTGGGTTCAAATGATGGCTCGGATCATGGGGTCGATGCAGGTATCGCAGTAGATCCTGCTAGGCCTTATCGACACAAAGTTATAATTGATCCGAAGAGACCATTCTTGCAAAATCCCAAGTATCTCGAGTGGTTGGGAAGACAAAGGCAAGAAGTGGGCCCAAATGGGAAACCGGTTTGGTCTGCTGAAGTTGAGGCTGCATTTCAAGATGGTATGGTCTCCGGATCACTCACAGACGAGTTGCTGACCTCTCCAAAGCGCTCACTCATATCCCACCAATGGGGCGGAAGAAATACTCTCAACGAAGCCGGCTGTTTGGACGAAATATGCTCATTGCAGAATGGATCCTCCAAGCTACGGGTGAGAAGAGGGAACGCAAACAGGTTTCCAGTCATATTCAAGTTCTCGACCGTTATCTGAAAGGGATTCCTGAATGTAAATAATATTCCTCCCCTTTTGTCACTTACAATTAATTTCATTGCAGGGGATATCTTGATCAAGCCTACCCGGCTGTCAGTAAACCCTAGTACGGGAGAGGGCCGCAAATACTATCACAACTCCATAGAGCACATGGTGAAACAACAAAAGGCCACGAGGCATCGCACACGGACACATCATTTGCAGCGGCACAGATCCAGCTCAAATGATGACGATAGTGAGTGGGACGCAAGTCACCTCACTGAGGCATCAGACGACAATCACCTGCATCGTATGAATTTTGAGATGTGGGTGAGCTTTCCAGATCAGCCCGAACATGCTCTTCACAAGTACACAAATCTGCAAACTGCAACCGAAACCATAATGCCCATGCCCCTTGAGGAACTTGTTGATTGGCGGCTATCTTTTCCCAATCTCCTGAAAAGCATAGAGGAGGGGTGGTCGTCTGTTCGGTCTGAAATTGTTTTGCTCAACACAAGCTTTCAGCTTATGGATAACTTTCCACCCCGCCATTCCAAGCTTGGGATTGGTCTAGAGCTAGAATTCGGCGCTCAAACCTGGAAGCCAAAGATGTCTGCACCGGAAGAGCCAAAGAACTGGTATTCCATTACCTACATATATCAGAACGGTGAGCAAGTCCGAGAGCCAATGTGTGAAAAATGCATCGTCTCTCCCCATGGACAAGTCCGGCCTGTCTTCCAATCTCGATGGTGGGCATTGACGTTTACTCATCTTACGGAGATTAAGAAACATGCGGAGGACTCCAAAGACCCCATCGCAATTCATTCAGCTGATGATCAAGTCCGCGGATTCTTTCATGGCCTGACTATTATGCAGGAGATATGGAATTGTCATGGGATGTGGAATTGTTATGCTGAATCCAGCGGAATCAACTCAGGAAGAAGAATGGCAATCCTACTCTGGAAGTTCTCCCAGGCGCAGGCTGGATTTGTAGGAACAACAACATGGCAAAAGCTCATTCCTCCTCCCCACCGCCTTGCAACAAACAGTCCGCTACCACCGGCATCAGAAATGGGACTGCCTCCTCTTGCTCTCGATACAATGATGGAGGATTCCCCGAGCCATACAAGCTTTGACAGAAATGATCACTTCCTTGGAGAGCCAAGCGTGCCTTGGGACTCTTTTCGGACGACAGTGGAGGATGGAGTTTACCCAGATAGTTTTATGCCATTCAAGAACGATGGAAGCCCCCACCTCGGTCAGATGGCTGCCACGTTTGCTAATCCGGCTGGAGTTGATTTGAATTTCGATCAGCTCCACGAGACAGGTGACCACAATCACTTTGGACTCCAGGATGCAAGTGAATTTGATATAACTTCCCAGGAAGATCACACAATCGAGGCCAATCTATTTGAGATGCACGATCCGATAAAAGAAGAACCCAATCTCTCACACGCCCATTATGGCCAACTCGATCATATGCCTGGAAGCATACATTCGCCTCCAATATCTCACGATCGACCATTGGCTAGATTCGACACCAAGTATCACACAGTGCTGCAAGAGCAACTCAGCACGGATGATCCACAACAGATTCAAGGTCACGATCCAGCAAATGAGCTGGGCCTCGTATCAGAGAACAGAATTGCACAGGCACACGTTGACGAGCACGACGAAGCTCTCCGTTCTGCTTTGCTTGCTGTATCATCATCAGATGAGGTTGTCAACAGTCAACTACCAATCATTCCACATTCGCCCGGTCACGTCCGCAGCCCATATTTCACGCCGCAGCGATCGCTAACATCTCACTGGGAGTCTCCTTTAGTATTTAGACCTTCGTTGCAGACTCATCATAGTTTCCCAGAAATGGAGTACCAGCCAGCTGCTGATGACACTTTTGGCCTGATATCTCACACCCACTCTCTTCTTGCACACGAGCCGTGTTTGCAGTCAACATTTCCAGGCGAGAACGGATATTTGAATACGAACTCGCAAAACGTGGATGCCTGCGCGCCAACTTCTACGCGCACCCGAAGCGAGCCAGACCTGTCTGCTTACCAAGGCGCCGAACTAGACATGAATCAACTAAATCACCCATCGGCCGCGCCGAGATCACAAATTCAGGGGAACAGCCTTCAGGCCGACTCTCTGGGAGGTGGCCAGGCACTAGGGTTGTTCACGAGCCACGGATCCGACTCTCCATTGCAAGAGCAGTCAAGCATTACGAACAGTCTTGCGCCAGATTTTGGAACAAAGAACGAAGCCGATAAAGGCTATGCCGAGGTCAAGATGGAAGGTATCGATGACTGACTACGTTGCGTAGTATAGCATTAACCACAATGAGCACGGCGACCAGACGGCCAGGCAGTGCGGGGAATTGTCTTAGGCACACTAGGCCGGTGGCAATGACTAGGTATTCAAGGATGGGTACCCAGTACGGTAGGCATTCAAGCCCCTGAGGAGCTGTGCTCGGTACTCGGTACCTGAGGTTGAGTGGGATTTGCTTAAATGTACCAGGGAGCGTTGGGGCAGGGCAGTCTGATCTGGAGCCCTCAGGTACCACCTACTCGTATGTAGGTACAGAGTACGCTAGTGGGTGAGAAACCTGATATTGCCCAGGGTTTGTTTCATAGTCTTCTAGTTAGTAATTCATCCCTATCTTAAATTTAAAATTAGAAGGCAGTGTTCCTTGCTTTTCTTTACCTTTTTCCAAATCCCCCAACAAGGAAGCTCACAAGCTTACCCCGCAGAATACGAAGATCCCTCGAGTATTGCCTGGAGATGGTGGAGCCTATCTCACACTTGAGTGATAAGACTATTCTGCGTTGAGCAGGAGAGCTTGCAAGTGGCCGGTGGAAGGCCCTCCACCGGCGTTCCGTCCCTATTCCGACTTTCATTCGTTGCCGGGAATATATATACTCGGGCGAAGAAATTTGATCATTCTACGCTCGTTAGAACTGAGCTACGCAAAAGCCTAGCCTTAGGCTGGCTAGCGAGATTGAATTCACCCGGGCTCTCCGCATTTCTCTCCAAAGCTATGTTTCTCGGTACTTTTTTTTTGAGCTCCTCCAGAGGAAAGCCTGGGGGAATTGTCTAAGATGCCTGCTTCCCCAGGCTCAGCGACCATGCAAGTGGAAATCACTCCACTTCGAAAGAAGAAGGCGTGTCTGTCTCTTGAAGAAGATCTCTCGCCCGGTAAAATGGCTATATATTCTGCTCGTCGGCACACGGGTCCAAGCAATCGCCTCGAAAACCCGTGCCCTGATTCTGCTCCAAGGTGAGTTTCACACCAAAAATGGCGCGACTTCATCCTCTCGTTGCGTTCGTTCTGTCATTCGTTCTATTCCCTCTCGCTGTGCTCTCCAGACCCGAGTCATCAAACGGCTGGGGTGACTGGAATCAACGACCCACTGCAAGGACCGAGGCGGGTGTCGTCGTTGGCATCAGCACGACAGTCTCCACCTCGAAGACGGTGCTGAACAATTTCCTCGGCGTTCCCTTCGGCGGCATGAAGAATTCGGGGGTCGGCCGTGAGGAAGGCATCGAGGAGATGCTCTCCTACACCGAGGCCAAGATCATCAACGTCATGCTCGGGTGAGCCGATAGGTCCGCATACCCAATCGCGCTGCTTGACCGGCTGCACCCGCGATATCGGGGCACCAACAAAACAACCGGTTCTATGGCAAGCCGGCGTCAACGTTGTGCTGGCATGAGTATTAGCCTCATTCGGCGGCTCTGTCGCAAAGTTGAATTGTAGACGGGCGTGGGCCGA